>VFQP010001373.1_pt1 | contig 33116 bp, 44 predicted proteins | sample 3512351 | NCBI WGS metagenome assembly VFQP01 (sample SAMN10412372, study PRJNA504923) | tailings metagenome | isolation source: Relicate 1 Philex TSF1 revegetated site | place: Philippines: Tuba, Benguet | collected 2017-08-29
CGCCGCCGCCGGTGCGGCTGCCGGCGCGGCCGCCCTGCCGGCCGCCTATCCAAGAGGGCGCAGAGTTGCGCTCCGAGGGTTCGTGGTGGGCGGCGGCGGCGCTGCCGGGTGGCGGCGGTGTGGCGAGCAGGCCCAGCTGCGAGGCGCTCGTGGAGCTGGTGACGCCGCCGCTCGACAGCCACTCTGCAGTTTGCAACGCGTGGTGGTGAGGCTTGAGCACGCGAGTGGCCCCAATGGACAAAAGAGGCTGCCCGGGCGGAGCAGGAACGAGTGCCCTTCCCGGTGCGCACCTGGGTAGGCGCCGCGGCTGCTCGTGACCTTGCGCGCGGCACGCGCTGACGCGCCCGACGTGGGCGAGGTGCCGCCCAGGCCCAGCACGGGGGCAGAGGGGTAGGCCGCCACGCCGCCCGGCGTCAGCACCAGCGTGCCGTTGGGCGCGCCGCCGCTCGGTCCCGGGGGCGGCGAGCCCACTGTGCACAGGCACCATCACAGCACAGCCAGTGGTCATCTCGCATCACGCTGCGCCTGAGCCTGGCGCGCGCAAGAGAAGCACAAAGAGCCGCACGGAAGCGCACCTGGCCGGGCGGGCGTGGCCACCACCGGGCCCTTGGCGGCCGTGGTGGAGCGGCGCAGGTTGGCCCGCTGCAGCTCCTCAACGGACAGCGGCGGCCCCGTGTACGGCCCGCACGCCGGCGCCGCGTCGCCGGCGCCCTCCGGCGCTGCGGCGCCGCCGTCCCCCACGCCGCCGTCCTGCGCCTGCGCCGCCTGCAGCTGCGCCAGCACCTCGGCGTGCTTTTGCTGCAGCGCCAGCAGCGTGGCCTGCAGCTCCGCCACAGAGGGCCCCACGGCGGCGGCGGCGGCGGCGGCGGCTGGCTGCGCTGCGGTGGCGGTGGTGGTGACAGGGCCGGTGGTGGCTGCTGCTTTGCTGGGCTCCTCCTCCTCCACGGCGGCCATGGCGTTGGCGACGGCGCCCTCCCAGACGCTGCGGCGCTCAACGCCGGGGAAGCGGCGGCTGCTGCGGTTGTTGCCAAAGGTGTCGTCGTGGTCCTCGTCCTCGAGCCAGGGGTTGCGCTTGGCCGAGGTGAGGCGCTCGACGGCGCCGGGGCGGTCCTCCAACGCGGGCGGGGGAGGCGCGCCGGCGGAGGATGACGCGGCGGAGCTTCCAACTGGCGGTGGTGGAGCGCTGGCTGCCACTGCTGTGGTGGGGGCGCCCTTGTCGCCCTGGGTAAAGATGACGGACGGCGTGGTCGTGACCACAGCGGCGGCGGCGGCGGGCGCCGCGGCGCCACTGTTGGGCTGAGGCCGCGTGGGCGACGCTTCGATGGCGAGGTTGCTGCTGAGCTGCGCGCTCAGGGAGGGCGCCACGCCGCCGCCTCCCGAGGTGGGCGCCCGCCGCAGCTCCACCAGCGAGGCTGCACTGCCCGCCGTGATGTCGGCCACGTTGACAGGGACCGGGCGGCTGGGCTTGCTGGTGGCCAGCCGCGCGAGCTGCGCGTCCAGCGTGGTGCTGCTGTGCAGCAGCTCCAGCGGCAGCGTGTCGGGCGGCGAGGTGACGGAGCCGGAGGCTGACAGGAGCGCCTGGCCGGAAGACAGCTGCTGCTGGAGTCGCGCCTGCTGCAGGCGCTGGACCTGGCCCTGAAGAAAGGCAATCTGCGCCATCACCTGCTGCTGCGAGGCGGACTCTGGTGCCGGGCCTGGCCCCGCGCCCGCTGCTGGGAATGAGGACACGACGTGCGCGACCTGATCGCTGTGCTGCGCCAGGAAAGGCGACGCCGAAGCGTCGTCGCGCGGCGCTCGTGACGCCATCCCGGTGGGTGTTTCGCGCTGCGCCGGGTGCACGGCGCGGCGCGAACTGCCTTGGAGGGCGCGGACTCTGAGAGCGTTTAAGTGTGTGTGTGTGTGTTGCTGATCAAGACGCGCTCGCAAGGCCGCTCTGCTCATCGCGTGCGACTCGCGCACGTGTCGTCGCGAAATCCACAGCAGCAGCTCGCACAACAGCTCGCACAACAGAGCAAAGGGGGAAGCGAGCGGGAAGCGAGCGAGAAGGGGGTCAGTTCACCACCCAAGGTCCGCCCAAGGCCTGGCTGGCTCTGCTCTCCGCCCGGGCGCAGCGGGGCCCACGCCGTCCAGGTCCTCCGCTGGCGGTGGCTCGATTGGTAGCTCGGGCACAGGGAGCTCTGCAGCGAGAGCAAGGATCACAGGCGAGCAGGATGATCACAGACGGCGAGCAGCCGGAGCAGTTGCGAACGCGGTGGTGCGCGCAGACCTGCTGGCGCGTGCGTCCCCACCGAGCCACGGGCAGGCTCCCTGGCTGTCAGGCTCCCTGGTGCCCTCTGTGCGGCCCCCGCTCCAGCCTTCCCGGGCTGACTCACTTGCTCTGGCCCAGGCCTCGTCCACCAGGTCCACGAGCGACGCGTCCTGGACGATCCTGCTGTCGATCGTGCTGCTCATGCCTGCTGCTCTCGTGCTCGCACAGCTCTCGTGCTCTCGTGCGCGCTGCTCGTGCTCTCGTGCCGCTGCTTCGTTCGTGCCCGCACTCCATGTGTGTGTACCCCCACATGTGTGATGGCGAAGCGGTCCAGCGCTCCAGCGCGTGTCAGGTATCCCTGGTCAAGTGTGACCAATCCGTTCACCATGCTGGAACCGCTCCAGGACGCCCCGGACCCCCCTTAGACAGAGAGGCGCGACGCAGCGCCACGCCCGCAGCGATGGCCACGGCGGAGCTCCGCGCCATCCTGGCGGCCCTGGGCGGGGCCTCAGCGCCGCCGGACGTGCACCTGCACTGCCAGCACGCGGTGGAGGTGGTCGAGGCGCACGCGCTCTCGGTGCAGGACTTGCAGCAGGCGGGCGCGCTGCAGCCGCTGCTGGCCCTGCTCCAACACAAGGTGCGCGCAATTCACGGCCGTTGCTTCCCTCACGAGGTCCTCCTCCCAGGTGCCGCAGCGCCCAGAGGCGGCCTGCTCGCTCACTGTCCGCGCCCACACCGCCGACGCAGAACACGCTGTCGGTCGGCGCGGCCCTGACCATCCTCTCCGCCAGCAGCCTGCACCGGCCCGGCGCCGCGCAGTGCCTGGCCGCCGACCCCCACACCGCCACGCTGCTGGCCAGCATCCTCTCCAGGCACGCGCAGGTACGGTGCGCCGCCCTCGCCGCCCTCCCCACCCGCCTCTGCAGGGCTGCGTGGGACCGGGCGCCGCGACCCACAGCAGCATCCCACGCGCGCCTGTGCGAGCGTGCCCCACGTCGCAGGAGGTGAACGCCGCCGACGCCGCCGGCCGCACGTCCAGCATGCACCCGGCGCGCGCCTGGTCGGGCGCCGGCGCGCCGCGCGGCCGGGCGGCGGGCTCCCCGCTGGCGCGCCTGCACGCGGTGCTGCAGCTGCTGTGGGCCACCACCAGCGGCGCCGAGGCGGCAGGGCTCATGGTGCAGTACGCGCCCGGCATCATGCCCTCCCTGCTCGGTGAGCCTCCAAAGTGGAAGCAGGCCCCGCCTCATGCCCAGGGCTGTTGGGGTGATGCAAAGGAGTGCCGTTGTGCCTCGCAGGTCTGATGAGCCACGCGTCGCCGCACCTGGCGACGCCCACGCTGGGCTGCCTGCTCAACCTGAGCGCCGGCGTGCCCGCCGTGGCCATGCAGCTGGCGCGCAACGGGGACCTGCTCTACCTGCTCACCAGCATGGCGGGGCGCACCGAGCAGGTGAGGGGGCTGGGGCGGGGCGGCCAGCGCTGGGCGAGGCGTTGGCCCTCACTGCTGCGAGGCGGCTGGGAGGAGAGGTGCCGGCGTGGAAGACCGCACGGTGCGATCACACTGGACGCAGGTTGCCAGTTCCATGGCGCTGGTGACGGGCCAGGGCGGGCAGGTGTCCAACGCCGGCAGCACGCAGCAGACAGGGGCCGGCGGCGGGGCTGGGAGTGCGGCGGTCAGTGTGCCGGTGGCTGGCAGCGGCCCCCTCATGGCGGCGGGCCTCGTGCCGTCCATGCCAGAGATTGAGGTGGACGTGGAGATGGAGGTGCTGGTGGTGGCGTGCGCCACAGGTGTGGTTCGGTTTGGTTGCCTCATGTTCTGCTTGATGCGGTGCAGGCCAGCAGCGCCTGTGGGTGTGGTGCTGGACGCTTGGGCACACCCCGAGACTTTGGCTCCACGACTTTGCGTGCGTGTGTGCGTGTGCGCGCTCGCCCAGGGCTGCTGGGCAGTTTGCTGGTGACCGAGGCCCAGGCGCTGCAGGTGCTCCGGCAGGACCTCTTCCTGCAGCGCGTCATGGCCGGGCTGCTGGCCCAGGCGCCCACGCCCGCGCTGCACGCCGCCTGCTGCCTGCTCCGGTGCGCCGCCGCACGACGCACCGCGCCGTTAGGTAGAGCCGGCCGCTGCGTTGTTCCCTGACGCGCATCTTCCTCTCCGTGCGCGTGGTGCCGCTCAGCGAGGCGGAGGGCTTGGTGCTGTGCCGCCTCATGGCCCTGGCCGGGCCCAGCGCCGGCATCCAGACCGTGCTCCACGCCTTCATGCACGCCTTTTCCGACGTGACGGACGACGGGGCCGCCCAGCTGCTCTCCGTCTCCTCCGTCCGCCGCCTCATCTCCCTCCCCATGCGCCTCGCCGCCGCCCTGCTCGCGCGGCCCCCCGCGCAGCGCGGCGCCGGCGCGGACGCGCCAGCGGCGGCGCTGCCCGCCGCCCTCAAAGCGCTCCTGCAGGGCGGAGCCGCGGCGCCGGGCGCGGGGCCGGCGTCGCCGGCCGTGGCGGTGGTGCCGCAGCTGCCGAGCGGCGCGCTGCGCCCCAACCCCAGCGGCGCCGCGGCGTCGTCCGCGCCCAGCGCTGCGCCGGCGCCCTTCCTGGCGCCGCTAAGCCTGGCGGCGGTAGAGCACTTGCTGGTGGCGGCGGCGCCGCCGCTGGACGGGCTGCTGCACCCGCCTTTGGGAGCCGGGGACGAGGCCCCCGAGGACGAGGCGTCGCAGCGCCGTCACGACGACGCGCTCCTGCAGGCGCGTTTCCCTCGCTCCCAAGTGGCAAGCGGCGTGCCCTGCGCAGCACAGCGTGGGGCATTGAGGCGAGGGGGAAGGCAGTGCTGTGTGGCGAGGATGACGCGCGCCTGTGCAGGCGGGGCTGTCTGCGGCGCACACGCTCAAGTCGCTCGTGTCGAGCGATGACGCGGCGGGCCAGCTCGTCACGGACCAGCACGGCCTGCTGGTCCTGCTGGCGCACCTGGCCTACCCGCACCACGCCGCGGCCATGCTCGCGCCGGCGGCGGCGGGCGCTGGCGCTCCGGCGGCGGAGAAGGGGGTGGGAGCGGGGCAGAGGGCGGCGGCGGGGGGGCTGGCGCTGCAGGTGCAGATGGCGGCGGCGAGCACGCTGGCCGCGCTGAGCCACCACCACACCCTCAGGTGCGCGTTGAGCGCGGCAGGCAGCCTGGGGGTCTCCGTTCAGCTGAGCAGAGCACGGCGGTGCGGCGAGCGGCGGCGATGGGACGCACTCAAGGCGCGCTGGACGTTGCACATCGCGCGTTGGGGTGTGCAGGGCGGTGCCCGTGCTGCAGCAGTCGCTGCGCCCCTCCCCCGCCGCCATGGACATGCTGGCGCGCCTGCTGCTGTGGCAGCCCGGGCAGGACGAGGGCCCCGCCGACCTTACGGCGACTGCCTCCCCTCTGGAGCCAGAGGTGTGCTGTGCTCGGCCCACACAGGGTGACCCAAAGCACGTGCTCGTGTTCCGCATGCCGCAACTATGCCGTTGCGGAGGCCTGCGAGGTGGCATGGCGAGCGCACCACCACTCGGTGCTGCGTTCTGCAGGCGTACGTGCACAGCTGCGCCGCGTGCCTGCTCGCCGCCGTCGCCGCCCACGGGGGCCTGCCGGAGGACGCCATCACCGACGTGCGTGCTTGTTGTCCCAGCAGCCGTTGGCAGGGCCTTTGGGGGCGGCCAAGCAACTGTGCTGGTGGCGCAGAGCAGCGAAGGAGCAGGGTTGCGTGCGACGCCGCCGTGCCCGTTCGCAGGCGCTGGTCAAGGTGCGAGGCGCCCTGGGCTCCATCATCGCGCTCATCCCCGAGCAGCGCTCCAGCACCAGCGTGGGCACGGCCAGCCGCCCCTCGGGCCAGACAGGCTCCATGCCGCCGCCGCCCCAGGAGCCCTCGCCGCTGCAAGTCAGCGTGCCCGACAACTGGATCCTAGAGTACCACCAGGTGCGTCCAAGGAGTTTGTTACGGTCGCAACTGGGGTACTGCCCTTGTGCCCTTGCGGCCGCATGAGCACAGCGACGCACAGGTCTCCAAGACAGGCCGTGCGCTGTGTGCCGCGCGGTCCTTGTGCTCCTACCATCCTGCAGGCGCTGGCCCAGATTGCCGTGCCGCGGCTCAACCTGGCCGAGCCGCGCCTCAAGGCGCTGCCCGAGGGCGTCATGGCCGCGCTGAGCCTGCTGCGCGTGGCGTGCGGGCGGAGGCAGCTGGCGCACGTGCTGGCCACCAAGACGTCGCTCGTCACCATGAGCGTGCAGCTCATGTCGGGCAACAGCTCAGGTGGGCGAGCACGTGCCCTCGCTTGATTGGTGCCGTGCCAGGCAGAGCCAGGCAAGGCTTGCGCCGGGTGGCACCTCAAGTCCTTGCACCTTGGGAGGTGGTCGCGCACCCACCCTTGAGCTTTCAGGGCCTGGCCTGCCCTGCTGCGTGGTCCAGCGGCCCTTGCGACCGATGCTGCTGGTCGTGCCGTTGCGTGCCTGCCCTCACCCGTCCTCCCGCAGCCATGTCGCTGTGGCAGCACTCGGGCTACACCGAGGCCCGCTGGCGCTCCCAGCTGGTGCAGCAGGGCGTCTCCACCCTCGCCCGCCTCACGCGCTGCCTGGACGAGGCCACCGCCACCGCAGAGGTGCGGCCGCCGGCGCCCAGCCGCGTGCCCAGCCGCCAACGCAGCGCGCGCACCGAGCCCTGCTGTGCGGGCTGCTGCGCCGCAGGTGGTGGCGGAGCCCGACCTGCTCCCGGCGCTGCTCTTTGCGCTCCAGACGCCGAGCGTCGCCACGCGCGCCACGGCGTTTGAGCTCGTCAACGTGCTGCTGGACAACGGCGAGTTCGTCACGGTGAGCAGGCGCAGCAGGCTGCCTGCGCCTCACCTTGCTCACTTGCGCTTGCGCTGCAGCGCTGCAGCTCACCTCTACCTGGATCAGGCAGCTGGGCGTCCCTGCGGAGTCAAGCGGTCAGGGCGTTGGCTGCTGCGCTGAGGGGAGTTTGGTGCCGTCCTGCCCCGCTTGGGGTGCGCCTGCAGGTTCTTGCGCAGCGCTCCCAGGCCGTGGAGCTCATGCACCTCGCCATGATTGAGCTGGGGCTGCTCACCTCCATCTCCAGCATGGTGAACGCCAGCCCCGCCGGCAAGAGGTGCGCACCCGAACAACCCTGAACGCCCTCAGTTGCTCGCACTCTCTCCGCCTTGTTGCGTGTGTGTGAGGGCCACCGCCATGTGTGATGCCGGCCGAGGTCTCGCCCGCTGCGCTTCCCGCGCCCCGTGCGCAGGGGCGCGCCAGGCGCCGCCCAGGCGCCGCTGCTCAGCCCCCTGAGCGCCGCCTCGGGCGTGTCCGGCCTCCCCAGCGCGGGCACCACGCCGCCGGAGCAGGCGCACGCCGCGCATGCGCTGCTGCGGCTGCTGCAGCTGCAGCCCGTGCCGCTCACGCACCTGCTGCTGGTGCCCGGCGCCTTGGACAAGGTGGTGCACAAGCTGTCCTCGCTGCTGGACGAGCTGCCTGACAGGGGCCTGATGGTGCGCTGCATGCGTACGAGCCGTGCTCCCCTTGCCCTGGCGCGAGATCAGCGCATGCCTTTTTGGACGTCACGGCCTGCTCCAGTTGGTTGCATGGCACTCCACGGCGAGCAGGGACGGGAGGGATGGACGCGTGGTGTGCGTGGGGGCCGTGCTTGTGTGCTCGCAGGCGCTTCTGGCGGGCGCGCCGCTGATCCAGGCGCTGGTGGGCGTGCTGGCGCACTGCGTCACGTGGGGCGTCACGCCCTTCCTGCTGCCCCCGCCGGGGGGCGTGCGCGGCGAGGTAGGCGCGCCTCCGCCGCCTCGCCTCACACTGCTTTTCTGTTCTCACCCAGCGCGCATGCTAGCATTGCGCTGGCCCGAGCTCGGCGACAAATGAAAGCCCTGGCTGAAGGTGTGACGGAGCAGGTGCTGCTGCTCAACGCGCACGTGTGTGTGTGTGTGTCCGACAGGTGTCGTGCGAGTACATGGCGCCGCCCACGGGCCAGCCGCTGCTGGTGCCGGGCACCAACGGCGACGTGGTGCTGGCGCTGAGCGAGGTGCCCGACACGCTGGGCGTGCTGTGCGACGTGGTGGAGCTCACCTGGCTGCTCATCAACGACGACCAAGACAGGTGGGTCAACCCAAGGCCTGGGTGGCATGAGTATCACCCTGTTGGCTCCAGCAAGCGCTCCGGAGCGCTTGCGTCCATCATCACTCGCCAAGCGAGCGCTGCGCTCGCCCGTCTGTGCGGGCGCAGGCGGAGCTCGCACAGCGCCTCGGGCACGCTGCTGCTCTCCAGCTTCTCGCGCATGCGCTCGCTGTCGCGTGTCAGCGGGCCCTCCAACAACGCGTACGGCGGCGGCGGCGGCAATGTCCCGGTGGGCCGCACCATGCTGAGCCAGACCACGCACAGCGGCCACGCCTCGCTGCTGCACAGCACGTCGGACCAGCACGGCGCCAACGCTGGGCCGGCGACCGCTCCAGCCAAGGCCGACCCAGGCGCGCGACGTTCCAGCGACCGCACCTTGCGCGGCTTCGCGAGCCGTCCATGCTGTTGCGTGCACATTCATCTGCTTGCCAGAGATGGGCTCCACCAGATGTGAAGCTCAACACACACCCTCTGCGTCTCAACTGTCGTGTGCGTGCGATGTGCAGGTGGCGGGCCCAACAGCAACAATAGCTTCACCGGCGGCCAAGCAGCGAGTGGGGGCCCGTGGTCCGTGGGTGCAGAGTGGGGCCCTGGCGCTGGCGGTGCGATGGGTGCAGCTGGCCAAGCGCAGCAGCAGCACAGGGGCATTCTGAAGCGTGGGGGCGACAGCCTGCTGGACCGGGCAGGCGGAGGCGCGGGTCTGCCGGACGCGCTGCGGCCCATGGCGCTGGAGCTGCAGGTCAACGCCCTGGTGAGCGCACGCTGCCTCCCCGTCTCACGTCTCCTGTGGTGCTCTGAGCAGCAGCCGACTGAGCCGACGTGAGCCGGCGCAGGGCAAAACGTGTCCGTGTGCACGTGCCCCTCGCAGAAGACGTTGCACGGGCTGCTGCTGGTGCTGCTGGGCGGCGCATGGCGTCCCGAGGTGCTGCTGGACGACCTGGACGAACTCGAGGTGCGCGTTGGCCGGCTCTCTTACGTCGTGCAGCTCAGAGCCCGCCTCGCCTCGCACCCGCGGCAGCGAGCGCGTGCGATCGCTGTGCTTTGCTGCGCTGCGCGCAGAAGAACAATAGCCATGTTCCTCTGTCGCTCCGCGCCAGCCAGGCCAACGCCAACGCTTCGGGCGCTGCGCCCCCGGCCGGCGCGCTCAGCAGCCTCGCGGCGCTGAGCATCGCGCCGTGGAACCCCGCATCGGCGGGCGAAGGCGGCGCGCCGTCCCCTGGCAAGTCGGTGGCGCTCACCATGCTCAGCATGGAGCTGGCTCAGGCGCCCAAGATCATGACGCTGGCCAGCCGGCGGCGCCAGGCGAACAATGCTTCGCCCGAGCTGGTGACGGGTGAGGAGGCGCATCGTCGCCACAGGTGGCCACGTCTCGGTTTGAGAGGCGCCAAGCTCGATGTGCCTTGAGCGAGTTGTCCGGCTGGTGCGATGCTGCAGGTGGCCTGCGGGTGTCGACCACGGGCATGCCGCTCGTGGACTCTCCTCTCCTCTCCGTGATGCCCAAGCCGGCCAGCCCCGCGCGCCTCATGCTCGGCGGCACGGGCGGCACGGCGGCGGGAGGGGGCCACCATCGCCGCACCGGCACTGCTGGCGACGGGCTGCGCACGCCCACCAACATCCAGATCGACATGGCGTCGCGCACAGCCTCGTCGTGGAACACGACGGGCGGCGGGGGGATCGGCGGGGGGCCGCAGGGAGGGCCGCAGTCGGCGGCGCGGCGGCCTGGGCAGCAGATCCGGCAGCTCGTCATGGTGCGCCCGCTTGTTTCTGCTGGTGCTTGAAAAGCGAGGAGGCGGTCTTTTCGGCGAACTGGCGCCAACGTTCCGTGCGGCCTCTGCGCGTTCGCAGGTGTGCTGCAGGTTCATGGTCCCTGCCACGCCGCCGGTGCTGCTGTGCGCCGCCACGTCGTGCCTCTCGTCCATCCTCACGGCGCACGACCAGCTGGCCGCCTTTGTGCTCACCCACGTGCCACAGGTGCGGGCGGCACCACTCTGCCCGCTGCAGTGCCCGCACCAAAGCTTTGACGCACTTGCCATCACTCAGAACATAGCTACCTCAACCTCAACAAGTCTCATCATGGGCCGTCACCGTGGTTGCAGACACTCGACCGCCTCCTGGGTGTCGCCATGACGGGCCTCATGGAAGTGAGCGGCGGCGCGGCCGCCTGGGGCGTGCCCCCCGTCAACCGCGAGGAAATCGCGCTCGTCGTCGCCGCCGCCCCGGCCGCCGCCGCCTCGCTGCTCGCCACCCAGCGCCAGCAGCAGCAGCAGCAGCAGCCCTCCTCCTCGGCCCAGCCCTCGGGCGCGGCCGCGTCCGGCACCGTTGGCCGCAGCAAGCTCGGGCAGCCTAAACAGGCGCGGGCTGGCGCCAGCAGCATGGACACCATGTCACTGAGTCAGCCCCTGCTGTACCTGTCCATGGTGGGCACGCGGTCCATGGTGATGCCCAAGTTAGGGCCTGGGGGCGCGCAGGCGTCCATCGCCATTGGCGCGTCCATGCTGGGCGGCGGAGGCGCCGGGGACGTGGGCGTGGGCCACGGCGGCGCCGGGCTGACGCTGCAGCAGCAGCTATGCGCCGGCGCGCACGCCGTGGCCCAGGCGGCGCACGTGCTGCGGCTGCTGGTGGGCAACGTGCGGCTGGCGGCGAGGGTGGTGGGCCACCCGCTCATGCCGCAGGCGCTGGACAAGCTGCTCGCAGAGGACAACGTGCAGCAGGCGAGGCCTTGCCACGTTTTGCTCGGTTCAGGAACAGCAGCGTCGGCCTCGGGTGGGGAGAATGAGCGTGGGGCCAAACGGCCTGACGCCAATGGTGCCCATCTGCGCAGGTGCACGCCATGCTGGAGCTGGTGCACGCTCAGCACGTGGTGCTGCTGTGCACGCTCATCCCAGACCCGCTCGAGCGCACCAGTGCGCAGCGCACCCGCGCCTTCCACCCCGGTGAGCGCCCAGCCAGGCCGACACGCTTGTGCTCGATAGTGCTGCCTCAACGACAAGGAAGGCAGAGGTGGCACTCGCACTGTGAAGGTGCGTGTGTTGCCATCGCGCTGCAGGGCTGCAAGGGCTGGTTGGCGGCCTGGGCGACGACCGCAACTCCAACATATCCGCGGCGCCCACGGTCAACAGCACGGCCAGCAGCAACAACCCCGCCAACGACGCGCCGCCCGACCTGCGCCTGCTGGCGGCGGAGCTGCTGTCCACTGCCGCAACCATAGCGCAGGTGCGCGCTGGGGCCTGAGCCCAACGGTGGAGCAGGTGCTGAGCCCATGCCCACGTGCCCGCCAGCGTTTGCTGCTCTCACTCGCTCGATGCCTCCGCGCTTGTGACCGTGTGTCAGGTGATTGGCGCCACGCTAGTGGGCCAGCAGGCCTCAGCGCTGGCAGCGCTGGCGTCTCTCATCATGGAGCAGCCAGGCAAGCCGCGGCACCGCCTCATCGCGCTCCAGGTGAGCAGGGAAGAGGATGTCTCTCTAGGCGCACGCAGCAGAGCCGCGCCAGCCGTGCTGCACGGGCTTGCGATAAGCGAGAGGCGCGCCTGCGGCTGGTCCGCGCTTTGCGACTTTTCAGGCGTGCTGGTTGCTGGTGCCCACGCCCAAGGCCGCGGCGTGCATGGCGCGGCGCAACTCTGGTGACGCCGGCTTGGTGGTGGCGCTGCTTCACCTGCTCAAGTCGGGTGACGCCAGCGCCAAGGTCAACGCCGCGGGTGCGCAACTCTGGACGGGCTGCTGCCATCATGTAGAGCTCGACCCATGGCACGCTTGCACGCGGCGGCGTCAGCGTGTGTGACGTTGTTGTGGCGTGCAGGTGTGCTGGCGCTGCTGGTGCAGCACCTGTCGGGGTCGCTGCTCACCGAAGTGGGCGGCGTGGACGGCCTGCTGCCCGCACTGGTCGAGCTGGCCCTCAACTCGGGAGAAGCCTTCGCGAGGTAAGGCCGGGCGTGCGAGGCGCTGTCGCGGGCCGGAGGGTGAGCCGCGCTGCTTGCAGCACGCGACGCTCTCTCCTGGCTCGGCCTGGTCGCGCCGCGCAGGAACCAGCAGAGCAAGGGCAACCGCAGCGGCGGCGCTCCGGCCGCCGTCTCCTCGTCGCTCGACTTTAGCGACGGGCCGCCGTGGTCGGTGGCGAGCCCGCAGCCAGGCGCCAGCTCATTCACCGGCGACGCGAGCTACACGGCGTGGCTGTGGGCGGTCGCCGCGCTGGCGAGCCTCAGCCGCGACGGACCCGTCGCCGCGCGCATTGCGAGCCTAAGGGACGTGCCGGGGATGCTCAAAGCCGCGCTCAAGGCGCCCGGCGACCTCGTGTCCATGTACGCCGCAGGTGAGTGTCAAGCGCCGGGGCGGCAGGGTGCTTGTTCAGCGCTGCAGCCTCGCCTCTCGTTGGTGACCCACTCGCGGTCCACCGAGCGCAGGTCTAGTGGGCAACCTTGCGGCGCACAAGGCGTCCCAGGCCGTGCTGGCCATGACGAGTGGGCTGGCCAAGGAGGTGGCCAAGGCCGTGAGCACGTCGCCCTCCACCGCCGTGCCCAGCTCCTCCTCGTCGCAGCTGGCGCTGGCTGGCCCCAACGGCGGTGAGCGAAAGACCGACTGGGTCGCGTTCAGCGCGCCTTGCGCTGAGTGGGTGTCTGCACCGCGAGCAGCGTGGATGCCGGATGTGTGTGTCGCTGCAGGGCCGGCGCTGTCGGCGGCTGCCAAGGCGGAGCTGCTCGGCACCAAGGCGCTGCTGCTGGGCGTGGTGCGCAACCTGGCGGCCACGGACAAGGGCCGGCAGGAGCTGGCCAGCGAGCCGGCCTTGGTGCCGCTGCTCATCAACCTCCTCACAGGTGGCCAGCTTGCTGTGTGCCTGTCAGCGCGGCGGCGAGCTTGCGCGCTGCTCCGGCTGCCCAATCAAGGAGTGCCGCCCTGCGATGTCCCTGCGTTCAGAGCCCGAGGACGCTTCGTCAGCCGGTGGAGACAGAGACGTCAGCGCCGAAGCCGACTCCACGTTCCCGGTCGACGCTGAGCGGGCGTCGCCCGGCGCGGAGGACGCTGCGGGCGCCTCGGCGGCGCTCGCCCACTTGCACCTGCAGACTCTCGCTGCCGCCGCGCTAGCCAACCTCAGCGCGGACAAGCTGGGCCTGGAAGCGCTCGTCGCCGACCACGCGCAGACCAACCTGCTCAGCGCCTGCCTCGGGCTGCTCCGCCTCGACCCGTCTCCGCCTCCTGCGGCAGCGCTGGCACACCTCGACGCGCCAGCAAGCGCCACCGCAGCCGGGCCGCCCACCTCGTCGAGCTCGCTGGTGCCAGCTCCGGCCTCGGGGACAACGGCAGCGTCTGCGCGCGACTCGGCCATGTCCGCGGCGCCTCACGCGCTGCAGCAGTTGCTGGAGCCGGCGGCGGCGGCCGAGGCGCACCGGCGGCAGCTGCTGCAGCGCCTGCCGGCGCGGCTCAGGTGCTACACGTCCGTTCTGGTGGCCAACGCCATGTCGCACGCGGTGCTGGCCAAGGCGATGCTGTCGTGCGGCAACGCCGTCGCGCTGAGGGAGGCCGTCATGTCGCTCCCATCGCCAAGGTTCGCGTGTGGCGACCTGCTAAAGAGGGGCCGTGCAGGAGCCACGAAGCCGCGATCTCAAGCAGCGTCGCTGCGGTCGCCCGTGGCTCGTCCTGCGCAGCGTGGCCGCGCTGAGCTCCGACCCCTTGTCGTCGCTGGGCGGCATCGAGGACCGCGCCTACGCGGTCGCGTGCCTCACGGCCATGCGCAACCTGCTGGCGTCGGCGGGCGGCCGCGCCATCCGCTGGCTGGCCCTGCAGCCCCTCACGCCCGTGCAGCATGGCGCCGGCGCGCCAGCAACCGCGCCGCAGCAGCCGTTCAGGGCGATGCCACGGCCGGGCGGCGCGGCGGTGGCGACGTCGCCGACCGCCGACGGCGGGGACGGTGGCGGGCAGGACGAGCTGTACAGCAGCGGGCACTTGCTCCTGACGCCCAGCATGCAGCAGTTCGTCTCCAAGGTGGGCGCAGGGCCTCTGGGCTCTGGCCAACGGTGCATTTTGTCAGCATCTCACTGCTTTCGGGACAAGCATCGTCGCGATCCTCTTTGCCTCCACAGGTGCTGGACCTGCTGGCGTGGGTGGACTTTTACGACCCACAGTCCGACACTTTCGGTGAGCAGGGCGCACACATGCTTTCATTGTGACCCCCCTGCGAGAGGGCACAGTGGTGGGGGACACAGCGCCCTGTGCGCGTGCCTGCGGCGTGCCTTGGCCGCAGGCATGGAGACGCCAGGCCTGGGCTTGGACGTGGCTGGTGCGGCGGCCGGGCTCTTGGGGCTGCTGGCCGCGCACGGCTGCACGGACCACTTTGGCGCGTGAGTCACGATGATCAGGGTGTCACCACGCAGACTGTGCAGGCTTGCCTCGTACTCACGTGCCGTGCTCTGCTTCTGCTGCGCGCGTGATGCCGCCGAGCAGGGCGGAGAAGCAGGCAGTGAGCCACCTGCTGCGCTGCGCCGCGCTGTGCGCGCTGGACGGCGGCGCCAGCGCCAGCGCGCCCGGCGCCCGCGGCTCCGACGTGGTGGAGGAAACTGCCAGCCAGGCGGTGATGGCCATGTGGGTCATGAGCTCGCAGCCCGGGTGCTCGGCCTGGGCCACGGCGCTGGGCGCAGGTGCGCGGCGTGCCTGCACTGCATCGCTTGCTGCCCCCAGCGCTCTGACGGCAACCTTCAGAGTGCGTGATGTGGTGTTGACCAAAAGCGGTGTGCTGCGGTGGGTGGAGTGCAGACCGCATGGTTATCCACACGCTGCTCCTGCTCTCCAAGCGCGGGCTCAAGGCCAGCACGCGCGCCCGCTTCAGCACCACCCGCCTGCTGTCGGCCGCCGCGCTGGGCCAGCTGCTGGTGCAAGGTGATTGACGCCCGGGGGGCTTCCGCGTCCAGCCCTGCGCCGCGCTCGGGAGGAGGGACGGAGGGAGGGAAGGCGGTGCAAGCGTGAGCCCTGCGGCGCGTGGTGCCGCATGATGCGTCGCCGTCGTGTTGCTCCTTGGGTGGTGCCGCAGGGCTCGTCGTGGCCCAGCTGCAAGGGCGCGTGGTGCAGGCGGAGATGGGCGTGGCCTCGGCGCTGGTGGACCTCTCCACGCTGGCGCTGCTGGCGGCGCCGCCCGCCGCCGGCACCAAAGCAGGACCAGGTGCGCCCCGCACTCGCCTGTGAAGCTCTGACTGGCGCTGATCCGCCGTGCAATCTAAACCGATGCCCGGGGGAGATGCACTTTGCCTCGCTGCAGAGGCGGCCAAGCAGGGGGCCCCGCAGCGCCGCAAGGGCGCCGCACCCAGCCCCACAGAGATCCAGGACGCCGCGCGCGCCGACGCTCTGCGCGCTGTGGGCGTCAGCTCCGACCTGCACCCCGTTGTGGGCATGCAGGTGAGGGATGCGGGCGCCTGCCTGCGCTGGCACAGTGACCCTGCAGCGTGAGCGTCGGTTGAGCGCGGTCGGCACGTCGGGTGCGTGCTGCGTGCGCGCTGCGCAGGCGGCGGGCGCGCTGGCGCACGTGGCGGGCACGCGCGACGGCGCGGCGGCGCTGCTGCAGGCGCACGGCACGCGCGCGGCGCTGCCGCAGCTGCTGGCGTGCGCCACGGACGAGGTGTCGCTGGCGGCGGCCATGGCGCTGGCCGGCGTGTGCTCGCACGGCGACGCCGCGCTGCTGGACAAGGTGCGGATTCAGGCTCCAGGCTCCTGTGTGCAGGACTTCACCCTTCGCGCTTGCAGAGTGGAAGCAGGTCCGAAGGTGTGGCTTCTCGCCGCTCACCGTGCTGTCCCGCAGGTGACCAACACGACGGAGATCATGGCGGGCCTGCACGTGGCGCTCTCACGCCCGCATGCGCACACGGCCAGCTACGCCGCGCTCTGCATGGCCAACCTCGCCATGCACCCGCCGGCGCAGCACGCCGTGCTGCTGCCCGGCACGCTCGCGCGCCTCGCCGTGCTCGTCACCTCGCCGCTGCTGCCCTCGCCGCCCGTGCTCACGCTGCCGCCCGGCGCCGCCTGGGGCCCGATCCAGCCGGCCGCCAACCACCCGCTGGGGGCCAGCCTGCCCAAGCGGTCCAGCCTGGGGCCAGGCACCAGCCGGCTCAACCTGACGGGAGGCGCGGGGGGAGGTGGGGCAGGCGCGCTGGCGTCGGGGCGGCTCGTCCCGCCGATCCTGGGCGGGCGCCGCGGCGCTGGGCCGCTCGGCGTGTGGCCGTCGCTGGCGGGCCTGGCGCAGCAGAGCCGGCTGGGCGCGGAGGCGGCGACGAGCGCCGTGGCGGCGAGCGGCGCTGCAGGTGAAGGCGGCGTCCTGTTCTCTCGTCTCTCTCCTGCATGATTAGCCTCACGCATTGCTCCAGCGATTTGACCCACGTGGCAGTGCGAGTGTCGTCTCATCGCATCGCAGGCATGGTCGGGAGCCCTCGCAACGCCTTGCTGCCCGCGCACCGCTGGCAGTCCCCCGCGGCGCTGGTGGGCGAGCGCCCCTCCATCACCGTGCCCACAGTGGCGCACAGCGCGCCTGGCGCCGCCCCTGGGCCCGCTGGTGACGATGCCGCCCCCGCAGCCGCCACGGCGGCTTTGGCACCGCCGTCAGACGGCGTGGACGCTGCTGCCGCGGGCGCCGGCGGGTACGCGAGCGCCCCTGACTCGCCGGGCCTGGGTCGGTCCAGCGCCGGCGGCGGCCCCCTGGACAGTGTGGCGGGGCGCAAACACCCCTTGCTGCCGGTGCACCGCGCGCGACTCCCGGCGCTGGGCGTGCCGCCGGTGGCGGAGCACGGCGGGGAGGACGGGGCGCTGGCGTCGTCGTCGTCGCTGGGGGGCGGCGGAGGGGCGCAGGCGCCGGGCAGCCTGCTGCCGCCGGAGCAGGTGGCGCTGCTGGCGGCGAGCCTGACGGCGGCGTGCGCGTCTGCAGGTGCGTGCCACTGCTGTCTCCTTGATCGAAGCAGCTACACCGACCCAGGAGGAGAGTGGGACGCAGCAAGATGTTGACGCGGTGAAGCCTTCGTGCGTTGCCAGGGTGACCCTCTGCCTGACTGTTGGTGTGTGTGTATGCGACGTGACGTGACGCCGTCCTGCTCGCAGCGGCGCTGCAGAACCTGAGCGCGGACGCGCGCCACTGCGCGTCGCTCATGACGTCAGAGTGCCCCGTGCTGCCCAGCGTCACCATGCTGCTGCATGGCTCAGAGGCGGTGCACGCAATGGTGCTGGCGGCAGGTGAGGCGTTCGGCCCCTGGCGATCGGTTTGGCGGCGAGAGCGGGGCGCAAGCTCGTTGAGGGCTGCGCAAGCACTGACCCTGTCCCCGCCCGTGCGCTCCCTGCCTGCGCCTGACCTCTTTGAGTGTCACAGGCGGTGGGCCGGAGCTGCCTCAGCTCATGGAGCAGCTGCTGCTCCTGCTCACGGGCCTGCTGGCCAACCTCGCCGCAGTGCCCGCGTGCCAGAAGCAGCTGCTGGCGAGCCCCGTGCTGCTGGCGGCGACCCTGGCGGCCTGCGCGGCGCCGAGCAGACATCCGCAGGGCGGCAACCGGCACCAGACCGGCGAGGGCGCGATTTCGACCCTGCCGTCGCCCCACGGAGGCGGCGCCGGCCCGCACAGCGCTGGGTTCGTCGACCCGTCGGGGCTGCTGATGCCGGGCGGCAACGCGACAGGAGGGCTGGAGCGCGGCTCGACGCGCGGCGGGGCTCTGCGGCTCCCCAGCCGCGGGACGCGCCGCAGCCACGCGGTGCCGTACACGCGGATCCAGGTCGCGGCGCTCGGGACGCTGGCGAACCTGCTGGGCGCCGGCTCGGCTGACGGGGCCGCTGGGCCGAGCAGCAGCAACGGCGAGCACCACGGCGACGCTGCGGCCACGGGGACGGACAGGCAGGCGTCGGCCACGCTGGCGGGCGCGCGGTCGCTCTCGCTCAAGGTGTCCGTGGCGGCCAGCGGCAGCGGCGACTTGCGGGAGACGCCGTTCGCCGGCGCGCAGGACGCGGCTCAGCTCGCGGTGCAGGAGGCGGCGGCCGCGGCGCACGGGCCGCGCAACACGCTGGCCCTGGACGACCTGATGAACGCGCTGCAGAGCGACGACGTGAGCAGCGCGAGCCTCGCGCCGGCGGCGGTGGCGCAGGCGGGGGACCCGTCGAGCGGCGGGGCGTCGCGGGCAGCGGCGGTTGAGGGCGGCGGGCACGCGGTGGCGGTGGCTGCGGCGGCAGCCCAGCCTGACGAGGAGCTGCTTCACGGGCGCGAGGTGCGCGGCGGCTTTGGGTGGGGGGCGGGGTTTGGTGCTGGCGGCAGGTCTGGTGAGAGACCTGCCACCACACGCAGGCCTTGCCCGTCGCTCGTGTCGCGCGCAGGCGCTCCTGGTGATGCTGCGCGAGCTTCCAAACATGCGCCAGGTGCTGGCCCTCCTGGCCACGCCGATGAACGGCGCCAGCGCCGACGCCATGGCCGTGCAGCACATGGCGGGCTGGGTGCTGCACCAGATGGGCCCTCCGACGGTTTCGGGCCAGGTGCACCTGAGCTAGGGGATTGTGATGACTGGTGCGTGCAGGAGTCCGTGTCTGCTTGCATCCAAACCTGGGTGTCCTCTCATGGAAAACTGGCAGCAGTGCAAAAGCGCCGTCAAGAGTGGACGACTGCGGGCGGGTGTCTGGGGCCGGGGGCCGCAACGCAACGCTCAAACGCGCGTGGCCAGCCGCCAACGCAACTGGACAACAACAGCGCCGCACAGCTGCCACCACAGCCCTGCCCCGCGCACAGTCGCGTGCGGGCGATAACAAGCAGTTTGGTCTTCGGCAGTGAGGGTGGATGAAGGGCAGGAGCGCGCACCCCGGGCTGTTCGCAAAGCTGGGAGGCGCCCGCGTCGCCTGCAGGGCCCCCAGCACGCGCCCGCCTCTGCCACGTCAGAGCTCGGCGTGCGCCCAGGGGATGGACCCCGTCACGTTGGTGTTGATGATGGGCGCCAGCACCTTCATTACCTTGCCTGCAAGCGGCGGCGCACGCACGGCAAGGCAGCGCCGTCACAATCAGCGCAGACCTCTGCTCCTCACCCTGGAGGATCGGCAGCACAGCACAGCACAGCAGAGCACAGCACAGCACAGCACAGCACAGCGCAGCACAGCGCAGCGCAGCGCAGCACAGCGCAGCACAGCACAGCACAGCACAGCACAGCACAGCACAGCGCAGCACAGCGCAGCGCAGCGCAGCGCAGCGCAGCACAAGCACAGCACAGCACAGCGCAGCGCAGCGCGTCAGCGCAACCACTCACTGGGCAGGAGCCCCTCCCCGACGAGCAGGTTGCCCAGCTTGGTGAAGAGCTCCACCTGCTGCGTGTTGGTCAGCTTCATGGCCGTCACCAGCACGTCGCCCACGCTCAGCTCGGGCTTGCTGATGTACGTGTTGTAGTAGACGTGCATGAAGATGGCCATCACCACCTGCAGGAACCAGGGCGGGCGGGCGCGAGTGGGGCACGGACGGCGTAGCAAACAGGTGCCATCGGCTGAACGGGTCGAGCGACGCCTTGGCAATTGTGCGCACCTGGCAGTCAAAGCGGTCGGTGATGCCTCCGTGCCCGGGGATGGTGTCCCCAAAGTCCTTGAGCTTGAAGGCGCGCTTGAATCCGCTGGCGGCAAACCCGCCTGCGGCCAAGCGCGTGCACGCCAAGGGCAGCGCGGTACCACTGTTGCGTCCGCCCGCCCCCGTGCGCACTGCGGACGGGCGGGGCGCCTCGCCTCCTTCCTGTGGCTCCCAGGCGCGTGCAGGCGGCGCCGCGCCCGCGTCCCTGCGCTCGTTTCCTCGTGGGCTGCAGGCGCTCCCTCCCTCCCTCCCCCTCCCAACTCGACCAGCGAGGCAGCAGCTCACCAAAGGGCGCGATGAGCGAGGCGAACAGCGCGAGGAACATGGCGTGGATCTGGATGGGCATGGCGGTGAAGGAGGCCGAGAGCAGCAGCTCGCGAAGGCGCGGGGGCAGGTAGGCCAGCAGGGTGGGCAGCTGGTCGATGATGGGGTCGGGCGTGAACTCGTCCAGGTCCGCCCACGTGTAGCGCTTGGGGAGGTAGATCTCGTCCCGCGTGCAGTTGAGCGCGCCCAGGGACAGGTCCTGCGTGGCGTGCACGCACACGTGTGAGTGTGGGTGTCAGGATTTGCACCTGCTTGGACGACCTCGGCGGGGCTGAAGCCCAGCGGTACGAGCCGTGTCAGATGCGTCGCAACACGAAGGCGCCAGCGTGCGCAAGCGTCAGCAGCGAGCTCGCGTGCACGTCCGGGAGCAGGCCAGAGGAGGCGAGGCGCGGCGGCGGCGCCGGTGCATGCGTGCCGCTGCCGCTGCGGCGTGCCCTGCCCCCTGGTCCAAATCAAGTCCGCATTCGCACTCACGCGCCGGGGACAGGTGAACCAGGAGTTCTGCGAGAGCGCCAGCGACAGCACCAGGGCCAGCAGCACCGTGCCCAGCGCGCCGCCGACAAAGCCCTCGACCGTCTTCTTGGGCGAAAGCTTGATGAGCGGCGTGCGGCCAAACATGAAGCCTGCGCGCGCACAGGAGCAGCGCAGGAGCGAGGAGCGGGGCTGAACTAAAGTGAGGGAGCGCCGTGTGCTTCCCGCAGGTGGGCGCCCGGTGCGCAGCACGCCACCGCACGCAGCGCCCCCAGAGGCGCTTGCGCCCCCAGAGGCGCGCACCCGCCAGGTAGGCGCAAATGTCGTTGGCGATGACGAGCAGCGCCGGCAGCAGCCACCAGATGATGCCCTCAAACATGTTTGAGACGATGAAGGAGCTGGGCACCACCACGGTGAGGATGATGGTGTGCGTCCAGGCAAACTGGCCAAACTGGTACAGCAGCGAGCTCTTCTTGAGCCCCAGCACAAACCAAACAAAGCCTGCGGAGCCCGAACAACACCACACGCCATGCCACGTGCGAGCGCCAGGCTTGGGTGCTGCAAGCCGCCTCGCGAGGAGAGTGCCGCCTCGCCTGGGCAGTGCCCTGCGACGTGGGCGTGCTCGCTTGTACTGACCTGCCATGTAGAGCGAGTAGGAGGCCATGGTGTGGCGCCGCACGAGCCAGGTGAAGCACTTGGCCAGCAGCCGGTCCGACGTCACCTCCACCAACAAGTTGTCCTTGATGAACCTGTGCGCCGTCGTGGGAGGACACCGGAGGGAGCAGGCGCGTGCTCACTTGCCCCCCACTGGCAGCAATGGCTGCATGGGCGCCACCCGAGGGGCGAGGTGCCGGGGACGTGCCTGCCCAGGAGGAAGAACTCTGTGATGACGAAGAAGAACCACTGCTGCGTGCGGAAGCCGGGTAGCCGCAGGTCCTTTTGCGCCACGCGCGCAATGGCAAAGAACTCCTTGACGGCCAGCACCTGCGCGTAGGGCAGGCGTGGCGGCGGTGGTCCTGGTGCTGCCACCTGGCTGACGCGGCCTGCAGCTGCTGCTCGCTCCCCGCAAACGGAGCTGGCCCCAGGCGGCTGGCGGACCTGCAGGGTGATGAGGAGGAACATGAGCGGCACGTGCCCCGCCCAGATGAAGCCGAGGAAGCCGGCGATGAGGAGCACGCTGGATATGGTGCGCACTTTGAGCGACCTGAACTTCTTGCTCTGCGGGAGCGGGGCGGCACGCGACGCACGGAGGGGCAACGGGCCGCACAGGCGTGGCGCTGCTGGGCGCAACACTGCACACCAGCAGCATGATCGTGCAGCCGGCGTGGAGGAGGCTGCGGGACCCTGCGCGTGCTGGGCACTGCTGCGGTGCAGCCCACGACGTGCCTTGTCTTCGTCCTTGAGGAGCTTGGCCGGCCGCTCATTGTCTGACAAATCCTCCTGCGCACAGGTTTGGAAGCACGCTGCAGCGTGCTTCAGCCGCCTGCGCCTCTGGCTCCCCGCTCTGCTCTGGCCATTTGGTAAACGCACTAGTGCGTCGGCTGGCAGCGGCAGGTCCGTCTGCGTGCCGTCTTCCCGCGTGGATGGAGCCATCGAGCACTGCAGCAGAGAGTGCAGCACTTCAAGCGCGTTCACCGAGTTGGGACGCTCAGACCTAGACGGGAGATTTAATCACCTCGCGCGAAAGGAGCAAGCTTCGCGTTGTTGTGGCTTGCGCCCAGCTCAGCAACAAGCGCGCGAACGCGACCGTGGTCAATTGGGGCCCAGTGCTGTCCGCGCGCAGACCAGGAGTCCAGGGAGAGCAGCCGCACCTCGCCAGAGGCCGCCTGTGCAGGAGCTTGTCAGGGCGCTGAGGCGCTGCAGGGGCGCGGCATCACCAGCGCCAGCCCAGCGTGCTGAGGATGGCGGCCATCTTTGCCAAGGTGTGGGGAGCAGACAGCCCACCGCCCGCGCTCAGCGTCCGGCAGCGACCACAGGCCCTCAACAGCTGCTGCAGTGTCTGGCACACTAGGCGAGATGCTCACTTTAATGCCCAGTGACCTCAGGTGCTGGCTCCCTCGCCGTCAACGGCAGAGTGTTGGCGTGGCACATGTGCCACGCCGTTCGCAGGTGTTCATCCTCGCAGTAAAGACGATTGCCAAGCCCGTGTCAGCGCGGTTCCAGACGTACGTGATGGAGCACCCCACCGCCCGGCAGCGAGCCATCACCGCCGCACAGGTGCGCCCGCTGTGTGCGCGCTGCCCTGGGCAACGTCACCCGCGTGCCGTGACCCTGATGCGCTGACGCCGCCCAGCCCGCAGTACTTGCACCGCCTGGAAATCCTGATCACGCGGGGCGCCGAAGGCCGGACAGGCAAGGTCTTCGTGGCCGAGATGACCGAGGAGAAGAGCCTGGAGCTGGCCAGCAAGCTCGTCAGCGAAGGCTTCGTGTTCTTCGTAAGGAGGAGCAGGGCAACGGACGGGGAGGACGAGGCCAGACCTGCGACGTGCAGCTCACGGCGGCGATTGACGCGTGTGCTGCACGTGTGGGCGGGCCCCTGCATGCCATGCGCGATCGTGTGCGCCAGGTGGGCACGGCGCTGGTGGTGCTAGAGTACCAGCGGCAGGCCATCAAGGACGCCAAGAAGCGAGAGGCCGAGAGGAAAGAGAGGCTCGCGCTGCAGATGAACGCCGACCGAGAGCGGCAGGTGCGTGTGCGTGGGGCGCGTGTGCACGGTGTGTGCCTCATCTGGTGCGCAATTGATTCATGGGGCACTCACCCACACGTGTGCGTGCGCCCATGCAGAGGCTGGCGGAGGAGAACCGCGAGCAGCAGGAGCTCATCCAGTCGCTGCTGCTGCGGGTGGACAACCTCGAGACGTCGCTGCACGGCATGGTGGAGGAGGCGCGCGCCAAGCAGCAGATTAGAGGGCAATCAGGACGTGGGTGGTTCGGCGGCTTCCTGGGGCCACGCGCGGCGTGATTGGGTGTGTCGTCCTCGTGCACTGTTGCTCTTGTTCTCGGTCCCGTGGATTCCTCTCTCGGGTTCAGGGTCACTCCTGTGCCAGCTTGTGTTCGAGCTCGTCTCTTCGTGATGACAGCAGGCTTCGAAGTTTGAACACTCGTGCTCCGCGCGCGGCCTCGATCAGCGTGATGCGCGATGCGCGAGGCAGAGAGCGTGGCAACATGGCGAAGGGAGAGGCGCACCGGTGCGTGGCACGTCTGGCGCCCCACGAGCATCGCCGTGCGCTGGCCGCCATCACCTCGACGCCATCATCTCGCCTCCGCACGCAGGAAGTGGCTGCAGGACTACGGCAAGGCGTCAGCGTGGATGAAGAGGCACGGGGACGTGGAGCAGCTGCTGGCCAAGGGCAAAGGTGCGGGGCCGGAGAGCGTGGACGGTCACGCGTCGCGCACGTTGCGTTTACCAGACACTGCTGGACACTGCTCGGCAGGGCTGGCCAAGGTCTCCAACTTCCTGCCTGACGCGGTGGCCAAGGGCGTGCTGCGCGACCTGGCCGCTGTGCCCGAGAGCAAGTGGAACGACACGAGCGCGTCCGACGACTACACGCACAACAACATCAGGTCAGGCACGCAGTGATGCCGGGGGTCCAGGTGGTGAACGCCGGGGGTGGTGAACGCCAGGTGGTGATGCCGGGGGTCCAGATGGTAAAGGGGGAACCCTCATCACACGATTGCCCACCAGCGACGGCGTCCCCGCTCGCAGCCACTCGTTCAGCTCAGTGCGCCACGGCGTGCCCACCCTGGACCTGGCCGTCCGCGTCATCTCCCTGCTCATGCCCGGCGAGCTCAACTCCTTCTCGGCTGCACGCTACACCAAGGGCGACAACATCGCGCCGCACGACGACCGCGCCTACACCCAGGTGCGCCTCCTCCGCTCCCCGGCCATTGCTCTCCACGTGCTGCCACCGCCAGGGCGGAGCAAGCAGCAAGTCCCACACTGTGCTGTGCCCGGCGCGCGCCGCTCTGCAGGTGCTGATGGAGGACGGGTCCGTCGTCACGGCCTCGCGCAACGTGGCGTGCATCTACTACCTGACCAAGGGGTGGCGGGAGCAGTACGGTGGGCTGCTGGTGGACCTGGAGGACGCGCAGCACGGGCAGCGCACCTACGTGCCCGAGGTGAGGGGCACGTGGTGTGCCCGCCTCGCAGGCTTCCTCAGCGCAATGCCATGCGGGTGTGCCCGGTGAATCGAGTCGCTGTGCCAGTCGGTCGTTTGCGCGCGCCTCGCAGTGGAACTCGGCCATCCTCTTCCGCATCCCCAGGTGGCACCAAGTCACGCCCATGGCCCCCGACGCGCCGCCTCGCTTCACCGTGTTCGGGTGGTGAGGCTGACCTCGCGCCCTGCCCGGCTCGCACACGCCCTGCGCCTCAGCTCGGGCCAGCTCACTCACGCGCGTCACGTCGCTCTGCCGTGCAGGTTCCTGCTGCCCGGCAAGCGCTACAAGCTCAACCTGAGCCCGGCGCCGCCAAACGGCGCAGCCTCGGCGCCGCAGCAGCCGCCGGCAGCAGCAGCTCAGCCGGGGAGCAAGAAGCGCCGCCCGCCGGCAGAGCCGCAGCAGCAAGGAGACCCTGCTTCTGCCCAGGAGCAGGACGACGGCCAGGGCGCGGCGGCCCGACCTGGGGCGCGAGAGGACGTGGGCGACGCGCACCAGCAGGGGCAGACCAAGAAGAAGCGGAAGAAGAAGAAGAGGCGGGAGGACGGCGGCGGCGGCGGCGGCGACGACGACGACAACACCACACCCGCGCTGCCGTTCCCGGGCCCCCTGGCGCTGTCCGTCATGGCTCAGCGGCTGGGCCAGCCGGTGGCCAAGCTGGTGGCGAGGCGCTGAGCGGAGTTTTGCGGACATCCCATTCTTTCTCCCCTTCGTCGTTGAGCAACGGGTTGCAATAGGTCAAGAACGAGGCACGCAGCAGCACGCGGGGCGGGGAGGGGGGGGCGGGCCGTCAGGTGAACCCGACGCCGCCGTCGGGCTTGTGGGGCCTAGGGTGCGGGCCGCCGTGCAGGTGGCGGAAGCGGACCACCCTGCGGCCAGGCGGCGTTGGCAGCAGCGCCGTGGTGCAACCGCAGCTGAGCTGTGCGCGGCGCCGCACGCACCGTGTGGCGTCAGCAACGCGCGCGGCGCGCACTCACATGGCCGTGACGTTGTCCTGCGAGGGGCCCAGCCCGTGCTCGGCGTCCAGGCTCTTGGCCACGATGGACCGCGCCGCGTGCTTGAGGCCGTGCCCGGCCTCCAGGTCGTCGCGCACGCCGCTCACCACCAGCTGCGGCGTGGCCACGTCAAACACGCCGTCCGAGGCCAGCACCTGCGGCCACGGGGCGCTTGGCATGGCGTGGCCCGCGGCACAGAGCTCTGTGCTCGCAGGGCCCGCATGAGACCCACCATGAACTCGCACGACTCGTTGAGCTGCACCTCCACCACGTCCGGCACAGCGGTGACGGCCTGCTGCTCCGGCGGCAGCGCCTCGTTCCTGAGGCAGGCGGGGGCACGCGGGGTCAGGGTCAGGATGGCGCGCGCTTTGTGCCAGCGCCAGGAGCGCCACAGCTGTGGAGCACACGCACTTGAAACGCGTGTCGCCCAGAGCGTGGGACATGGCCAGCGAGTTGCCCACGCGCGGCACGCCGCCCTCCTGGCGCGACCCAACCACCTCGCCGGCGCCGGCGATGCGCTCGGCCTCCTCGGGCAGCGTCGGCTTGTGGTCGCGCGTCAGCAGCTGCGCCCGGCCGCCCACGCTCAGCACGCACCTGCGGGCGCGCAGCACGCGGCGCGGGACACGATCTCCTCGCGCCCATGAGGACCTCCACGTGACCAGCACGCCACCCTGCAGCCTGACGTGGGCACGTACCGTGAGTCGCCGTTGTTGGCCACGGCCAGGCGCCCGCCGCGCACCACGGCCACCACCGCCGTGCTGCCCGCGCGGGGCCCACGGAACCTGCCTGCCGCGTCGCGCACGCCGTACTGCTGCCCCCGCGCCACCACGGCGCCGGGCAACGACGCCTCGACCTGCGCCGCCCGGCTGACCCGAGCCGCGCGCACCAGCCCCTGCCGCCGCTCCTCCTCCTCCCCCTCGTCCTCCTCGCGATCGTCCTCCTCCTCGCGATCGTCCTCGTCATTGTCCTCCGCCCCATCCTTGCGCGCGGGCCGTGACGCCGCAGCGCCTCCTGTGGCCGGACCGGCGGGAGAGGCGGCGGCGTGCGCCGCTCTGTCCATGGACTCGCCGGGCGGCAGGGTCAGCCCCTTGTGCATGGCGTAGAGCTCGACCTGCGCCTCGCACACGCGTGCACGCTCTGCCGCACCCTTGGCCCTTTCCACAACGCGTGTTGTGGCCCACCCCAAACAGCAGCGCGCTGGGTCCTGACCTGGGACGTGTCGTGCTGCATCTCCGCGTCCAGGGAGAGGAGCGCCTCGTGCAGCGCCGTCCTCAGGTCGGAGCCCCGCTGCGACAGGCTGCGCACCAGGTGCTCGGGCTGCGGCCGTGTGCACGCGCAGAGGCACCCAGCACGCATGTGGCGCCTGCCGGCTTAGCCCATCCAGGCCCACGGGCTGCGGCCGTGTGCACGCGTGACGCCGCCTGCCAGCCTATTCAGGGCCCCACAGCTCACCAAGTGCTGCGCCGCAAAGGCCGAGACCTCCGCGCCGCTGTGTCCGTCAAAGACGGCGAACAGCGCGGTGCGCTCGCTTCCAGCGGTGTGGAGGTTGTCGAACGCCAGGTGCGTGTCCTCCTGAACGCGGGACACCACGCGCGACGCCCGCCCTACAGCGCGCGGTCGCCCTCGCGCCGCGCTGCGGATCGCGCTGCTCACCATGTGGTTCCTGCGCCCCTGTGCTTGGCAGCAGGCCCATGGCACGGTCGAGCTCTCCCCGCCGCCTTGCACCTGCACCACGAAGCGCTGCTCATGATGCTCGCTCTTCGACGCCATCTGCTGCTTTGCGCGCTTCTGCGACGCGGACGACGATCGCGGCGTCGCGCGCAGGCACCCTGATGCGTGGCTTGCACTGCCGGCACGCAGGCAGGAAAAGGCTAAGCGTGGCTGCTGGTGTGCACGGTGCTGCTGTCCGGGTCGAGCACGATGAGCAGCATGCCCAGCAGCATGAGGCAGATGAAGGGCAGCCGGTGCACGATGCGCTCGCGCCAGACCACGCCGCCCAGCAGCACCGACATGAGGATGTTGCAGCGCTTGATGGCCACCACGTAGCTCACAAACAGGTACCGGATGGCCTCCTGCGCATTGCCACGTGCACGCACGCAAGCGCAGCGAGCGTGGCACGCCTGGCCGCAACCGGCAAACGCACTGCTGCTCCGCCTCCGCCTCCACCGCCACTCACCAGGAAGAGCACCACGGCCAGCGTCTCGCACGCGCTGATGAGCAGCAGCAGCCGCACGTGCCGCGAGAAGAGCAGCCGGAAGGCGCGCGGCGCCCGCACCACCAGGTACGCCACGCTCGCCGCGCCAATCACCAGCCGCTGCAGCGCAAAGTACACCCACACCGAGGGCGCGTGCAGCACGCCCAGCTTGTCCAGGCTCGCCGTCACGCTCCACATGAAGGCCACCGCCACCATCATGCCCGTGCCCTTGTCCAACAAACACGCCGCCGTGCCCGCCGCTGCGCCCGCCGCGCCGCCTCTCCGCGGCCCCCCCAGGGGCGCGCCGGGGCCCTTGCTCAACGGAAGCAGCATCAACCCGCCGCCCTTTGCTTCCGCCGCCTTGCCGCCCCCCAGCGGCCCCGACAGCAGCCCCCCGGACGCGCCAGAGTCCCGCGCCAGCAGGGACTTTGCGTCCAGGCCGCCGCCGCCGCCGCCGCCGGGCCCCCCGGCCCCGTTCCCCATGACCGCCCCTCCCGCCGCCCCCGCGCCCACCCCTGGCCCCTGCAGCGGGTGGTGGTGGTGGTGGTGGTGGTGCGCCTGCGGCAGCGCCAGCGCTACGTGTGGCGCGTACCCCGCGCCCGCCGCCTCCTGCGCCGCGCTGAGGGCGAAGCTGCTGTTGACCCCTAGCAACACGCCAGCCGTGGCGGCTCCCCCGCCCTGCGCGCCCGCCATCAGGGAGGCGTAGGGCACACGCGGCACTAACCCCACCTTGACGCCGGTGGACACCACCACCACGGGCTCAGCGTCGTAGTCGTGGTGCTGCTGCGTGGGGTAGCTCCCTGCTGCTGATACTGCTGCTGCTGGTGGAACGAGGGGGGCAAGCCGCCCGCCTGCGCGATGCCGTCCGTGCTGCCCTGCCCCCCGCCTCCAGGCCCCAGCGCCGCTGCCTGGTGGTACTGCTGACTTCCGCCTGCGGCCCTCCCGCTCGGCAGCCCCTGCAGCCGCTGGCCGCCCTCGCCAGCGGCAGTCACGCCGCTCGCCGCCGCCGCCCCCGCGCCGCCGCCGCCGTCCTGCGCCGCCAAGTGCTGCGCGCTGCGCGCCGTGGGCAGGCTGCCGGACATGCTCGGCCCCACCACCACTTGCGCCACATCCACCACCCCGCCGCCGCCGCCGCCGCCGCCGCGACCAGCGCCGCCGCCACTGCCCTGACTACCCAGCCGCTTGTGCCTGCCCGCGGCCGCGAGCTCTGCCGCCGTGGCCCCCACGCCGCCGCCGGCACCGCCGCCCTTGCCGCCCGCCGCCGCCAGCGCGCCCGCAGCGCCCGCCGACGGCGCCGCTTGCTGACTCAGCAGGTAACCCCCCGCCGTCACTACGCAGATGCCCACCATGCCCATGCGCGTGGGCTCCTCGCCCAGGAAGAGGTAGGCCGTGCCCACGAGGAAGGTGGGCGTGAAGGAGAGGTAGGGCACCGTGAGGCTGAGCTGGGAGACGGAGAGCGCGTGCTGGTAGAGCGCCTTGGAGAGCAGCAGCAGCGCCGAGCTGCTCAGCACGGCGACGGTGAAGGTGTGGCTGTCGTGGAACACCACGTGCTTGAAGCCGCCTGCTCAAGCAGGCAGCAGCGCGCGGGAGGAGCAGGTGGCCGTGTGACAGGTGGCGCTGCCGGCGGAGCCGCTCGAGCGGGCCCCCTCCCATGCGTGCAAGCTTCTTGGCAGAGCGTCATTCATGCGGCGTGGGGTGGGATGGTGCTGCTGACGCACGCTCGGGTCCCCAGATGGAGGAGCGGCACGCGCGATCTGCGCCCCTCACCAGCGTGCCCCACCAGCGCCCATTGGCGCACGCACCTGAGGCCCACACCAGCACGCAGGAGATGAGCGCGTCCAGCAGCGCCACCAGGCACACCAAGCTGCTGGAGCTGAGCTCCCGCGAGCCCATCTTCCGCAGCCCGTCGATGACCGTGTTGACGAGCGCCGCGCCCAGCGCCAGCGCGGCGCCCTTGGCGGCCAGCATCGGCGCGCCACCGCCGCCGCTCCGGGCCCGCTGGCTCGCAACCTTTCTGCGGCTCTGGCGCGAGAGGTGTGCACCTTCCACGCAGCAGTCCGGGCTGGACGCGGCTCTCGTGCGCTGCAGAGGCCTCACATGCGCTGCCCTCCACGTCAACACTGCATAGCTCTCTTCCTCTTCTTCTGCCTCCTTGCCGCGGTGGGGCCGTGCGCCCAGGGCAGGCCCGGGCAGCGCACGCAGCGCGAAACGACAGTCGCCGCACAAAAGCCGCTAAGGATCACAGGATCACGCCGAAGGCTCCACGGCAGCGGTGGCTGCGTGCGGCTGCGCCGGCGACGTGGGCGCCGCCCCGCCGCGGCTGGGCGACCCGGGCTGCCCTTGACCGCCGCGGACGGCCCCTCCAGCTGCGCCGCTCGACACGACACAAACGCCTCACGAAGCCCCGTCAGAGAGCGCCTTGCCCCTGGCGCGATCGCCAAATGAGAGGACTGGGGCTGCGATCAGGGATTGCTCGGCTGCTCACCTGCTGATCACGGGATGCTTGCTCACGACAGCTGACTGATTGGGGGAAGAGCCACAGCGTCACCGGACTCGTGGATTGAAGGATGAACTACGCCACGTTTGAGGCAATTTGAACCTCTTCTCTGTGGATTCCCCCGGTGTGTCTCCTTTGTGGCGCCCGCATGACCTTCCGGGCTTAAGGCAAGGGTTGACCGCACACGCACACGGCGGCAGCAAGGCAGAGACCTCACACGCGGCCAGCCAGCCCGGCGCCGCCGCCAAGTCAGAGGGCGCGGCCAGCTCAGCCGCCGCCAACCCCGCGCACGCCCTGCTGGACCAGCTCGCCACCAAGCACGAGTTGTGCACGCTCTTCTTCTGCGACGTCGTCGGTGCGTGGCGCGGCGTGGGGCGCTCGCGTCGAGCACTCGGGAGCGCTTGCGGGCGGTTGGCAAGCTAGCGACCCTGGCGCCGCCTCCTGCAGCCGCGCGATGAGCCAGTCAATCTGCTCCCTGTACAAGTTCTTGACGTCCATGAGGTCGTTGCGCAGCTCGTCCAGCGCCTCGTCGCGCTCGCCCAAGAGCTCCACCGCCGCGAGGTACCTACGCACGCCCAGCACCACGGCGCGCCTCCCACACCCCGCCTGCGTTTGGCGGGCACGTGCAAGCCGCAGCAAGCACCCAGCGCAACGACACAAGGAGCAGCAGCGGTTGCGTCCCAGGCCAGCGCGCACCTGGCGCGGAGGTCCTGCAGCTCGCTGCGCAGCGACTCCACGCCCGCCGACGCCGCCTGCGCCTCCTCGGTCTTTTGCGCCGCCGACACGAGTTCCTCCGCCAGCCTGCGCGCCACGCAACACACACGCGCCACTTTGATCGGCACGCATGCGCACACCGGCCGTCGCGCAGGTCCCGGCCCACCAAGCGAAACGCACAGGACCCCAGGGAGTCGACCCCAGAGGGGCCCTTCTCCTGCGCGTCCGCACCTGTCTCGCGTGGCCTCTAGCGCGTGCACCTGAGCCTCCAGGCTGGCCACCTCCCCGGCGCGGATGCGCAGCTGCGCTCGGATGGACTCGAGCTCTGACGCCAGCGGCACGCCAGCGGCCAGGCTGCTCGCTGGCATGAGCGAAGACAAGAGGTCGTCTGTGACGCCGCCGCCAGACGCCGCCTGGCCCGGGTGCCCGCCCGCGCCGTCGGCGCCGCCGCCGCCGCCCTCGTGCGCGTGAGGGTGCGGCGCGGCGCCCCAGGCAGAGTCGTGCGGGTTGCCGGACGCGGAGGAGTGGCGCTGCTGCGCCGCTGCTGCGCTGCCGGTGGCGGTGGCGGCGGACGAGGAGGCTGGAGGGGCGGTGGCGGGCGTGGGGTCGCCCTCCTTGAGCAGCACCCACCTGCGCCCATGGCGCGCCGCAAACAGAGCGGGACGTCCACGATGAAACCTCTGCAGGTCACCAGACCTCCACCCACTGGAAGTCGCCTGGCCCGAGGCAGGCTCGCAGCGGCGGGCGTCGCGGGCGTGCGGAGCACCAGCGCACGCACCGGTATCCCGGCGCCGCCATGGCCGGGGGGTCGGCGCCCTGCCGGTCGCCGCCAAAGCCCGGCGCTCCGTGCGGCGCGCCCTCGAGCTCTCCGAGCCTCCGCTCGTACTCGCGTCGCAGCGTGGCGGCGTCGGCCTCGGCCTCCACGCGCGCCTGGTGCTCCAGCGCCACCACCTGGGAGTGCTTCTCCTCGAGCTGCGCAGTGAGAGGGCGCATCGAGAGGGCGCAGTGAGACGGCGCAGTGAGACGGCGTGAGCAGGGGCAAGCGCATGCATGACGGGCGCGGCACCAGCACCGGCATCATCTGGGCGAGGAGCGTAGGGCCAGGCACCGTCCGTCTCCACCCCACCCCGACAAGGTTGCAGTGCTACGCCTCACCCTCACGCCCCTCCCCAGCCCAGGCACGCACCTGCTGCAGCTGCTGCCGGACGAGCTTGCAGTGCTCTGCCTCGAGGTGCGCCGCCTGGCGCGCGTCCAGCAGCTGGTCCTGCAGCGCCTGCCGCGCCTGGTCCGACGCGTCCAGCTGCTCAGACAGGGCACGCAGCTCGCCGCGCGCCGTCGACAGCGCCGCCTCCAGGCCCACCACGCGCGCCTGCAGCGCCTGCAGAGGCAAGCGGCGGCGGGCAGCGCGCGGCAGCGGCAGCAGACCACCCGTGGCAGCAAGGAGACGCAAGGACGCTGAGTAGAGACGCCGACCGCTCGCGCTTCGCTCGAGAGTCCGGCGCGAAAACTCGAAGCGCCTGTGTGCAAGTCACGTAGCCGTGAGCGCCCACGCGTGGTTGCATGTGCGCCTTGCGTTGCTGTGCGAGCCGCGCGCACCTGGGCCCGCTCGCTGGCGTGCCGCTCGCGCTCCGCCGCCGCCGCCGCCCGGCCCTCGGCGTCCTCGATGCGCTGCGTCAGCGACCCCTCGGCCGCCTCCCACGCCTCCTGCTGCGCGTTGGCCGCCGACTGCAGGCCCGCACGCACGCGACAGGCAGAGTTAGCGCACGCGCACCGTCAACACGACGCGCGCACAAGAGAGCAGCTGTCCCGACGCACGACTTCGGCACAACTTGCAGCGGCTCATGTGCAGAGCTGGTGTTTGGAGGGGGGAGG
>VFQP010001374.1_pt1 | contig 33076 bp, 29 predicted proteins | sample 3512351 | NCBI WGS metagenome assembly VFQP01 (sample SAMN10412372, study PRJNA504923) | tailings metagenome | isolation source: Relicate 1 Philex TSF1 revegetated site | place: Philippines: Tuba, Benguet | collected 2017-08-29
AGCGAAGGTAATCTACGGAGTGTCGTCGACAACTTGGTGAAAGTGATCGCGGCTTTTGAACTTCAGGAGTCGAGCTGATTGCAGAGAACGCGCCGAGCGTCGGATCTAGACGCGGTGTGCGCCTGAAGGTCGGAGCAAAAGTTGAAAGCCACCAGGCATCCCCGCGCACCGAAAAGCAAAAACGGCGCACATCCGCGCCTTGACTGAAGACCAACACTGCGACGGCGACCGCCGACCGATGCCGACGATCCCGCCGCTCCCGTAACAAGGAGACGGAATTATGGACGCGGCTGCTAGCCACAACAGGCGCCGAACCGAACCCACATTTGCAGAACTGTTCACGCCTAAGCTAGTGACGCTCCTTCGTGAAGGCTACTCTGCTGCCGATTTCCGAGCAGATGCGCTCGCAGGGCTCACGGTGGCGATCGTCGCGTTGCCGCTGTCCATGGCCATTGCCATAGGTTCGGGCTTGTCGCCGGACAAAGGTCTGTTTACCGCCATCGTTGGCGGGTTCCTCATCTCTGCGCTTGGCGGTAGCCGGTTTCAGATTGGCGGTCCGGCGGGGGCCTTCATCGTCCTGGTCGCCACCATCGTCGAACGCCACGGCTACGAGGGACTGGTACGGGCGACCATGATGGCTGGCGTCATGATGCTCGCGGCGGGATTTTTCAGGCTCGGCACCTACATCAAGTACATCCCCTTTCCCGTGACCGTCGGTTTCACGGCGGGCATTGCGGTGATCATTTTTGCCAGCCAATTAAAGGAACTCCTCGGGCTCGACATCGCGCACGAGCCGGCGGCGCTGCTGGCCAAGCTTGACGCGATCTGGTCTGGCCTTGATACGCTCAGGCCCGCGACCGTGGCGCTCTCGCTTCTTGCCATCGCTACAATCGTCGGTCTTCGCCGTCTGCGGCCCAGGTGGCCCGGCATGCTGATTGCGGTCGGCGTCACCGCAGTGCTCGCAGCAGTTCTCCACCTCGACGTGGCGACTATCGGCTCGAAGTTCGGCGAAGTGCCGCGCACCCTGCCGCTGCCATCGTTGCCGAGCTTCGAGCTGGCCAAAATGCGGGCCGTGCTCCCGGACGCAATCGCCATTGCTCTGTTGGGCTCGATTGAAAGCCTGCTGTCGGCGGTGGTTGCAGACGGTATGTCCGGTCGCAAGCATCGTTCAAACTGTGAGCTTGTCGCGCAAGGTGCCGCAAACGTTGGGTCCGTCATGTTCGGTGGCATGTGCGCGACCGGAACCATCGCACGCACCGCGACCAACGTCCGCGCGGGTGCGCGAAGCCCGATCGCCGGCATCCTGCATGCGGCCTATATCCTGCTGTTCATGCTCGTCGCTGCGCCGCTCGCCGGGTACATCCCGCTGGCCAGCCTCGGGGGCGTGCTGGCGGTGGTCGCATGGAACATGGCCGAGAAAGAAGAGTTCGCCATTCTGCTCCGCACATCATGGGGCGATGCGACCGTCCTCATGGCAACGTTTTTGCTCACGATCTTTGAGGATCTGACCATCGCTATCGGCGTGGGCGTCACCCTCGGCGCATTCCTCTTCCTTCACCGCATGGCCGAAGCCGTCGAGGTCGAAGGTCATGGTTCCATGATCGCCGACGATGAGGCAGACATAACCGGTAACGCCCGCACCGCCTATACACCGCAGACCTTCAGTAGCGGGGCGATGGTCTACCGCATTAGCGGAGCGTTCTTTTTTGGCGCGACCGCCGCCGTCAGCGCTGTCCTGGATCGCATTGGAACGCACCCCAAGGTGTTCGTACTCGATTTTACCGATGTCCCGCTGGTGGATACGACAGCCGCCAAGGCGCTCAAAGCCTTCGTACACAAACTCCATCACGGCGGAACTCAGGTCTATTTTGCCGGTGCCCGTCAATCTGTCCGCCGGACGTTGCTGTTGGCTGGCCTGCGTAAGCCACTGGTGCGCTATGCCGAGACGGCTGACATCGCTGTCGAGCAATCTGTACCTCGGTCGGCGAAGGAACAAGACTCTCCTGACGGGATATGAAGCGAGCCGTACCGCATGTACTGATAAAGGCTGTCGGTGACGCATCGCAAGCTATTGCCGAGGTTGCTCTGGTGGCAGATCAGACTGGAATAATTATCGGGCTGCGCAAAGCAGACGGGGGGCAGGGTCGAATCCTGCCGGGATCGCCAACACAAAATCGCGCTAGCCCGCTGGCGCTTCTCCCAAATCAAAGTTCGAAACCCGTGACGGAACTCGGGGCCGAGCCACGCTTTGAGTAGGGAAGGGAGCAAAAGCGGAGAGCATAGAATGATCCCGAAACGCAGTGATGATGTGCCTAAAACGGCAGATGCCCAGATCCAGGACGACAACGAGGATATGAGCGTCACGCTTCCCGTCGATACTGACGATAATGACGAGCCGAATGCCGACGCGAGCGGCGATTCCGACGACGAGAAGCCAGATGAAAACGATGCGCCCGACGATTGGATCGAGGGCGAGCTCTAGAGGCTAACCTGGCTCCCACGGCTCGATGCGCCGGAGCCCGTTTCCGGCGCACCTAGCTTCGGTGCCGAGGTCAGTAGATCAGTTTCAACAAGTCCTTGCCGGCTGACGAATCCAGCTCTTTCTTGTCGATCGTTCCATCGTTGTCGGGGTTGGCGGCTTTGAATTTCTGCTCAACCACGGCCGCATATTCTTTTGCATCCAGCGTGCCGTCGTTGTCTGGGTCCGCAGCCTTGATCGCGGCCTCGTCGAGTACGCCCGACAACTCCTTCGCGTCCAGCGTGCCATCGTTGTCCGGATTGAGCTTCGCGAACTTTTTAGTGGCCCCCGCCTGCGCTTCTGCGAGGTCGATTGTGCCGTCATTATCCGGATCAAGGGCTTTCATCGCGGCATTGCTATCCGCTTGACCGCATGCAGACAGTGCCACCACGCTGATGAGCAACAGGGAACGAGAAATTTTATTCATGTTCTTCTCCTCGTCATCTTACAAAAAACCCCACCTCAGCAGCGAACGCTTTGGTGGGGCTTCTGACACTCGGCGTCCAAGGCCGTCGCCAACCTTAGAACGCGCTAAAAAGGGGAAAGTTCCGCATACGCAATTAATTTACTGCCGGCGGCGAACGCTCGATCGATCAGTGAAGAATACCCAACAGATGCATTGCGATGATCGCTATGATCGGTACGCCTAGAAGCCAAAGAGCGATGTCCCGAAGCATCGATGTTCTCCTTTAGATGCGGGTAAGGCGCGTAAAGCGCGCGGGTATATTTTGGTCGCGGTGATGTCCACCGCGTTGCGCGGCATACCAGGCCGCAGCGAGCCCGAGCAGCAAGGCGGTAGCCGTCGCGAGGCCAGCCGCTACAGCGGCTTGTCGGGCGGTATCGACCGCCTTCTGAGCCGTGGCGTAAGCATCATCGACGCGCTTCTGAGCGACGTCGGGGGATACACCCGTCCGATTCGCGACTACCTGTGCCAGATATTCGCGGTCAGTCGCGTCGAGCGCGCCGTCAGCGGTCGCAGACACGAACACTCTCGTCAGTTCGTCGCGTGCGTCCTGACTCAAGGGAGCCGTGTTTGATGCAGGGGTTGCCGGACCTGTGGCAGGCCGCAGGAGGGTGTCGATGGATGACGCTACAAGGGCGCTGCGGTCGGAAATGGCAGCCTTGCCGATCTGCCCACCGGCCTGAAGTGCGGTGCCCGCGACCAGAAACGCCAGAACTCCGCCGATCACAACTGAAACCGACCAAACCAGCAGGCCATGCACGCCATCGCGGAATTGAGTTTCATCCGTGCTGGATGCCCAGGCTCCACGCATCCGGCCGGCAAGATACCCACCGATTAGGAATGAAAGGATAGGAACGAATACGGCCCAGAACGCTGATAGGGTCGCAGCCGATTTTCCATACGATTGCGAGGGGTACGGCGACAGCAGGGAAAGCCCGATCGCGCCGCCAGCGGTAAAAAGGACAAAAGAAATGGCCGACGCTGCTACCGCACCAGCCAGGATCGGACCCCATTCGACATAGCTTGTCCGCACCACGGACGTTGCCGTATCAGCCATTTGTTGTTCTCCTAACGCAGGCCAAGGGCGCCAAGGATGAACATCACCACGACGATAAGACCTATGAGATAGATGATTTCATGCATTTGGCGGCACCGTTAGATCGATTGTGTGTGTGCTCAAACGTGCTCCTTCCCCGACAGTTCCAAAGCGAATGTACTTCTCTCGGTCTAGGTCGGTTCGCTTCTTCGCACGCGCGAGAAGGTGACCATTTCTGGCCGGCACGCTCACATCGTTAATGGGTGCCGCGTGAACAAATGAGCGCTCAAAATGAGGAACCGCCTAAGCGAACCGACGGTGTAAGCGCGGACGCGGAGGGCCAGCAGCAAGAGCTGCTTTATGCGGAGGATGCAGAGTTCGAACGCTCGCATCTCTCTCTCCCTCTCTCCTATTGCGTGGATCGATCGCAGTTGGAAGAAAGTGAACACTTCGACCCGAAGGCCGAAGTGTTCAGTCTATCCGCAGTGCACATTCCTGCGGACGGGGAGTACGCTCGAAGGACCGCTTCGCGTTACGGTCCGTGGTAGGTCGCCAGCAGGTGCCCCACGTAGATCGTGAGACCGCCGGCAAGCAACGTGAGGTAGGGCAGCACGCCAGCGCGACGGCGGATCGGTTGCCCGTGCTCTTCCAGATCAGCCTGCATCCACGGCGGGAATTGTCCCCCGTCCGTCACATAGTGGCGATAGGCGAAGATCGGGATGATGCCGGCCACGATCAGCAAGCTCGTGAGCAGCACGCGCTGGCCCCAGAAATCTGCACCCCATCCCAGGATAAGCAGATTGAGGAAGCCGCAGAACGCGCCAACAGCCAACAGCCAATTCGCTGCGCGATAAGGGCGCTCGGCCTGCGGCCGGTCGATCCTGTGCAGCCACCCGGCCTGCAGGTTGAGGAAGACGAAAATCATGTAGGTGGCATTGGCGAGAACGATGAGGAAAACGTAGTCGGATATCGAGAGCAGAACCGTGTTGACCGCGAGGTCCGTCCACATTGCTGCCACCGGCGCGCCGTGACTGTTGACCCGCGAGAGATATTTCGGAAGCCATCCGTCGTAAGAACCCTGGTACAGCGTGCGCGAAGACCCGGCCATTGCCGTCATGACAACGAGGCAAATGGAAAGCGTCAGCGTTGCGATGATGACGTTGCCCAGAACGGGCCCTGCACCGACCATTTGCGTCATTACCTGGCCGACACCGGTACCGTCGTAGATGCCGGGCTCAAGGAGTCCGTTGAGGCCGAGGTAGCCTTGGAAAGCCACTGGAACGAGCGTGTAAAAGGCGATGCAAAGCAGGCCCGAATAGACCAGCGCGCGCACAGTGTCGTAACCGGGGTTCTTGAACTCGCTGACGTAGCAAACCGCGGTCTCGAACGGATAGGTCGACCAAGCCGCCAGGAGCAGGCAAGCCATAAGTGTGGTCATCCCCACCCAATCCCACGCGCCATGCGCCGCGTTGCCTCCCGCGTCCCGTATGAGCGGAACGAACGGCGTGAAGTTCTCAGAGTGAACATCGCCCGTGAGCAACGGCACAATTCCGATCAGAAGCAGCGGAAGCAGGACTGCGATCGCGATGATCATCTGAACGCGCGCGGCCTTCAGAATACCTCGATGCTGAATAGCAAAGACGGCGAGCATCAGCGCCAAACCGAGGAAGAACGTCGCGTTCAGCCGGACGACAACGCCTTCCTTTATGAAACTGAGATCGAACAGATTGATCTGCCAGGTTCTGATCAAGGAGTCGGCCGGAAACAGGAGGTTGAGCACGTATCCTGCGGCAAGGCCCGATCCGATGGCGAGCACCGGCGACCACGAGAACCAGTTCGCCCACACCGAGATCGGCCCGAGCATCTTGCCGTAGGGCACCCAAGCGATAGCGCCATAAACGGAGGCGCCGCCCGACTTCTTGGGAAAGAGACCGGAGATCTCGGCGTACGTGAAGCATTGAATGAAACCGATGAGCATGGACAGGATCCACACCCCCGCCGAGATGTTGCCCGCCGCCGATGCGACGGCGCCGATTGAAAAGAGAACTAACACCGGCGTGCCGGACGCGATCCAAAATGCGTGCGTCCAGTTGAGCGTGCGACGCATTGAGTGCGCCTGCAGCGGAATTTCATCGACTGAAGCTATCGATGCCTCGGACATTCTACGGTCCTCCCCAGAATCTCTCCCTTGAACCTTTTTAGGTTTGACGTCTCCGGAAGAGACGACACCCCAAGTTGGAGGAGATCACAGGAGCGGAGGCAGAAAACTCCCCGGCGAGCTATTTATTGCATTGAGCGATTTGATGCAGAGGCCGCCGATACGCGGCTGGTTTGGAGGATACGGAAGCCGTCGTGGCCGGTTGCGTGCTCGCGGCACACGCCGGGTTGCCCGCGGTCGGCGAGAGCGGTGTGTCGGCGTGCCCACCTTCAATGGCACGCCCGCGAGACGGCTTCCTGGTCAATTCCTCCATGAAAAGATCGGTGACCAGCCTTCGCGGTGCGTAGCGGTTTGTGATGGCGTACACATCGCAACCTACTCTCTCGCGCGTCTTCGCCGTTAGGGGCCAGAGCGCACCGCTCTTCACGTCGGCGACCGCCATGCGCGCAGGCAAGAGACAGATGCCGACGCCCAATATCGCGAGGCGCTTCGCTTCTTCCAGGTTCGGCGTGGTTGCGGCGACCCGTCTGCCCAGGCCATGCCGTAAGCGATAGTAGGTCAGGGTCTCGGGTTCGTCCGCGCCGGTCAGTATCAGAGGTTCGTCGGACAATTCATCTGGCGATTGCACGGCGGTGCCGAAGCGGGCGTGACGCTTGCCGCAGTAGACGAGATGCACCTCTCGCGTCAGGAATTCATAATTGAGTTCCGGATATCGCATCTGGATCGGCGCGATTCCGACATCGACCTCGTTGCGGAGAACGGCGAGAGAGATCGTCTCCCACGGCGCCACCTCGATTTGCAGCTCTACCAGCGGGCATCGCGTGCTGTAAGAAACGAGCAGCCGATCGAACTTGGCGCTCACGAAGTTGCTGATCGTCCGGAGGCGCAGCTTCCCGCGCAACTCATGCGAAACATTGTCGATGCTGTCGGGTATCTGGCTGAATTTGGCGAAGATCTCGCTGACCTGCTCGTGAAGGATCCGGCCTTCGTCGGTCAGCTCGAAACCCGCCGGACCACGCCGGCAAAGTTTCTTTCCAAGGCTCTTCTCCAGCCTCTGCAGCGCCAAGCTGACCGTGGATTGCTTACGCCACAGGACGTTTGCCGCGGACGTCACGCCTTTCGCTTCGACGATGCTGTGAAAGACTTTGAGCAAATTCCAATCGAGGTCGAGGCAAAACTTCTGGCCAGTCCTCATCGTTCCTCCACCGGATCCGCGGGCCGTGGTTTCATCGGCCCGTCTCTTTATATCGGCCGATCTCAACATGTCCCCTCGGGTTGAGCAAGGCACACGCTCGAGATCGCATCGCAATATTTCGAGTGCACCGCATGAACGGACGCGCTCGGAACATCGATTGCAGCAATGCTGAGCATGAAGTTTTCGGGAGTTTTTTGCATATTTGCGATGGCTATCATTCCGCTCACCTGTTCAGCGGAGACAAGGCGGAATTCGATGGCTAACAAGAAAGACAACCATGGCCACGGTCATGGTCCCGGGCATGTGCACTCACACAGCCCTCACGGCGTCCGGCGTGAAGACACGCACGGCGCCAAGACCATGCGGATGCTGTCCCGCATCTCGCAAAACAAGCAGGACGAGGAGGTAAGGCAGTCTCTGGAGTTCGGCCTGGAGGCGGCTGATTCCGTTGTCGACCGCAATATCTCGCTCTTCAGCCGCGGCCATCAGCCCGCATTCGCCGGCATCAATACCTTCATGAAGGCGCCCTATTGCGAGGACATCCGTAAAGTCGGCAACTTCGAGGCGGCTTTCGTGGGTGCGCCGTTCGATTCTGCAACCACGTATCGGCCGGGCACGCGCTTCGGGCCTCAAGCGGTGCGTCGCATTTCGGCTCTCTATGACGGATACTGGTTCGACGGCGGGGTGGACATCTACGAAGAGCTGGATCTGTGTGACGCCGGCGATATTTTTGTCATCCCCGGCAATATCGAGAAGACCTTCGATCAAGTGACGAAGGCCGTCTCGCATATCTATACGTCCGGAGTATTTCCCATCATCTGCGGCGGCGATCACAGCCTGGGCTTCCCGAACGTACGCGGCATCGCCCCGCACATCGACGGTAACGTGGGCATCATTCACATCGATCGCCACATCGATATCCAGGAGAAGGATATGGATGAGCGCATGCACACGACGCCGTGGTTCTGGACCACGCATGAGGGCGGCACGCATTCGCACCGCGATCACAGCCACATGCACGATGTTGGTCTACCGAACTGCCATCCGAAAAACCTGGTCCAGATCGGCATTGGCGGCTGGTATGGCAACCGCCCGGGCACTGCGGTCGCGAAACGCAGGGGCACAAGCGTCCTCACGATGCACGACGTGCAACATCACGGCCCGAAGAAGGCCGCAGAGATCGCTTTGGAGATGGCTTGGGAAGGCTGCAAGGCCGTCTACCTGTCTTTCGATATCGATTCCATCGACCCCGGGTTCGCGCCCGGAACCGGCTCACCCGAACCCGGCGGACTTCTTCCACGCGAAGCATTCGAGATGATCCACACGATCGCCAAGGAAGGTTTGTGCGGGATGGAGGTCGTGGAGGTGTCTCCGCCCTACGACGTCAACGACAACACCGCACAGCTTGCCTGCCGCGTCGTGCTCGACGTGCTCGGCACGCTCGTAGCGGAAGGTCATCTCGGTCATCGCAACAAGGTCATGAAATGAGAGAGACAATGCCATATCGTTCATTGCTCCGGCCGGCGATTGCCGGGCTCGCGGTTCTCGCGTCTGCACTGCCGGCTTCGGCTCACGTCGGCCACGGGGAAGTTCACGGTTTTATGCACGGGTTCATGCATCCGATCGGCGGTCTCGATCATTTGTTGGCCATGATCGCGGTCGGAATGCTCGCAGCGCTGTTGGGACGGCGCGCGCTCTGGATGGTTCCTGCGTCGTTCATGGCGATGATGGCCGTGGGAGCAACGCTTGCTGTAGTGAAGGTCGATCTGCCCTTTGTCGAACTGGGCATTTCCCTTTCGGTCATCGCGCTCGGCCTGGCTGTTGCGCTTCGGCTCCCTCTGCCCGTGATAGCGGCCGTCGGCATCGCAGGGTTTTTCGCCGTGTTTCATGGGGCTGCCCATGGTGCGGAAATGCCCCTGGAGGTTTCCGGGATGACCTATGCCGCCGGCTTCCTGGCCGCGACCGGATTGCTGCACCTCACGGGAGCTGCGATCGGCATGGGGCTCCATCGGCTGGAGCCGATGCGTGAGACGGTTTCACGCGTTGCCGGCTGCGCAATTGCGCTCACGGGCGTTTTCTTGGCGGTCCCGTTCTAAATCGTATCTCTAGTTCAGATCAGGCCCGCGCCGAACAGCAGCCCATGACCTCGCCGTCATGGGCTGCAGCATTTTAGGTGGTCGAACGCGAGCGCCCGCAGATAGCGACGCGGCTCCACTTCGGCATGCACAGGATAGAGCGGGTTCAATCGCGCCTCCGACCGCAGGGTGCCGCCTTTAACCGTCGCGATGGCCATCCCAATCTGCGAGGGTTGACCTTTGCAAGCGTGGGGATGTAATCCGCAACCTTTCTAAAGCCCCGCCTCGGAAGAAGCGCTGAGCGAACGTCTTGCATAAGCGCCTTTAGCCTACGAAAGGCTATGCCCATGAGCTGCGGCTGCCAGGCTGGTAGCTGCGTAGGTTCTTTCGTTAGAGTCGGTTATTGTTGTCCCGCCCGTGCGGGGCAGTGAGGACGCAGAGTACCATGACGACGAAGACACAGGCCCCGAAAGCGCTCCGAAAAAACTCATCGCCAAAAGAAGCGAGGCGCCAGGAAATCCTCTCCGCGGCCCTCAATCTCTTTTCGATGCGCGACTATTCGGCCATCACCATAAAGGACATCGCGCAACTCGCGGGCGTCAACACATCGCTCCTCTACTACTATTACGAGGATAAGGAGGCGCTGTTCCGTGCGGCTTTGGAGGAGGCGGTCGGCGCTGCGATGCGCAACTATGATGCCATCGCGAGCAAACATTCAGAACCCGTCGACTTGATCAACGATTGGTTTCAAATGCATGTCGAGCTGGCGAGCGATATCCGCAGACTTGTGAAGATCCTCATGGATTACTCGAGCTCGCAGTCGCAAACACGCGTTCTGGATGACGTGGTCAGCAAGTTTTATGACGTCGAGATACAGATCCTGACCAAGGCCGTCCGCCGCGGGCAACGTGCGGGTTTGTTCAGCGATGTGTCGCCTCAGGCTGCCGCTGTTTTCGCGTCCACACATCTCGACGGCATTATGGTCCGCTCCATCATTCAGCCGAGCCTCAATATCGCGAACGCGGTCGATACGTTTCGCGAGGCGTTCTGGGCTTACGTCGGCTACAAAAACTAGTCCGCCGTATCTGCAATCGCGGCGCCGATTGTGGCCCGCACGTCTCGGAATTTGGGAAGTGAGCGCGCAAAGAAGCGCCTCTGTTGATCGTTCGATCAAAATTGATTGACCGATCAATTAATGTCTGTCACGGTCGTGCTCCTTAGGGAAACGCTAGAGGACGGCGGATAGAGCACAAAGTGCCGCCCGCCCGAGGGAGGTTCGATGACCGACACGACGCTGCCCCAGGCAGCCGCCGACCGGGCGGGTGCCCACAATAACTATTCCCTTGTTCGCACCTTGGATTGGACGCACGCATTTTGGTTCGCGGCGGGCACTCCAGCATTGGTGTTGTTCTCGGTCGGCGCGATTGCCGCCACCGCTGGCAACATATCGCCGCTCGTGTGGATGATCTCGGCGCTGTTCGGCTTCGTGCAGGCCTTCACCTATGCGGAAATCTCGTCGATGTATCCGCACAAATCGGGCGGTGCCTCGGTCTATGGCGCGCTAGCCTGGGTGCGCTACGGCAAGATGCTGGGACCGATTTCGGTCTGGTCCAACTGGTTTTCGTGGTCACCGGTTCTCGCGATCGGAACCGGGCTCGGGGCAGGCTACATCCTGAACCTCTTTTTCCCGGCCGACCACTGGATCCAGACGTGGCAGATCACGCTGGTCAACCTCGACTTCCTCAAGCAAGGACTGAGCCTGCGCATCAACTCGGTGTTCGTCTTGGGCTGGCTTTTGGTCCTCGCCGTATTTGCCGTCCAGCATCGCGGAATTCTCAAGGCCGCCAATCTTCAGAAGTTGCTCGCCATCACGGCGCTTGCGCCCCTCATAGTTGTTGGCTTGGTGCCAATCCTTTCGGGCAACGTGGCGGTTGAGAACTTCCTGCCTTTCGTTCCGCTCGCGCGCGACGCAGCAGGCAATCCCATCGCCGGCAATTGGGACATGGCGGGCTGGACTGTGTTTGCGGGCGGCCTCTTCATCGCAGGTTGGTCAACCTACGCCTTCGAAACCGCCGTTTGCTACACCCGCGAATTTCGCAATCCGGGTACAGATACGCCCCGCTCGCTCATCGCCGCTGGCTTGCTATGCCTGTTCGTTTTCTCGCTGGTCCCACTCGCGTTTCAGGGTGCGCTCGGCCTGAACGGGATGCTCGATCCCGGCATCTACAGCGGCATGGGTGTCGCCGACGCGATGGCCGGAATGATCGGTGCCAGCGCCATCGTCACGAAAATTCTAATCGTGATGCTGATCCTGGCTCTGCTTCTGACGGTCAGCATGTCGATGGCGGGATCTGCCCGCACGCTCTACCAGGGCTCCGTCGATGGCTGGCTGCCGCGCTATCTCAATCGCGTGAACAGCCACGGCGCGCCTGTCGCTGCGATGTGGACCGATCTCTGCTTCAACATGCTGTTGCTGATGATGTCGGACTACGTGTTCCTGCTGGCGATCGCCAACGTCAACTACATGATTTTCAACTTCCTCAACTTGCAGTCCGGCTGGCTGCATCGCATCGACAGGCCGGAGATGCCGCGCCCCTATCGCGCACCCACCATCATCCTGGCGGCCGGCGCGGTACTCGGCTTCGTCAATCTGCTCCTGCTCGGCATGGGCGCCAACATCTGGGGACCGGGAACTCTCGCCGCCGGCTTTGCCGTCGCCCTCATGATCCTCCCGGTCTTTGCGTTCCGCCATTTCATCGTGGATGGCGGAAAGTTCCCCGAACAGACCTTCGAGGACTTCGCGGGCGTTGACGAATCCGAAGTCAAAACGCGTGCGGGTGTTCTCCCTTACGTCACCCTTCTCGCGGGCGGAGGGGTAATCGCGCTCGGCTACTTCATGGCCGTCTACTGACAGACAACCGATGTGTCGCCGGAGCGAGCGAATGCGCCCGCTCCGGCGCTATGAAAATTCAGAAAGCACAGTGAGGATACCTTCATGACTACAGGCAAAGACAGCTCTGTCGCTACGCTCAAGAAGAAACTCGAAAACGCCGGCGTCAAGTATATGATGCCGACGTATGTCGATATGCACGGCGTCTCGAAAACGAAGGTCGTGCCGCTTCCTCACATCGAAGACATGGTCGACGGCTCGGAGCTGTGCACCGGCGCAGCACTCGATGGCGTGCCTCAGGACGTCAGCGACGAAGAGGTATCGTCGCATCCGGATATTCGCTCGGCGACAATTCTGCCGTGGAATCCCGACGTGGCGTGGTTTGCCAGCGACCTCTGGTGTGGGGGCAAGCCTTTCGAACCCTGCAGCCGCAACATTCTCCAACGCACGTTGGCGATCGCCGACGAGATGGGATACGGCGTCAACCTGGGCATCGAAGCCGAATTCTTTGTTCTCAAGGATGACGAGCAGGGTGGCTTCAAGCCGATCTCGGACCGCCACCACTTGGCCAAGCCGGCATACGACGTATCGCGGTTCCTGGACAATCGCGGATGGCTGTTCGAACTCGTCAACGCGATGAACGACCTCGGCTGGGATGTCTACTCCCTCGATCACGAGGACGGAATTGGTCAGTTCGAAATCGACTTTCGTCACGCCGATGCGCTGACGATGTCCGATCGATATGTATTCTTCCGTTTGATGGCCCATGAAATCGCCCGCAAGCATGGGGGTTTCGCAACCTTCATGCCGAAGCCCTATGCGGACCGGGCAGGCAGCGGTGCGCACTTCAACATGTCGCTTGCAGACAAAGGAACGGGCAAGAACCTCTTTGCGTCTGGAGACGATCCGCGCGGGTGCAAGCTCGACAAGCTCGGCTATCATTTCATTGCCGGCGTGCTCAAGCATCTGCCCGCGATTTGCGCGGTCGTCGCGCCAACTGTGAACAGCTACAAGCGGCTCGTGACCAAGGGCAGCATGTCGGGCTTCACGTGGGCGCCCGTATTCCTTTGCTACGGAAACAACAACCGCACCAATACCGTTCGCATTCCTAAGAGCGGCGGTCGCGTGGAGCTGCGCGTGGCAGACAGCGCGTGCAACCCCTATCTCGGCGCGGCGATGACCATTCGCGCCGGCCTCGAAGGTGTGCGTCAGCAGCTCGATCCGGGCGAACCACATCTGGACAATATGTATCTGAAGACGCCGGAGGAGCTCGTGCAACTCGGTGTGAAGCAGCTCCCGGGGTCCCTCTCCGAGGCGCTGGATGCATTCGAGGCGGATCCGTTGTCCCGGGAGGTCTTCGGCGATGCGATGTTCAAATCGTGGCTCGAGTTCAAACGCGACGAATGGCACGCCTACACAAATCACGTCTCGCAATGGGAAGTGGACCGCTACCTGAAGTTCTACTGAGCCCGGGAAGCGGCCATTGCCCCACTGGAAAGCGCTGCTGTGCTCCCCTTTGCAGCGCTTTCCCTTTTTTGCCTGGGTAGGTCGCCAGTCGCGGCTTTGCAGGTGCCAAGATGCATGACGGCTCGAGATCGACGGGACATCACATGGATTGGGCTCAACGAACCTGGACCGAGTTTGCTTCCGATCTCGATGCGGCGCATGCAACCGCACTCCTGCCTGTTGGCGCGACGGAGCAGCACGGACCCCACCTTGCTACCGGCATGGATACCGTGATCGCTGACCGATTGTGCCGCGCAGTAGCGGAAAAAACGGGCGCTCTGATGTTGCCGACGCTGCCGTACGGCTGCTCGCTGGGGCACAGCCAGCGTTGGCCCGGCACGATTGCAGTGCAGCCCATTACGCTCATAACCCTCATTAAGGAAATCGGCGATTGGGCTTACATCAGCGGCATTCGGCGCCTCCTCATCGTGAACGGCCACGTGACGAATGCGGCGCCCCTGCGCTGTGCGTTGGAAATGCTCAGAGCTGAACACGACGATCTTATGGTCGCGCTCGTCAACACGGCCCAGCTTAGCGACCGCGTGCGTGCCAGCCATTGCTCGGATGGCGACGATTGGCATGCGAACCGCGCCGAAACAGCGCTGATGCTCGCCATCGCTCCGGAAATCGTCAGGGAAGAGCGCATCAGCACCGCAGATGATCCGGACCGGACGTCGGGTTTGGTCTTTTCGCATCCGGTCAATCGCACGAGCGAGAACGGAGTGACGGGCAAGCCCAGCCTCGCTACCAAATCCGGCGGCGAAGAGCTATTCGCGTGGATGATCGAAGACCTCTCGCGATTGGTAGAGAAGGCACAGCACGAGACGCCTCCGTTGCCTCATTCCTATTTCGCGGACCGGCAAAAATCGTAAGGCACTTAACGGCGCGTTGCGCGCCCGGCACTTTTCCCGATCCGGTTAGGTCACGAACCATGTATGCCACTGATAGGTGCGTAATGCCGCCCTGGGAGGAGGACCTTGCACGGCACCCGTGGGTGAACCGCGCAGTGAAAAAGGTTTCAACGGACCTGTTCGGCCGCATCGTGGCCGGCACGTATTCGTTTGGAACGCGACTGCCGTCAGAGCGGGAGCTTTCGACCGATTTCGGCGAATCCCGCAACACGATCCGCCAAGCCATCGCATTTCTTGAAACGTACCGGGTCGTCACGCGTCGCGGTAACGCGGGAACTTTTGTCAGCGCATGCGTCGCGCCGCCCGCAGAGCGCTCTACGGCCCGCGAGGCGCGATATCTCGACATAAAGGACATCGCCGAAAGAGTATCGCCGTTCGATATGTATGTCGCTCAGTTCGGCATAGAACCCGAGATTGCGCGAGTTGCCACCGCGTCGATGTCGATGCACGACGTTGCGACATTGAGAATGCGGTTCGCCGAATTGGAAGCCGCTGCGGGGGATTCCGATCGGTTCATGCGTGCGGAGCAGCAGTTTCTGGCGTCAGTTTGCGTAAGCACGAGAAACTCGGCGCTTATTGGCATGTATGCCGTGTTGAACGAGATACGCAATCTCTCCCATTGGAGTGAATCCAGGAGAAGAATGCTGACGAACGACAACATGCGCCACGTCGTGGGAGCGCTCGGTGCGGTACTTCACGCTCTTGAGCGCCGCCGGGCGGACAACGCAGCGGAATGCATGCGGCACTATCTGGCCCTGGCCCACGAGCCAGTCGTCGATGCGATGTGAGGAAGCGCCGCTCCTGGGACGAAAGACGCTACGGCGAAAACTGCACTTGTGACGGACGTGCCGGCCCCGGACAGCGCGCATCTTGGGTGAGGGTACGGAAGCGAAGGCCGCGCGCCATTAACTGAGGTACAGCGAGCGGTAGACATTGGGCGGCGGCCATTCCGGCCCGTCGAGACAGATCTTCACCGATCCCATGCAACCCATCGTGCAACAGTATGATTGAGCCACCTTTTGCTTTTCGCTCCAACTCCATTGCGATGACGCGCGCGTCGGTCTCGGCCCAATCAGGACACACGTCGCATCCGGAAAATACATCGATACCGAATTCGCGAGCACCGCGCATCGCGCGGCGAAAGTGAAGGTAGGGCGCTCGGAAGGAATTTGCCTCGATCCCGCAGACGTCCCGCAAGACCTTCTGGCATGCCTTGATCTCCTCGATCACGCGACTTGATGAAACGCACCAGGCATCGAGATGATTCATCGAGTGGTTGGCGAGTTCGTGCCCGTCCTCGACGATTGCCTTCGCGAGTTCTGGATGCCGAAGCACGTTCGCCCCGACGCAATAGAACGTCGCCACGATGGACTGTTCCTTAAGCGCCTTTAGAATGTGCGGCGTTGTCTCGGGATTGGGGCCGTCATCGAAAGTCAGGTAGAGGCTTTGGTCCCGGTCTTCGAACCGATCCACCACGTTGCAGCCTAACCCCATCAGCTGGCGGCAATCCTTCTTGATCGTTCGGCGTCCGATCGCGCTGACGACTCGCTCTGCGAGTTCGGGTATTGGCAACATTGTTCGAACCGTCTCCGGCTAACGCGCTAGCCATAACAACACCAGCGATTGGCCTGGACGTCAAACGTCGAAAATTACAATCAAGAAATGCCGTAAACCAAGCTAAATATAGTCACGTGGAGGCAAAGCCCGCGAAGCAATCCGCCTCTGGCCGCGTGGGCGCATTAACGATGACCAGGAAACTCGTTCGGCGGGTCAACCCGCGAGCGAGCGAGAGATCGCAATGCTGCCGGCTAACTGGCCTGCTTATTTCGTCGCCGCGTTGCGGCGAGTGCGGATCCACGGCGTGGATTTTCGGGAGGCTTTCAAAATGCCGGGTACGCTCGCCCACTTACGGGCAACATAGATCGGGCTGGTCGCCAACGCTTTCCAGTCATTTGCATCGGCGCCTCCGAGGAACATGGCTTGAGCGAGATGCACCACCACCAGCAGCATCGCGACGCAGCCATAGATGAACAGAGGGCCCGCCGCCACAACGAGCAGCAGCGCCAGCAACGTCACATGGTAGGCGAGGGGGAGCAGGAGCAATTCGAAGAGTGGCTCGAGCAACCGCAACCGGCCGCGCACAAAGACATCATACGCGAGCCGGGGCGCTTGCTCGACCATGACCCGGAAGCGGCCGCCTTCCCATCTCTCGCGTTGCGGTTTGGCATCTGCCTCCGTTACGCACATGTCGGTGCTGACAGCGGTCTCCGGAAGAAACGCGACGCGCTTGCCTGCCCGCACCAGCTTGGCGTGATATTCGAGATCCTCCGCGATTGAGTAGCACTCGTACGGCACCTGTTCGACCACGTCCGCCCGGACGCCGAACCCGTTGCCGAAAATCCCGGCGGACAGCCCCAGCCGATCGCGCGCAAGTGGCCGTAGGTAGGTGAATGCAAGGAACGCCACGTTCATGAGCCGTGTGCGCGTATTTGCCTTTGGATTTGCAACTTTGAGAATGCATTGGCCGGCATCGCCGCCGCGCGCAAAATGATCCCGAAACACGTTGAGGAAGTTGCGCTCCACACTGGTGTCCGCATCGAGCACAATGTACGCATCGTAGCTCTCGGGCGCCAAATGACGGAATGCATAATCCAGTCCATACCCTTTGCCGCGCCGGGTCGGATCGATCCGCTCAAAAACCGTGCAGCCGTTGGCGCCCGCCAATTCCACCGTGCGATCGGTACAGTTGCAGGCCATCACGATCACATCTGAGGGAGGAAGCGGATCATCGCAGCGCGCGAGACTGCGCAATGTGGCGGGCAATCCGGCTTCCTCATTATGGACCGGCACGATGACGGCGAGGCGTGGTTTTCGCTCGGCCCGCTGAGACCCCCTGCGCGTGGGCCGGAGGAATGCCCCCACGCACAACAGGGCGAGTTCGATAGTGCCTGGCAGTGTTACGACGGCGAGCAGCACGGAAACGAGCCAAGCCAGCCGTTCGATGACGATACTATCCATGTGCTCGCACCTCATTGTCGCTGTTGCCGGGCTCGGCCCCGTACATCTCGATCGGAGCGATACCGAAGTAGAAGCGAAGTTTGCCGACGTTGCGCGCCAGGGCAAGCCGGTAGCGATAATACGAACGCCGCCCGAACGGCAGATGCAGCGCAAGCAGCGCCGCCGCGGCGCAAACGTAGAGGGCCGCTCGAGCAGGCTCCCAAATACGCGCTAAGCCCGTGCGGCCCGCAACGCGCGCATAGATTTCGCCCGTCCGCAACGCGCGCTGGATCAGATATTCGGGGGTCATTCGATCGCGCCCAATGATCTCGTGGACGACTGCCTCGCGCGAGCTGACGACAGTGCCCCCCTGCGCGATCAGGCGAGAAAAGAAGTCCGTGTCTTCGCCGCCTGTCCGGTTGAATGCTTCGTTGAATCCCAAGGAATGCGCGCGCAGAAAATCGCCGTTCAACAGTGCGTTCCCGGATAACGCATCATCAGCGCCGATCCGCGTGCCTGTCTCAGGAAGCTGCAGATCGAACGCACCGCTGCCGGCAATCCATGGCGCGTCTCTTTCCGCCTCGTACTTCGGCCGAACCCTGCCGACGACGGCCTGGGCGTCGAAGCGGCGCGCGCAATGGAATAGCTGGGTCAGCCAGTCAGGCTCAGCAATCTCATCATCGTCGATCAACGCGATCCAGGCGCCCCGGGCCGAACTGAGAACGTGGTTTCGGGCGCTGCTCAACCCCCGTCTCGGCTCGATCTCGTAGACGGCCGTAAACGAAAACCGGGCAGCAAATTCGGCGACGATCGGTTTGGCGGAGCCGGCTTGATCGTTGTCGACGACGACCACTTCGACAGAGACGTCTTCAGGAAGAGATTGATCGGCAATGCTCGCGAGCGTCCGCGCCAGACCGGGACGGCGGAACGTGCATATTCCGATCGAAATCAGCGTGGTCATGTTGGTTCCACGCTCACGCGAGAGTCATAACTGGTTGGCTTCGTTTCGTCTCCGAATAGCCGCCGGAGGATGAGCTGCATCAATGCGAAGTCGACGAAACGTCCCACGGCAATCGCCATGATGGACCACTCGAACGACGCATTCGGCACGATGAGCAGCAGCAGCACCAGCGTGACGGATGAACCCGCAACGCTTGTCACGCTGAGATCTCGAAACCGGGCGAGACCCTGAAGCATCACTCCGTAAACATGGGCGATCACGGCGATCGTCGCCGTGATGCCCCAAAGAACCTTGACGAAGAAAATGTTTTCATAGGCGCCGCGAAACACCTCGCGCTCCAGCAGCGGCCATCCGAGCCAAAGTGCCGTGATGTAGAGAATGCTGATGCCCGCCATGCTCCACGCACTTACGCGCCCAAGTGTCCGCACTGCGGGCCAATTGCCGGCAGCGGAAAGCCGGGCGAACCTGGGTTGCGCGATGCGCTCCCAAGCCTGCGCCACAAGGCCTAACGGCCGGAATAACATTTCGCCGGCTTGCAAGACACCAACGGCCGCGGTGCCATACCAGGCACCGACAACGAAAACGTGGGCGCGGCCGATTACCTCTGAGCAGCCCGCCCCGAGCAAGGCCCAACGCGATTGCCCCCTCCAGATTCTTGAGTAGCGACGCCGGGCCGAGTTGGTTAGCCGCAGGGAGAAGAGATCGATGCGCGAGAGCAAAACAGGGACGCACACCGCGACACTGGCAATTGCCATAAGCAGGCAAACGAATGACAATTCGAGAGCACCCTGCCATAGCCATAGAGCCAACAATCCAGCCGCCGTCAGGAGCACGTAACTGGCATCTACCATTAAGGGCGTGCGGACATCCAATTCCGAAAAAAGGAAGCTGCGCACGTACTCCCGCAACCGGTTACCGCCTGCAAACAGGGCGGAGGCTAAGGGCAACAGTGGAGGATGGTTCTGCCAGATCGCGGCCATCCCTGCCCATGTCAAGCAGGCCACGGCAATCATCAGAACGAAATTGGCCGACCATAGGGTGACGACGAGTTCATGTTCATCGTCGCTGTCGATTGCGCGTGGCCGCAACGACTGGAGCTGCGATCCGATGAGGGCATTCTGGACGCTGTAGGCGATCAGCGAGACCGCAACGATCACCGCGTAGGCGCCGAATTGTGCGGCGTCCCAAGAGCGGATAAGGAGCAGGTTGAGTGCGAAACCTGCGGCGCTCAATAAGCCTTGGTCGATCATGGACGCGGTAAGCTGCTTTCGCATCGGCCGATCCGTTAGTACGCGGCGCGTTTGGCGAGCACAGTCGGAACTGTGCGCAACACGATCTCGAGATCGAGCCAGATCGACCAGTTCTCGATGTAATCGAGATCGTGCTCCAGGCGTTTGCACATATCCTCGTGTGCCTTTGTCTCCCCGCGAAACCCATGCACCTGAGCCCAGCCCGTCATTCCGGGCTTAACCCTGTGACGCCACGTGTAGTGCTCGATCTGCGGAGCAAAGTGCTTGTCGTGCACGAGCGCGTGCGGTCGCGGTCCTACCACCGACATCTCTCCCTTCAGGACATTCAGGAGTTGCGGGAGCTCGTCCAAACTGTTCCGCCGCAGAAAACGCCCGACCCGCGTGACGCGGACGTCGTCCTTCTCGGCCTGTTTGACGGTCGTGTCGTCCTCCATAACCGTCATCGTGCGAAATTTATAAATGGAAAAAATCTGGAGGTTGCGGCCGAAGCGGCGTTGCCGGAAAAGGACAGGGCCGGGGCTGTCCAGCTTCACCGCGAGTGCAATGACGGCGAAAACGGGCGCCAAAAGGAGAAGCGCGGGAAGCGCGACAACGAAATCGAAACCGCGCTTTATGAGCTGAGCGCTCTCCGCCAAAGGCCGCGCAGCGACCAGCTGAAGCTGTGCGTCGCCGGGCTTGCGCGAGCCGTGAACGGCTGCGAGCGCCGGCATCGCCTCCGTCCACAAATAGAGATCGATCGAGAGTATCGCCAAGCGCTCAAGCGCGTTCTTCACCTGATCCTGCTCCAGGCCTGGCAAGGCGATGATGATCTGATCGACTTCTCCAATTCGAGCCAGATCGATGAGGGATGAGAGCCCGCGCGGTGCAGGGTCCGCATTAGGGGCTTCGAAGTTCGACGGGTCGTTGAACACACCAACGACTTCGATATCGGCGTTTTCGCGGAGTGTGCTCCCCAGTCGCGCGGCGGCATCGCCCTTGCCAACTATCGCGATGTGCTCCCGAATCCGGTGCTCCGATCTGAGAGACCGCACGTATTTCAACGCGGCGCTACGTATCCCGCAGACAATCGCAACCGTCAGCGCGAACCAAAGCAGCAACCAGCCTCGCAAAAAATCGTCGACGAGGGACAGTAGATACAAACATCCGATGAGAACCAGGAATGAGAGCGTCAGCCCTCCGAGGAGCTTGCCGACCTGAATGGATCGACCGCCGATCGCGCTCGAATCATAGAGATTGAGTTCGCTGAAAGAGGCATAAACGACGCAGCCGAGGAACAACGCAAGCACCAGTATGGGCAAGATCGATTGGATGGAGCCAGGGTGAAGGGCAACGTAGGCCCATTTGGCGGCAACCGCCGCTACGACGACGCCCAAGAACTCAAAGCCGGCAATTCTCGTTGTAAAAGCCCGCGAGGTGAAACAAGAACGGTCCCTTTGGCGAGCCGCATAGCGATCGATGAATGAAATCGCCATGTTGCGGCGCCTCCGTTCGACGGTTGCGTCCGATCCAGCTGGTGGCATCACGACATCCGATGGCATTGATGATGCCCTTCACTTTGCTTCATCCGCAGGGATCCCGCTGCGGCAGGTATTCGTCAGGGGTGCGCTTCGTTGGGCTTAATCGCCGCATTCACGGAGAACGCTGAACTTGGGCTGCATGGTTTTGCGGCCTCGTCTTCCAATATCTGCGCAATCCGAATTGCGGCCTTGCCGTCACCGAACGGGTTAGGAGCGCGGCTCATTTTTTCGTATTCGAAAGCGTCATCTAGCAGCCGCTCCGCGGCCGAAATGATGTGAGATGGATTGAGCCCCACGAGCCTTGCTGCGCCAGCTTTTATCCCCTCCGGTCGCTCCGTCGTGTCTCGTAGAACGAGCACGGGCTTGTTGAGCGCCGGAGCCTCTTCCTGCACACCGCCCGAGTCGGTCAGCACGAAATGGCACCGCCACATCAAGTCGACAAACGACACGTAGTCGAGAGGCTCGATGAGGGAGATGCCACTCCGGTTTGCCAATTCCTCGTGGAGCAACTTCCGGACGTTTGGGTTCGGATGGACAGGGATCGCGATCTGCACGTCTCCCCGAGCGGCGAGCGCCATGGCGGCTTTGCAAATCCCGCGCAATCCATCGCCCCAGTTTTCGCGCCGGTGGATGGTCATAAGGATGAGGCGCCGCCGGCCGGACTGCAATTGCGAAAGCACCGGCTCGATCAAGGAGCTGACCGGCTTTCCGGGGCTGAGCCGCCGCACGATCGCGTGCAGCGCATCGATGACGGTATTCCCTGTAACGAAGATGCGATCGGGAGATACCCCCTCGCCGAGAAGGTTTGCCCGGCCAACGCCGGTCGGCGCGAAGTGCAAATCGGCCAAGCAACTCACTATTCGCCGATTTGCCTCTTCGGGCCACGGCGAGAGCATGTTGTGCGTCCGCAAACCGGCTTCGATGTGGGCGACGGGTATCTTCCGGTAGAAGGCGGCCAACGTCGCCGCGACTGTCGTTGTTGTGTCGCCTTGCACGAGGACGCGGTCCGGTTGAGCACGATCGAGCACAGTGCCGAGCCGCTGCAGAACGTCACAGGTTGTGTCGGTTAGCGATGGCGCCGCCCGCATGACCTCGAGATCGTAATCTGGCTTTAGGCCGACCAGATCCAGCACCTGATCGAGGATTTTCCGGTGCTGAGCACTTACACAAACGGCAACTTCGAGGCCCGCTCTCTGTCTCAGGGCCTCAACGACGGGGAAGCATTTGATCGCTTCCGGCCTAGTTCCGATTACGAGGAGGATACGCATTATTTCGACCAAATCCTACGCAATGCCTTAGAGCGTTTCGCGCCAGCGCTAACGCCAATATCAATAGGTATTGTATATTCGTTCGTAGATACCTCGGTCCGAGGCGGAGGGGCTCCCGCGACAGCCGATACAGCCACTCGAGTCCCGATCTCTGCATCCAGATCGGTGCACGCGGTATGTACCCCGCTAGCACATCGAATGATCCGCCAACTCCCAACAGGAGCGGAGCGCCTAAAGTATCGCGGTGCCGATTGAGAAAAATTTCCTTGATCGGGCTTGCGATGCCGACGAAGAGGCAATCGGCGCGAGAGGCGCGGATCTCGTCAACGACGGAGGGTTCTTCGTGCGGCCCAAAATATCCATTTCGCGCACCTGCAATTTCAATCTGCGGATAGCGGCGGCGTACTTCGTCAACGACACCCTCGACCACCGGCTGCTTTGCACCTAGGAAGTAAGGGCGGAAGCCCTCACGCGCGCACACATCGAGCACGCCCATCATCAAATCGATGCCGGTCACGCGGCCGCGAGCCGGCAATCCCAGGAGCTTGCAACCCCAGACAATCCCCATCCCATCGGCACAGATGAGGTCGCTCTCGTTGATGGAGCGGCGCAGATCGCTATCGCGCCGGGAGTCGATAAATTTTGCGACGTTGAGATCGCCGTGCTGGAGGCGCCGATGCTTTCGCATCGCTGTCGTGGCGAGAGCTAACGCCTCCTGAAAAGCAACGCAGTCGAGGGAAAAACCCAGGAAGTCGATGCGCTCGGCGTGGCCCATTGCGTCGATCTTTCCCTGTGTTGGGAAATTTTGCTCGTGGCGAGCGGCGTCACAAAGTGCAGAGAAAAGCCTGTTTTTATCGTGTTATTCGCATTTGCTAACATGGTGTCTCAGGATGAAACGTTCGTCAACATACGATCCATCATCCGCGCCCGCGTGCGTGGTCACAACTCGTCGTTATAGTTAACTCCGTAGTCGGAAGCTGCTCGTGCAGTTCGCGATCTTCATCCGCGATAGATCTGCATTGGGTCAGCAACAGACGCGCCGCTTTCGGCATGCTCTTTCGCAATGAGCGCGTCGACGAAGAACTTCGTCGCCCAGTTCGGATACTGCAGTGGGGCATAGCGGCCGTAGATCGGAAACGAGCCTGCGATGGCGCCGTAATGAGGCGCGGATGGATCGCGCAAATCTTGTGTGCGCGCAACGTCGGCGATAAGGCGCTCAGCCGTCGCGCGGTAGCTGTCGTTGCCCGTCGTCTGAAACAATCTAAGAAAAATAATCGCCAACTGCGCATAGCCGGTAAGGCAGATGTGCCGAGAGAGGTACTTCCAGTCAGGTGCGAGTTCGGCCGCGATCCAACCGTGCTCGGCATAGAGCCGTTGCAGAACGTCCGCACAGCGAATGACGCTCTCGAGGTTGTCTTGTGCTTCGAGGATGTCATCGATCTGCAGAAGGCCCTGCAGCACGTACGCGATGCCGTGGGTGTTGGCGTTCCCGTCGCGCTTGAAAGTATTGTTCGCGAAGAAGCCCGCGCCGTTCTGCTGGTCCCGCGTCCAGCCGGCGTTCGCCATTCCGGCTTCGATGAAACGCTGCTCTTGTACCAGCCTGCCGTGGGCAACGAGCGCCCACGCGGATCGAACGTTGTAGGCATGCAGCAGTCCGTGGCTGAGGTGGCGCACGAAACTCCCGCGAGCATCCATGCTGTTGACGAGGAAATCCGCCGCCCGAGAGGCACCCTCGGTCACAGACCCGCCGCCAGCTTCGGCATGCATCGCCGAGAAACCTATGAGAATCATCCCCGTATCGAACACGTCCGGTTCGATCTGCATGCCGACCTCGCGCCCGGAAAAGCCTCCGCACGCAAGTTGAATGCTGAGTAGCCAGGTGGTGATAGCTTCGGCCGTTGCCAGATAAAGATTGTGCTGGTCGCTGTTCTCGCGCGCCATCGAGAGCAAGGTCGGAATAAGATAACCGCTGGTCTCGGGATACGGCGGCATCCACCCTCTGGGGAACGCATATCCCTTGGATGAGGCGCGCCCCTCGCAGGCCTCGATCGAACGCACGAGCCAACGCTCGGCCGCTTGGCGATGCAGCGGGGCGAGACCATCTAACGCGAGCGCGTCTCGATTGCGCGAAAGGCGCGAGGAGCGCGCCCAATCGTTGGCAGACCGAGCCAGGAAATGCGCTACCGCTCTCGCACTCATTAGAGCCTCGCTGCGGGCCGCTTCGGGAAGCCAGTGCACAAAAGTGAACGGCTTCGACCTATGTATCGACAATGCCGGAGCGGCGCCACCAGCCCCACGCAGCAAGGATAACGCAAGAAACGGCTGACCGAGTTAGGTCAGTGAATTAACATCCGCTCAGGCGGAAACTCGCTGAGTAAGAGCGATGGTCTCGGCGCGGCCTCTCTCGACACCCAGCTGCTACCTTTCGCTCGACGGAGAAGCCGACGGTGATCCTTAGCTGACATGGCGACGCACTCTGCAAACTTCGCGTCCAACGATACCACTGCGATGCCGGCGCGCTCGCTTCTCGGCGAGGGCGTTCTTTTGGTCTTTTGCTTGCTGACTTTGGGCGTTTTGCAGCCGGACTTCAGCTCCGTCAATTTCAACGACAAGACGCTGCAGCTCGCCATTGATGACGGGGCGGCAAATCTCGCCAACCAGCTTCAGTGGCTGGCACTTGCTGGCGTCGCAACGTTCGCCGTCAACCGCCAATTTGGCCGGCTGTGGAGCCTGGCACTTGCGGCGTGGCCGCTCATGCTCGTGCTCACTTACTGCCTCTTGAGCGCTGCCTGGTCCGACTATCCGGATATTTCGGCGAGGCGTTGCTTCGGCGTGATCATTCCCGCCTATTGCGTGATGGCTGCGGTCGCAATCCTCGATCGTCCCGAGCGGATGGCGAAGATTCTATACCTGACTTTCTGGGCCACCCTTGTTTGCAACCTCCTCGCACTGTCCTTACCCGGTGCCTACGACGAAGTCGGGTTTTTTAGAGGCATTACCAGCAACAAGAATATCCTGGGCGGAATCGGCGCGCTTGCCGTGCTGAGCGGGGTCGCCATTTCGCCGCTCCTGGAAGGTCTTCGCTCCCGCATTTTGCTTCTGCTGTATCTCGCGGGATGGGGATCGCTTCTAGTTGTTACCGTCTCCAAGACCTCAATAGCGCTCTCGATATTTGTGCCGGTATTGATCTGCACGCTCAGCTGGGTTTCAAAGGGGCTCAGGATAAGCGTCGCCTCCCTAGCGGCTTCCGTCGTCGCTGCGGTTCTGACAGTCGCGAGCGTTTGCTACGCGATCCTTGGGACCGGCCTTTCCGACATTGTGCATCTTGCTTGGCCTGACGCCACGTTTACCGGACGTACGCAGCTCTGGAGTTTCATGCTCGATACAATTCGCGAGAACTGGATTGCGGGTATCGGGTTCGCGTCGTTCTGGGGCGTCGGTGACAAATCTCCAAACCTCTATGCCGGTTTGGATTACATCAGGCTGACCAATCAAGCTCATAACGGCTATCTGGATTTGCTCGCCACCGTGGGGTTGATCGGGCTGGTGCTGGTCATCGTGATGCTGGCCCAGGTGCTGCGAAAATCGGAGGCGTTCCGGACGACCCAACCGTGGCTGTTTCGCTTCGTCTGGTTCATCGTCACGTTCGCCATCATTCACAATGCGATGGAAAGCTCGCTGCTGGTGCCTTTCGCAGCCGTCTGGCACCTCACGCTTCTGGCTTATGTTATTGGGATCTGGTCAGCGCGGCAGGCTTCGACATGACGACTGCGGCGCTCCCCTCATCCGGATTGGGGAGCATGGCGCGGGCCGGCACCCCGTACCGCGCGCGCTTGCACGATATCGATCGGGCCAAAGCCCTCACCATTATCCTCGTTGTGATCGGTCACATTGCGGCCCGCGACAAGCCGGACGGCACTGAGTGGTACTCGCTGCTTCAGTTCCTGATCTACAGCTTCCACATGCCGTTCTTCATGTATCTGGCCGGCTACGTATACTTCCATAGCGGAAACGCCATCGGCCCGCGGCCAACGTATTGGGGCTACGTCGGCCGGCGCGCAGTCCGCCTCCTGGTCCCGTTCCTCGCGGTCGGAATTCTGATCGTGCTCGGCAAGTTCAGCATGCAAGCCATCATGCATGTCGACAACTGGGCCGGCAACATGGGCGCCTCTCTGCGAGCGTTGGTTTGGGACACGAGCCACAGCCCGGCCGAATCCATCTGGTTCGTCTTCGTGCTGTTCGTCTATTGCGTGAGTGTCCCGCTTCTTCTTCGTGTAGCCCGCCACAGCATATGGATCCTGCTCGCGGCGGCAGTGATCGCGTACATCCTATCGGCCTACCTGCTCCTCGTTCCCGCCTATGTTTATCTAGACAGGATAGCGACGTATTTTATCTTCTTCCTCATCGGCGGACTGGTTCAGAGCCGGCCTGGAGCCCTGGCCTTTATCGATCGCGCCTTTGTGCCGTTCGCTCTCTGCTTCGCGGTATCCCTTGCGCTGCTCGCGCTCCGCGTCTTCGAAGACCAGGCGTTCGTTCTATGCAACTTTCTTGGCATACCGTTTATGCACGGCTTGGTGCGGCGGATGCGAGAAGGACCCTTCCTGCTTTGGCTCAGCCAATACACATTCGTGATCTATCTCTTGAATACGATCGCCATCGGCTTCACGAAGGGCATACTTCTCCTGCTCGTACCGTGGACCGCAGCCGGCTTTTTGATATTTGCTCCGATCCTCGGGGCAGCGGGTCTATTCGGGCCTATTCTGATGAAGAGGTTCGTATTCCGCAGGCTCCCTGCCATCGACGCGATGACAGACTAGACCAGGCGGCGAATGAGCTTGTCGTCCCTGATGCGCCTGTCGTTGCCTGCGGGACGCAAGCGGTCGACGGCGGCTGTGGTGTCGTTCGCCAAAGCGTAGCGCAGACCGAAGACCGCAGCGAACGGCACGACACTCAGGAGAATGCCGAGCAGCAAAAGCACGTCCACCCGCGGCCAGATCGGCGTAAGCGGTATTGTTGCCTCTTGCAGAACCTGCACGGGCGTAAATTTCCGTTCGTTTAGGTCCTGGGACATCTGTTCTTCGAACGCCTTCTTCGAGAACAATTCCGCATTGGCCTTCGCCTGTACGACCTCGAGCTGGCGGCGCTCGAATTCTGCCTCTCGCTCGCTCAAAGCTGTCAGATCGCTTTCGATGCCCTTGAGCGATTGCTCTTGATGGGTTTCCAGCGCCCGCAGCCCGGCGATTTCCGTATGCGTCCGCACGAGTGTCGCGACGGTATCCTGGTAGACCTTAACAAGAAGAATTGGAGGGTCGTTTGCCACCCCCGACAGGGACTGTGCTGACGACGAGTCGGGCGCTTCCGCGTCGCCTTCTTTCGGGGCGATCATGGCCCTGAGCGAGGGCGACCGCGCCAGCGGCTGCTTCATTTGCGCAAGCTGCCCAGGTATCGTCGCGACTTCGCCTTCTTTTTCCACGATTGAGCCTCGGGTCAGCTGTAGCGCCGTCGCCACTTCGCTGCGTCGCTGCAGAAGAAGTTTCCGCTGTTCGTCGATTTGGAAGAGGCCGTTGCTCGAGGAGTAATCCGCGAGCGACGCCGAGGCCCGCAGGAATGTCTGTTCGTTCTTTTTCTTCTGCTCCCAGAAGAAGTCCGCGGCTCCGGTGTTGCTGTACACTTCAAAGTAGCGGTGAATGAACGTGCGGACGACGGCGTCTGTGAAGTCCACAGCAACTTTGGGATTGGCATGCCGGAAGCTCACCAGGATGATGTCGGTTTGCGGCTCCTGGCGGATTTTCAGATTTTTCCGCGCATTGATGTAGGCGTTGTCTTCGACGGAGAGCTTTTGAAGCAGGCCGGGGGCATTATCCCCTATTGAAAGCTTATCGAAGAGGCCGGGCGTGGTCTTGGCCGGATACATGCGCTCGCTGCCAACCTCAGTGACGGCGCGCCGGACAACGGTCTCGCTTTCGAGCAGGGTGACTTGCGGACGGGAAAACTGCTCGGGCGGCGCAGCGGCGACCTTATCCGCATCCGTGTTGTGGAGAGGGCCCGGCTTGATAGAGATTATCGACGTGACTTCATAGGTTGGCGGCACGGAGAGAAGCGCTGCGATGGCCGCCCAGACAACGCCGACATAGGCAACGAGTATGAGGTACTTCCAAGCCCAAAGCTTCTCGAACGCTTTATGAAGCCACGATGGAAAGTGCCTGTCTTGGGTCATCGGCAGATGGTCCATCTCTCAAACCCGCGTTGGATCACTATAGCATATGGATTTTGGTTTCCGCCTCTTCCGATCGGTTAACCTTGAATCCGGTCCGTCCAATCCGCAAGTTGTGCGGAAGCGCGCCGCTCCGCGTCGCCCCTTGAAACGCTAGATAGCCGATCGAGCGTTTCGAACGCTGCTCGAATGACGGTATCGCTGATGTCCCTCGAATTGACACGGCGCGCGGTCCTCTACGGAGCCGTAACAAGCGCCGCAATTGCACCTGTGTCGCGCCCGGTATTCGCCGGCAACAGACTCCAGTTCGCTGGCGTCAACTTAGCCGGCGCCGAATTTGGCAAGGTGCCCGGCACTTACGACACGGACTATACATATCCGGCATCTGACACGATCGACTACTTCGCTCAGCTCGGCTTCAATCTCATTCGCTTGCCGTTCAGGTGGGAGCGTTTGCAGCCTACGCTTTACGCGCCTTTCTCGGCTGTCGAGTTGACCCGCCTCCTTACGGCCGTGAATTACGCGATGGCAAAAGGACTGCACGTCGTTCTTGATACGCACAACTTCGCGAGACGGCGCGTGGCCGAGGACGGCTGGTTGGAGGAGTATCTCATCGGCTCGGCGGAGGTCCCGTCGGCTGCGTTCGCCGACTATTGCTCGCGCCTTGCCAAGGTTTTCAATAGCACGCCGTCAATCATATTCGGCCTGATGAACGAGCCGTGGGGCTTACCGGCTGAGCGCTGGCTGTCTATTGCCAATGAGGCGATTGCAGCCATTCGCCGTGAAGGAGCCGACCAACTGGTCCTCGTGCCAGGAATAGCATACACCGGCGCACATTCCTGGATGTCGGAGGGCAACGCCGCCATGGGCAACGCCACCGATCCGGCCAACAACATGGCCTTCGAGGTGCACCAGTACTTCGACGAGGATTCCTCCGGCACATCGCCGGTAGCGATGAATGCACGCATAGGCTCGGAGCGCATCGAAGAGTTTCAACGATGGGCGCGACGCAACCGCGTCCGGGCATTTCTCGGCGAGTTCGGCGCTGCCCCCAATGACATCGCGCTTCAGGCCATGGATGACCTCTGCCAAACCTTGGCAGCCAACGCGGATGTCTGGCTCGGCTGGGCGGCTTGGGCAGGCGGAGGCTACTGGCCTGAAGACTATGACTTGAGTCTGGACCCCACGAAGGATGGGCGAATGCGTCCGCAAGTTGAGAGTCTCACGCGCTATGCGCGACAGATCGGCGGCGGTTTTTCCGTGCCGTGATCAACCGACGCCGGCAGGCGGCCGAAACCATTCGGGTCGCCATCAAGACACGACGATCAACACCGCCACTGGCCGATGAAGCAATTAGTTCGCAGGCCCTTAGACAGATATGTGATGCGAAATTTCATTGTTCTGATAACGGTGACGCGATCGGCTCGATGGCGGTAGATTCGGCAGCGCAATGAACGTCCCACTCCTGACCGAAGGCCAACGCGAGCGCATTGCATGTATCGCCCGCAGCTATCGGCGTCTGACGCGCCGGCCGCTCGTGAGCGCCGATCAGAGCGCGGTCGAGGCGCTTTGGTGCTCCCCTCTTGCGATCGTGTCCCACGGCATCGAGGCCGATCCGATCTTCTATTTCGGAAACCGGATGGCATTGGCACTTTTCGAGATGGACTTCGCGAACTTCACGCGCCTGCCATCGCGCTTGTCCGCCGAGCCGCTCCTCCGGGAAGAACGGGCGCACCTCCTTGACCGCGTGGCGCGGCATGGAATCATCGAGGACTACGCGGGCGTGCGCATATCAGCGACCGGCAAACGTTTCCGCATCGCGAACGCAGCTGTTTGGAATGTCACGGACGAGTTCGGCGCAGCCGTGGGTCAAGCAGCGGCATTCTCGAACTGGACCCCTGTCACGCCCTAGCGGCCGGCGAAATTGGCGCCACCCTGCTAAGGTATCGTCACGTTGCCCCACTCGTTTCTTACGATGATCGGCCGCTTCAGTTGCGGATTTTCGAGCAGAATGGCGCGCAGGGCGTCCACGCGGCCGGCTGCCTCACGCCAGGCTTCACGCGTTTCTTTGTTTGCCGATGCCAGCAGCACGTCACGGCGCACATCGAGAAACTGCGCTAGGAAATCCTCCTCGGAGGAACCCGGCTTCAGCGACGCGGCCGTACGTTCGGCGATGGCCTGGATGGAATCGCCATCCCCGGCGAAGCCGTGCTGCAGCAAAGTGTCGTAAAAGATGCAAAAACCTGCAGGCGAGCTGACTTTCGACTTCTCCGCAAACCGGATGCTGGGGGAGACGATACGGATCTCGGCTTCCGCCTCGCAGGCATCCGAGAGGACGCTGGCCTCTAATGCCTCGGCGCGCCACGCCGCCGGAAAGGCCGGCCACGGCGCCTGCGCGATCTCCGGGTCGGCGGCAGGCAAGTAGGACAGAAACCGCGCCAGCGATGTCGATGGCCGCGTCGCGGCGATGCGCTTGATGACGGCAGACACCTCGTCGTTATAGGTGCAGAAGCCGTATTGGGTCACCGTGTAGCCGCGGCCGTCGCCGAGCGCCTCCACATAAGCGTAGTCGGGTTCCGGTTTGCCGACTTCGAAAACGTTCGAGATGGCCTTTATCGACCTCCAAAGCTCTGGGCTGAGTCGAGCGCGATTGGTCTGCCCCTCTATCGAGCGCGCCGGTTGCGCGATACCGGCAAGAGCTAAGCTGCTCGCAACTCCCGTACAAAGCGTTCGGCGATCGATCGAAGCGGTCATTGAAGCTCCGTAAAAATTAATAGGCGCAAATTGCTTTCTGCTATTTACCCTAAAAGATTGCTTCATTTGTTTTCCTTTTGGCACTGCAGCACTGTCCGGCCAGAAATTAACGAGTGCGGGTCGGTCGAGGCTCATGCAGATTTTTCGCGATGAGTCTGGGTGGCGGGCGTTTTGGACGCGTTCTGTCGTTAAGGCATGTGCCGCTGCGATAGTCACGTTCACTGGCGCGTTGGCGCTTCTTGTGCTCAGAAATCCGGCGCTCTCGGAACTGGAATTCGAGAAATCCCAGCCCGTGCTGGCGAAAGCGGCGGAAGTCGATCGCTCGCCGAGAATCGGCCAGCCGATCACGCGCAAGCGGCTATCGGGAACGAGCACGCGCCCGACTTTGCGCTACGCGTTCTACGACACGGTCGATGAGCGCAGCTTCGCTTCGCTCCAAGAAAACGCCTCGAAGCTGGATGGGATCTTCGTCAATTGGATGGAGGTCGATGCCAAAGGGATAACGCGAAGGCCGCCCCTTGAAGAGCAAGTCAGATCACAGCGCTGGGTCGCCGGCAACGCGGCGCATTTGAAGAAATTCGCAATCTTCTCGAGCACGCAGTCCGTCGCCGCATTCAGCAGTTGGATTCCCACGGTCGAGCAGGCTCAGAAGCGAGCCGCGCGCATCGTGAAGGAGATGAAGGCGGCAAATTTCGACGGCATACTGGTGTCCTTCGAATCCGCCGATGTTCTCCGGACGCAAACCTTTGCATCCTTCTTTGCGCTGCTGAAGCAGGAGCTGGCCCAGTGTGGCTGCAAGCTCGCATTGTTGACGCCGCCGGCCTCCGACCTCCGCTTCTTTGCGCTCAATGTGCGGAAAGCGGATCTTGTCGTGCTCGCGACGCACCTCTCCGCGGGGGGGCGTTCCGTACCGACACAAGCCGAATTCGAGACACAACTCCAGACCGCCGCTGCCATGATCCCCGCCGACAAGCTCATTGTCGGCATCGGATCATACGGTGTTCTCAATAGCGATCAGGGCATCAGTAAAGTCATTTCCGTTTATCAGTCGTGGGCGCTCAGTTCGGCTGCCGCTATGCCGTTGACGTTGGACCAGCACTTGGTCGGCAGATTTCAGTACGTGCAAAATGGAGCACGGAGCTTCGACGTCCGCGTGCTGGATGGCGTGACTGCGTTCAACCATATGCGCGCGGCGCTGGCTCAGAGGCCGGCCGGAGTGGCCCTGTGGCAGCTCGGCATGGAAGATTCGACCGTCTGGCATGTCATCGGCAAAGACGTGTTCCCGGATGCGAGCGCGCTGCCCAAGCTCGAAATGCTTGAGGGAATGGCCGATCTCTCGGGCCAGATCGACGGCCCGATTTTT
>VFQP010001376.1_pt1 | contig 33039 bp, 54 predicted proteins | sample 3512351 | NCBI WGS metagenome assembly VFQP01 (sample SAMN10412372, study PRJNA504923) | tailings metagenome | isolation source: Relicate 1 Philex TSF1 revegetated site | place: Philippines: Tuba, Benguet | collected 2017-08-29
AGGGAGGGTGTGTAAGGGAGGGTGTGTAAGGGAGGGTGTGTAAGGGAGGGTGTGTAAGGGAGGGTGTGTGAGGGAGGGTGTGTAAGGGAGGGTGTGAGGGGGTGTGAGGGTATTACGTGGGAAATCAATATCTTTCAGAATATTTACACACATCCAACACCCACACACACTTGCACAAGTAGCACACGCACACACACGCACACACACACACACACACACACACACACACACACACACCTCTAGATCAGGCAACACATCCTCCTCTAAACACCCCCTGAGCACATCAAGCTGCACTGAAGCAACACGTGCAGGGTCAACACCAGAGGAGGGAATTAGTAATTGCATGCCGGCAGTACCCAACAGACACCATGCTGCTCCACGGGCTGCCATGCCTGATGGATATGGGGTGTGTATGGGGTGTGGTGTGTGTGCATGGGGTGTGGTGTATGTGTATGGGGTGTGTTTGCCACATACACACACACCAAATACACACACACACACAAACAAACACGTTCCATACCTTGCACATGTGCCCCACGTCCCTCATCCTCCTGCACACCCCCACACCGCCACTGCACCAGTGTATGCATCACAGGGAGCAAGTGTGTTGGTGCAAGAGCAGCCAGGGTGGGATGTGCTGCTGATGCAAGATGCTGCTCTAGGGGGGTTGGATCAACCACAGCATGGGGATTAGCACCCACAGCATGGGGAGTATCAACCACACCACGCTGTTTTGTGTGTGAATTACCACCAGCACCACCACCACCATGAGCAGTAGTAGTAGTAGCACCACCCCCCATGCCACCCACCACCTGCATAACACATGACACAACCTTGTCCTGCACATCGTCCTCCAACACATGAACCACATGTGCCATCACAACCTGTCCCCATGAAGCAGCCAACCACTCCCAATCACCCATGACATGCTTTGTATACACCCCCCCCACATCCCCCTCTGCTTTCTTCACCACCCCCAACAGGGCCCCTGCGAGGCACCGCAGCTGCTGTGCCTTGTATGGCAGGGCGGTGGGGTGCATGGGGTGTGTTTTGAGGGTGTGTGTTGCCACATGCACCAAGGCCGCGGTGGCACAGGTTTCATGTGGGTGGGATGCGAGGAGGGTGGTGGTGGGGGTGGGGGTGTCGTGGGGGGGGGTGGAGGAGAGGAGCGTGTGCAGGGGGCCCTGCCATGTGGTGGTGAGGGTGCCCAGGGCAGTGTGGTGGATTGCACTTGATAGAGCCTCCTGTGTGATTGTGAGGTGGGTGGGTGGGGTGGGGGGTGGGGGGTGGGGGGGACAGGCAGAGAGAGGGTTTGTTAGGAGGGGTGGGGAGTGTCAAGCACTATAATAAGTATGTGGTTGTATACACATGAAAATCGAATTGAGTGAAAACAATTGGGGTCAGTCACCCTCGGTCAACATGGTCAACATGGTCAACAGTCAAACACCCCATTTGTTGACCTACCTTGTCCAGTGTCAATCGTTGTCGCAACAGCGATGGTGTATCGCTCTCCTGTCGAGTCGTCTCATTACTTGCTGCTGCCAACCACACCAGCTGCTGTACCCCCGCAGCACCAGACACACCAACCCCACATCCCTCCACTGCAGCCATATACACATGCTGTGCTGTGGATAGTAGTCCAGGTGGGGGCGCGTTTTGACTTTTGTATGGTTGTTCTCCGTTGTGTTGACCATCATGGAGGAGCCATGCAAGGGCGTTTCCAAGCAGTGCAGGGGTGTATGCTGCTGATGCAATGGCCTAGAGAAAAGAGAGGGGATAGGGTTTTTTTAGGGACATTGATTGGGGGTGTGTATGCACCAGGTTGTTTGTACGCAGCAGAGTATGTATGCAACAACTTTACACAACACACACCCATCCACACATCCGCACACCTACTTACACCCACAACCATCCAAACAATCACACACACATACAGGTAAAAAACACAAAACATACCTGCATAGCAAGTGGCACAAGCTGGAGCCCCCTCCCCTCTTCATTCCAACACACCTCTGCCGGCAACAACACACCCACAGGTCCTGGCAGCAGTGCTGGCGGCTGTGTGGGTGTCGCTGCATGTGTGGCTGCAAATGTGCCTGCTGCATGTGTGGCTGTTGCATGTGTGGCTGTGGATGAGCGGAGGGCTGATAGGGTACCATGTGCTACTTGAAGTGCATGCGCCCTGTCTGCTGGGTCTGTGTTGGTGTGCGTGTGATGTGTGTGGGGCTTGTGTGATGTGGGTGAATTTTGTGCATGGTATTGCCCTGTGTGCTGCTGGTGTGTATCATTCTCTCCATCACAACGACAGCGCAAGACACCACACAAGGCACCCCGCAAAAGACACCCCGAACAAGACACCTCGAACAAGACTCACACCTCACATCCTCCTACCTTGTGTATGTAACAGGGAAAGAAACAATGCTACCCCTTGCACCAACGTCCCACGCACACCAGCATCACTCGCCAACCGCCCCAACACAGCTGCTGCCAACCTTAGCCGATCATCATGGTTCTCACTGGCGTTGACCAAAGCGTTGACCGTTGACTCAGCTATGGTGGAAGATGGGTTGGAAGCTTCCTGAAGAGCTTGCTCTGGTAGTAGGGAAAGTGCTTCCAGTTGTTGTAGTTGTATGAGGGTCGCTTCGGCATCGGGCCATACACTGTGGTTATGAGGGTTGTGAGAACAATATGAGAGTTGTGAGAACAATAGGAGAGGTATGAGAACAATAGGAGAGTTGTGAGAACAATAAAAGAGCGTGCAGAGTTGTACAGTGTGTGTGTGCCCCCCATTACCACAACACCCGCATCACCACAACACCCGCATCAACACAATACCTTAGTAACGCCGCAGCATGGAGCAACACACCCCCTATGTGTTGTATTTGCTCATCACTCACCAACACTGGCCGACCAACAGCACGCCATAACAAGGGGGGGGCGGCTGCTTCATGCACATGCAGCGCAGTGTTGACCGCGTTGACCAATGTTGACCATGCACCTATTATAAGGGGATGATGGTGGGTGTATTGTGTGTGTGTAGAGAATCATGATGCAGAATGTTGCTGCATGTGTATCATGTGTGAGGAGTATAGATGGACATGATACATCCAAGCACATGCGTGTGCATGTGTACCCATGCAACAACACCATCAACACAACCCATACCATCCACGTTTGCCATCCCCAACACCTCCAGCACCCTCCGCACATGCAACCATGCAAACGTCACATGCTCCATGACCAACCCCATCCCCTCTCCTTTCTCAGGGGTCCCGGGCAGGGCCCCACTGGCCCCCCACAGTCGCTGCAGCCACAGCAGTGCACATGCAGCCACGGTGGGGTGTGCAGTGGGGAGGGTGGCGGGGATGGCAGTGAGTATGGTATGCCACAGTGGGTAGAGGGTGTCAACAAGGGGGTGGAATGCTGCTTGGTGGGCACGTTGCTGTGGTGTTTGGGGTGTGTGTCCATAATTGAGGGGGTTGTGGTGTGTGTGTGTGTATTGAGATGGGAAGGATGATATGTAACACACACACAATATATATACAAGCATCAACAAACACACACCAACACATACCTGTGGGTGTGTGCTCCTCCAATAGGAGAGCTGCAGCATACTTGGTGTGCCACAACGCATCGCCTCCTCTGCACCCTGCACCTCCACACCCACCCATGCCTTGAGCACACACACACGCCATTGCCACCGTACAACCTGCATTGCTGAAGTACATGTGTCTGCAATATGTGTGTCCACTCGTGCACTTGTTCCTGTCAACCCATCACCCCCATCACCACCAGTGACAGTCCCAGTGGTGTGGCGTGTGTGTGCAAGCAACTGGTCCATTGGGAGCCGTGGGGTTGTGTGGTCAACAGTCAACATGGCCACCAACCACGTATCCTCGCCACCCATGGTCAAGGCATGGTCAACGGACAACATGCCGCCTGCTGCTGTTTGTATGTCTGACAGGAGCGTGCGTACAGATGCAACAACATGGGAAAAACACACTGCATGATTGCTCATGGTGGTGTCCCTTTGTATATTATCACCAATACGTTGACTAGTCAACATGAGCGCATGCAAACATGCCTCAAACTGCTCTAGTGATTGTGTTGACCTTGACAGCATCAGAGTGGCAGCTGCTGCTGCTGCTGCAACCACATGGCGGTGCAAGCCAATTGTAGAGCCTGTTGACCATGCTCCTATCATGTGTTGACCTGCTCCTACCATGTGCTGACCAGTGGTTGCCATGACCACCATATCTGGCAGCACGTGTACAGGGCATACAGCTGCTGCTGCAGTCAACGCCTCTAGTTTGACCATGTTGACCATGTCCATTCCACGTTGACCATCCCCTCCACGTTGACCAGCTGCCACTGCTGCTTGTGTTGCAAGCATGTACATCAACGGCTCCATGTCACGCTGTATCATGGCCCCATGTGCATTCAAAGTCAACCGGTCAACAGTCAACGCCAACGGCCATCGACATGGCTGCCAGAGACAAGGGGAACACCCAACAGGCCATATTGAGTGGGCTGGTGCTGTGGTGAATGTGCTATCTTTTGCACCTGGTGCTGTGTTGAGGGGCTTCATCACCTCCTCCCGATGTAGCACCCCCTCCTCTTCCAACACATGCTGCACCACCCCCACCACCGACAGCGGCAGCACCGACAGGTACACCTGCTTACACGCCACCAGCAGTGCCATGCTAGGCGGTACCCCCCTAGCCACAAGCTGCTGCGTGAGGGACACCCACCCACACAGGGCCCGCAGCCCAGGTGGCGCACGTGCTGCTGTAGCTACGGCAGCTGCGATGGTGCAGTGCACATGCGCCATGTGTAGTAGGATACGTGGGGTGGTATGTGGTATGCCAGCAGTTGCGAGTGTGTCGAGGACATCGTGGATGGTGTAGGGGAGGTTTGGAGGGAGGGAGGGGAGCGGGAGGGGGAGGGGAGTGGGGATGGTTGGTGGGGGGGTGGATCCGAGGTATATTTCGACACCCCGGTTGCGCATGGCACGGGACACCTCACCCTTACTGTGTGTTTGTGGTAGGGGGGAGGGTGGACATGGGGAACACGTGGTGGACAGTGGATGATGTGTGCTATATGGTTTCCCTTCACGTACAGCACAAAACAACATGCACCAAAAACAATCCACTCCATCAACACAACCACACACACACATACACATATACACACACCCTCCACCCCAATACCATACCTAGGGTCAACAGTTAAAAACAATCGAAAATCAGCATGTGGCTTCAATATACGTGGCTTCCCATCAACTTCCCCCGCCTCATTCAACAGCAACGATCCGGAAGGTTCCAGCAAGGGGTTGAGGCGATCCAATACAGCAGCAGGGCACACATTGGCACCTTGTAGCAGCACCCAGTGGCCTTGTTGTATAGCAGTGGTGAGGGTGCCATCAGACCACTCAAAGCTGGGGGTGTTTAGTGAGGGCGAGTGGGGGGGGAGTGAGGGGCGAGTTGGGCAAGTGGGTGTTTGTGGTGAGGGGTTGTGCGTGGAGAGTGGGTGTTGGGTATGCATGTGGTGTGTTGAATACAATACTGTGTCTTGCATACAATGCTGTGTTTTGCATATTATAATGCATATTATCATACCTCCCCACGCTGGATGTTGTCTGTGCTTGCTGCTGTGCTAATGTTTGTGTATCTTGAGCCAGTGCGTGTATACGTGATGAACATATACCTGGGTGTGCATATGGGTGGTTGTATGAGCATGTGTATGAGTGAGTATGGGTGAGTATGTGCGCATATGGGTGTGTTTCTATGTGCGTGTGTACATATGCATGTGTATACATGCAGTTAATACAAGCACTGGATACAAGCAGCAAAGAATACACAACATCAACAAACACCAACAACCTACAACCACCCCCAAACCACACACCATCAGCAAGCACAGCATCCGCAGCACGTGCCGCTTCCAAGCATCCCTGCACACGTGTTGCCCAGTCAGCATTGGAAGCCACAGCACGCATAGCATGCACAGCGTGGAGCAGCGCGATCACCAACTCAGAAGGTGTTTGGTGTTCTTGGTATTGTCCCTGGTGTTTCTGTTGTTCTGGTCGCTGGTGGGTTATCACCACTGCAAGCAGTTGCTGTACAAGTGACTCTACAGCATTGGTCAACGCCTGCGATGGCCAAAGTGATGGTCAAAGTGATGGTCAAAGTGATGGTCAAACCTTGTCAATGCATGACTTATCATCTACTCAGCATGTAAGAACATGCAAGAACAACACACACAATACAACATGTAACCACCTACATAACAGCAGCATACATAACAAGACCACCATATTACACACCACAAAACCCACCCCATCACCCACCACACATCACATACCCCATCACACATCACCTACCTTGATCTGGCGCCCAGGCTCCACTTGCTCAAACCCCCCCAGCAAGTCACTTGTATCACTACTGGGTGTGAGTGTGAGGGAAACAAGTGGACGTCCCACCAACGCTGACAGACATCGCACCACACTGGTCTTGCCACAGCCGGGTGGGCCAACTACGATGCTCATCCATCCATGTGCAGTTGCACTGGGTGTGGGGGTGGGTGGGTGGGTGGGTGGGTGAATGGGTGGGTGGGAAGGTGGGTGGGTGGGTGGGTAGGTGGGTGAATGGGTGTGTGAAGGTGTTGGTGCATGAAAGTCAATGGTAGTCGATGCATGGCAGTCAATGAATAAAAGAATAACAGAAAGGGTTGTACATTCAATGCATGTACACTGCATACATTTCTGTACATACACTTGCATTCATCACAACTCCGAAACACCACAAACACCAACACCACAGCCACCACATTCCCACCACATTCCCACCACATTCCCATCACATTCCCAACCCCCCCACAACACATACGTGGCCATTGTCTCCAATGCCATCATTTGACAGTCAAGCATCTGCATAGGAAGATGCCCACCTGATGCACCCACCATAGGTGTATTGGTGGGATGCAGGGGTACACGGGCAAGTGTGGTGCGACCAATGGTGCAGGTGGTTGGTGAAAGGGTTATACTGGGCTTTTCACTTGCATCCATGGGCATGCCAAACACCTGTTGGGGTTTGTGTTTGTGGTGTGTGTGTGTATATGGTGTGTGCATGTGTGTGTATGTGTGTGTATATGGTGTGTGTGGTGTGCATATGGTATGTGTATGTATGGTGTGTATACACGGTGTGTGTGGGGGTATTTGTGTGTACGCATATGGGTTTTGTATGCACATGTGCACACATTCTCATGCCCAGAAACTTCTCCTCTGTGCTGCACACTACTCTGTGCTGCATGATCATCCCCCACCCCTGCACACCCCCACCCCTCAAACACCCCCCTCAAAACCACACCTCTTGAAAGGTCTGCGCCACCACCTGCCGATCATGTTGACTGCGCATACGCTGCCACATCAGCATACGTGCATAACGCCGCACCGCATCATCCACCACACCCACCTCTTCCTCACCACCATCCACACCACCATCCTCCATCATACCCTCTCCATCCTCCCCATTGCCCTCCCCATTCAAATCTGCACACACCAGCAAGCACCACCGCAGCAAGTCACGCAAGTTAAACTCCCCTTTGCTCCCATCGGCCCCCAGTCGCCCCACAGCCACATGGTCTGCCAGGCGAGCCAGGAACGATGTCATTTTCGACACCCGAGACACACCCACACGTGGATACATGGCACTCGCAATGCCACACAGGTCTAAAGAGGTGAGTAATTCGACATGGACACGTAAAAAACGGTTGAGGAAGCTGGCGGGAAGACCCTTACGGCCGCCGCCTTCGTGGGTGGGGTTTTGAGCGGCAAAGAGACGAAAGGAGGGTGGGCAGGAAAAAGTCTTGTCCAGTTCAGGTATGTAGACCTGTGGGTTTTGTGAAAGGAGGATGTTGTGTTTGTGTGTGCATACACAGTTCCGAGTGGGTGGTGTGCTGGTTGGCCATCCACACGCACATGCCACAACAGCATAGACACCAACCTTCATACACTCACCCAAATACAATCCCCCCACCAACAACACCTATAACACAGGGGATTCAACCTACCTCTGCACGATGGTCCAACATGGCATTCAACCCTTCCAGAATGCTCTGATTGGCCAGATTCAACTCATCCAACAACACCCAATGCCCCGCCTTGAGTGCCCCCAGCAGGGGCCCATCCGCCCACACAAACTGCCCCGGGCCGCCTCCCGGGGCGGGCAAATCCGCACCCAACAGGTCCATCATGTCGGTTTGTTCACTGAGGTTGATTCGAACCACGTGTCGGCCAGCAGCACGTGCTATGGCTTGTACCAGGGTGGTTTTGCCCACACCGGGGGACCCTTCTAGAAGGATTGCCTTGGGGAGCTGGAGGGCACGCAGTACACGGAATGCATTGCTGTGTTGTTGAGGGGGAGGTGGTGGTTGTGGGGGGGGGTGATGTGGAAGCGGTGATTGGTTGTGATTGGAATGGAGGACATAGTATACAACAGGCATTGCAACACACTGTCAAAACATTGTAAAAAACATTGTCAAAAAATTGTCAAAAAACTGTCAAAAACCCGCCCAACCCCAATGAACAACATTTGATTTATATTCATCCATCCCTTCCATCATACCGAGCAGTGCTGGGGGCTGCAAAGCGAAACTCCTGGTGCAAACCCCCTGCAGCTGCATCCTGTCCATCATCACCCACAACAGGCAACGAAAAGGGTCCCACTCCCCACACCACACTGTCACCCCCCCCGGGCCCCTCCTGCATGCCAATGATGGGAGGGGGTCCCACACCCGCAGCGAGGTCGATGTGGTGTTGGGCGTCAGAGGGTAGCTGGGAGCGCAAAAAGATGGTGCAGGTTGCTTTCAGCTCTGCAACAGCCTGATTGTTTTGGTCGTGATTGCAAGTGTGGGGGGAGTGTGGGGATTACGTATGGTTGAGGGTTGTGGGTGGGTGGTTTAGAGTACTACTTCTGCGTGTACAGCACGATCCCCTTCATATACCATCTGTAAACATAATCAGTGAGGAAACCCCCCTTCACGCATACCTGTGTGCTTGCCCCCGTACCCAGCCCTACACCATCCAGTAAACACAAAAATGCACCGTGCACATATGCTCCCAGTGGGCCACACGTAGGTGCCAGGCGACACACAAAGTCAGACCAGGAAAGTAAGTCACGCACGCAGAGCGGCACGCTGTGCGCGCTGGGCTGGGTTTTGAAAACTTCAAAAAACTCGACCAAGCGTGTTGCAATGCCTGCTTGCCTGCACACATCTGTGTGTGAGGGTGGTGTTGAAATGGAGAAGGCGGTTGTGTTGAGGTGCACAGGATTGCGTTGAGATGCATCAGGATTGTGTTGAGGTGCATCAGGATTGTGTTGAGATACACGACCACCTAATAACCATCCAAACAACCTACCATCCAGTCGCTGCTCCACAATTGCCTTGAGCTCCTCTGCACGTTGCAGTGCTGGCACCCAAATGGTGGTAAACCTATTGGCCAAGGCAGGAGACAGTTCCTTTTTCCCATAATCGCCACCGGGGTTCATAGTGCCGATCACCCGAAAGTTGGGGTGGGGTTTGATGACCTCAGCAGGACCACCTCCTCGTTCTGCAAGGGTGAGGCTCCCATTTGGCTCGAGTACACTGAGGTTTGTGTGGGTTGAGGTTTGGGTTTGTGTGGGTTGAGGTGCGGTCGAGGTGCGGTTGAGGTGATGCGATAATAGGGAGTTGTAGCAGGCTCGGGAGAATCATCACGCATAGCTAGGCGTTGCTTTTATACAATTGAGACTCTCTCACACTCTCACACACTCCCACACAAAGCAACAGACAACATCGCATTACTACTACCACAATCAAATACCATCTAGACAGTTCCCCAGCCCAGAGTTTCTCATCATCCCTCCCCCACATGCAACACCCCCCCACCCATACCTATTCAAACGCTCCAGCACTGCATCCTCTGCCAAGTTTAGCTCATCAATAAGCAACACCGCCCCTGTTTTCATAGCAACCACCAACGGCCCATCCATCCACTCAAAGGGGGCTGCCACCTTGGCTGCACAGGCTTGCAGCTGCTGCAGCAACTCACGTGCCTGCTGCACCAACCCCTCCTCTACAACAGGGGCCTCAACCACAACAGGGGTCTGATCTGCAGTACTAGGGGCCCCCATCTCTGTGTTGGTTGCATTTGCGTCTGCAAGTGCGGCAACCATGGCTGCTGCTGTGGAGACAGCCTCCGAGAGGGTGGTGGTGTTTGTTGGTGGGGTGGTGGGAAAGGCCGGGGTGGTGGGGGTGTTCCAGCAAGGGAGGTGTGCAAGGGTGGTCCAGGTGGTGTGGAATTGGTGTACAGCTGCTTCCCGATCACTGTGGTGGTGGTGAATATGGGGTGTGTGTGCATACAATGTGTTACTGGTGTATGGGTGTGTGTGGTGTATGCATAAAGAATGTGTTGATGGGTGTTGAGTGCTGTGTGGTCCCACCCCACGTGTGTGTTGATACATGTCCACAAACAGGAGACGACGACAATAATGCTCCATGTGCACTCATGCTGCACACATTTCCTCTCATCAACTCCATGTTTTCAACATACTTTAACCCCACAACACAACACAACATCTCCACCAAATTTCTACAAACCCCCATACCGTGTAGGACGGTACCCACCCAAAAAATCACTCGTCTCTGTATGCTGGTTGCAGTTGAGTATCATGAGCAACTGCCCACGCACATGCGCTGCCACCTGACACACAGTGGTCTTCCCTGTGCCTGTTTCACCCACCAGCAAAGCGGGTTCTCCAGCAGAGAGACAATGGTCGAGGAGGATAAACATGCGCTGCATGCCATGCGTCCATACGATGCCATGTGAGAGGCCACGTGGGTGGTTGGTGGTCGTGAGGGTGGCGACGGTGGGGGGGAGGGTGGTGTAGAGGGTGGTTGGGTCAAGCTGTGTGGGAGGAGGGGGGTGTATGATGGGGGTGATGGGGGTGGTGGGTGTGGTGGGTGAAAGGGGGATGGTGGTGTGTATGGTGTTGTGTACAATAGCATAAGAATACTGCTGTGTATTTCAACACCCATCACAGCAATGACCACACATACCCTAATCACCCACAAACCACATACAACAACTACACACACCAACAGACATCATTACACCACCTTTACAACAACTACACACACCTTGGTACGTAGCACTTTATTCAACACCTCCACCACCGTGGTCTTTTCAGTGTCATTACGTAATCGCTCACCCAGAATCATGTACCCAGCCACTGCCAGGTCATCATACCCCACAGCACCACGTCCTGCCCATCGAAAGAGGTCTCTTGGGGTGATGAAGCCGTGCTTACCTGCAAACACATTGGACACCTGTTGCAAAGGGGTTGGGGGGGGGGATGTGGTTGGGGGGGGTGTATGGTTGGGGGGGGTATGGTGTTGGGATGTTTTGTATGGCAGCATGCACAGGATACCAGGTGTACACAACAGCAACAAATACACACACAACAGGTACAAAAAGCACTGGTACAAGCACCAACATACACACCCTCACACCCACACACCTGTCGTCGTCGTTGCAGTTCACGCATCACTGCAACCATTTTCCCTGCATAGCTTGGTGCAATAGCAGCCTTGGTGGACAGTATAGTAGATAACTCATCATCCGGGATATCGTCCACATGCAGCTCCAGAAACCGGGAACGAAATGCACGGCTCAACTGCTTGCGTCCAGCATACAAACCTTGTGTGGGAAAAGAGAGGGGTGTTTTGGGGGGGACAAGAGTGGGGTGTTTTTTGGGGGACAAGAGAGGGGTGTGCTATTTGGACAACAGAAGGGGAATGATGATACTGTGAATAAGACCATGATGATATTATAACAATATGCACGATAACAAAGGAATGAACAGGACACCACACACACACCAACACACACCACACACACCAACACAAGCATACCAGGTGGGTTTTGTGTGGCAAACAACATAAATCGTGGATGTGGCGTCACCACTGCGTTTATTTCCGGGACAAATAATTCGTGATTATCATCCAAAAGACGATTCAAAGCTTCCAAGACGTCTGTTGGTGCCAAATTCAACTCATCCAAAACCACCCATTGTCCTGTACGAAGGGCACGTAATAAGAGGCCCTCTTGATACACCAATCGACCATGTTGGTCACTTATGTAACTTCCCAAATACTCCTGTTTTTATCAAGGGGTTGAAAATATATGTGGGAGGTTGTTGTTTTTTGTGTGAGTATGTTGCATGTGTAATATAAGAAATGTGCATGCCATTGTGTATGTAGCAACAAGGGGTACATTGCAGCACAGAAACCAAGCACAACAAGTACAGGAACAAACCATCTACCTGTATATCGGTGTGTTCATGGTTGTTTATTCGTACAAATTCATGACCTGTTTTCTGTGCCAGGTAGGCTACCAAACTGGTCTTGCCACTGCTTGTAGGTCCCTGTAGTGTGTCAGTGAGGAGGGCAATGAGAGGGGAGACGGCGGCAGAGTGAAATGAGAGGGGCGATGGAGAGAAAAAAAAACTCAAAACACACACAAAAAAAAAAAAAACACAAAACAACACATAGCAACATGTATGTACACCATACACAGGCCGTGTGGTAGCATGCATGCATGCATCCCCCTGCATATAGCATATGTCAACCTCCACATTCTCAACACAACACCACACCACACAGTACAATACCTGCAATAAAATTGGGTGTTTATGGAGCTGCACCGCACGTGCAAGGTTGCGCAAATGATGGGCAATGCTGGGGGTGACTACAAATGAGTTGGTCAAATCTTGGTCAACGGTCAACGGGCCCTTTTGAACCCAAAAATGGTCGAAAAGTACATGTGTGTTGCCACGAGGGGCTGGTGGCGCTCGCAGCATACCCTGCGTGTGTGTTGGTTGTGGGGGTGAGGTGTGGGGGGTGTGGGGAAGTGGTGTGGTGATGTTGCTGTTTGCTTTTGATGGCATGCGTGATGTACAATGCATCATGAGTGGCACAATACAAACAACACACACACTCCAATTTCAACCCTCACAAACACCACCTACCCCAAAACCCACACCCACCCGTGCCCAACCCACCACCACCCCCACACCCCACACACACCCCGCATACCTTGAGCATCCCCCCATTTCCCTGCAGCAGGTGCGTAACCATCAATGCATGCAATACAGCACGACTGCTTGCATCTAGTTGTGTGGCAAAGGACATCTCAAACCCATCCCATGTTGCTCTATGCAGACCATAGAGGGGGGTGGAGAGGACCGCGTATTCAAGCGATCGCCCCAGGGTGCGTAGGTTGTATGAGGGGCGCCCACCACCACTATCTTGCAATTGGCCCTCCTGTTTTGTTTTGAAGGAGTGAGTTGTGGTTTTGAAGGGTGTTTTTTTTGGAAGGTCAATTCATGTTTTGAAAGCTGTGCATCATCATGATGCTTGTCACACCACCATGGCTGCACACAACCCCTCTCCCATCACCCCCCCCTCTCTCCAACAACACCTACCGCATGGTGTTTTGCAGCCACATAAAATTCCACAACCCCCTCCACTAGGGCCCCTGTTTGACCACCGGTTCTCCCCTGCACGTAGGCGTTGACCAGTGTTTGCAGGTCATGTTGAGTAGAAGGTTCCGCAACCCACAGTTCAGTGAAACGGGATCGCAGTGCTGCTGGGAGGCTGCGTTTGCCTGTGAGTGTGTGAGTGAGTGTGTGTGTGTGTGTGGTTGGGGGAGGGGTGACATGGTGTGGGTGTGGTGGGTTGATGTGGTGGGTGGGTGTTGGTGTGCGTGGATGATGTGCAATGAGGTGGCGTGGTATTGTCAACATGTACAAACACAGAAACACAATTCACCTCGGCAAAAACAGCCACCTTCTCTCTCCACACACACACATAAACACAGACACCCAAAAACACACCCAAAAACACACACCAGCATCAGTGGCGGGGTTCATGGCAGCAAATAAACGAAATGTAGGGTGTCTTGGTAATGGGTGTATGTCCCCTCGTTCTGAAAGGACAATACTCCCAGACGGGCCTTCCAGAAGCCCAGCAAGGCGTTCTAGAGCCTGTGTGTGTTGGATTGTGTGGGAAATGGTGTGTGGTTGTGAGTGTGTGATTGTGTGTGTGTGTGGTAACAGTGGTGGTGTGTATGGATGTGCAGGTGCTGTGATAATCTTGATGCCCATGGTTCACATTACATGTACATACCACACACACAAACCCACACAAAACACACACACACACAAACCAACCCCCAAACTCACACACAACAAAACCACCCCCCCACACACAACAAAACCAACCCCCCTCTCCAGAAAACCCACACACACACCTCTGCAGGTGCAAGGTTGATTTCATCTAGAAGCAACCAATGCCCTTGTGTGACAGCCTGCACTAACTGCCCCTCAACAAACTCAAAAGCCATACCACCTGATGCTGCTGCTACTGTTTGTTCCGTAGAAGAGAGCCGCTGTTGGAGGTCTTGCCATTGGGACCTGTGGGTGTTTTTTTGTGTGTGTGTTGGGTGGGTAGGGGTGTGGTTGGTGTGTTTTTGGTGTGTTTTTGTTGTGTATATGTGCTGCATGTGCATACACATGGTGCACGTGTAGCATGCAAGCACACGTGTACACGCAACCATACATAAAAGCACATCAATCCACACAATAACCAATAAAACAACCCACACCCACCCCCCTCACACACACGTACAGCAATCGTGCCCTATCATGCACACCCTGCCTCTTCCTCTTGCGCCCAGCCCCCGCCTCCCCCTCTTCCAAAGATGGTTGCAACTTGGTCAACGCCTTGTCCACTGCAGCGGTCAATGCCCGGAGTAACTGTGTCCATTTTTTGCGTTGACAATATTGTTGTAGGCGGTCAAGAAAGGGTCCATGATCCCCCTTGGGCCAGGTGGCCTCCACAAGTGCTGGGATACCTGTGGTGGTGCATGTTTGTTATTGAGGTTGCATTGGCATGTCTAGGTAACATGTATATATAGATTGGACAGTATGGTTGTTTGTTCATTATGGTTGTTTGTGCATAGCATTGTGTATTGATGTTGGGTATGTATGGTATATGGTACACCCTCACACCCTCACACCCTCACACCCTCACACCCTCACACCCTCACACCCTCACACACACGTTACCTTGAAGCATGGTTGTTATGCTGCTACCAGGGTCGACTGGTTTGAACCCCCCCATGAGGTCACTGCTGTCACTTTGTTGACTGAGGTTGAGCACACGCAGTGTTGCACCCACCTGCGTGTATAGTGAGAGGGTGTGTGTGTATGTATACATGTAGTGTGTGTGTATGTAGTGTGTGTGTGTATAGTGGGAATGTAGTGTGTGTGTATAGTGTGTGTGTGTCATCACACAACACAAACACATCTTACAACACACAAACACAAACATAAAAACACACCTGTGACGCTAATCGTTGCACCATGGTCGTCTTCCCTGTCCCACTCTCACCCACCAGCAGCACACCCTCATTCAACACCACCCCTGCAGCCAGGCGCTCCATCACACGCAGTGTGTGGCCAGTCAACGCAAACGCGCCATCCATAGGGCGGGGTGGTGGTGTGGAGGTGGGTGGGGGGATGCGGGGGAGGCGTACTCGTCCCACGTGGAGTGTGTTGTCCATGACCTGAGGGGGGGGGGGGGTTTTGGTGTTGTGTGGGGGGGGTGATGTACAGATGGTGTGTGTGGTAGTGTGTGGTATACATACACCCACACACGATACCTACACCCTAGGCACACACCCAAACACACCTGAAACACGGGTTTATTGAGTTCTACATACACAGGCACAGTGTCCTCCACCGGCAGCACCCATGCCATTGCCAACACCCTCAACACCTTGTCCACCAGTGCCACATCAGCAAGACCACCTGTCGTCAAATCCGCCCATTCAATAAACGCTGCCTGTCTCAATGCAAGTGGGATTGCTGTAGTGGGGATCCGTGGTTGGGAGGGTGGGGGAGCAGTGCCTGCACCAGCGGGGGTGGTGGTGGAGGAGGGTGTGTGGTGGTGGAGTTGGGTGGTGGCGCGTGAGAGGGTGGATGTATGAATTGCCTGTGTTTGTGTGGGTGTTGGGGAGTGGGGGGTGGGGAAGGGGAAGGGGTGTTGTTGACCACCATGTTGACCATCATGATGCATGTTGACCACCATGTTGACCACCATGATGTATATGTTTTGGCTATGACCCATGCGACCATACACACCCTCAAACAACATCAATACACACACACCCTCAAACAACATCAATACACACACAGCATAATAACACACACAGCATACCACCATGCGGGTGGCCCACTTGAGCATATCCCTCAACTGCACCCCTCTCATTTCACTCCGTAACCCCAGCATGCCAGGGGCCAAGCCAGCCTCTGTCAACAACTGCAGCACCCCCATGGAGGGACCCTTTTCAGAGGGACCTTTTTCAGACAACGAGGGGCCCTTTTCAGATATCGAGGGCCCCTGTTTGTCCTTGTCCTCCGCACCACCATGCGCACCAACATGTACGAGGGTTGATGATGGTCCTGTGCTGCCTATAGCGGTGTGTATTGCCTCACAACACAGCAGGGCTGTTGGTGCAAGGGGTGCAAGGGAGGGAAACCGGGTGGTGAGGATGGTGTGTATGTCGGCGGGTGTGGGTGGGGTCATGTGTACATGTGCCCAACCACCACCTATTGCTTCATGTGCTGTGGTGATGCCATCTGTGGTGGTGGGTGGGTGGGTATTGTGTGTTTGTGTGTTTGTGTGGGTACTGCGTGTTGTTTGTGTTTCATATACGATTATGTGTTTGGTAGAAGACATGCATTTACATACATACCATTCACATACACTCACAATTGCCTCACAACACACTCACATACACACCCACACCCACATACACACCCCCACACCCACACGCACAACACCTACCAGCACTTGTACTCAGTGTCGCCATCAGTTGAAACCCAGGTGCTGCTGGTATAGACTCACTACGTTGAGGGATATGAAGCACACCAGCATCACACAGTGGTGTGAGGGCAGCGAGGGCGTCTGGGGGTGCTGCATCTATGTTTTCCAGAACAAGCCAGTGACCATGCTGTACTGCCTGTAGATGGAGCGTGTCGAGAGGGAGTGTAGAGAGGGAGTGTAGAGAGGGAGTGTACAAAGAGTGTAGAGAGGGGGTGTAGAGAGAGAGAGAGAGTGCCTCAACCACCCTTTCAACACAACACTCAACCACCCTTTCACCGCGCTCCCTCACCCACCCTGACACCACACCTGTGTGAGGGGTCCAGGTTGCCACACAAATTCACCAGCCACATGTGTTGCTACATATGCCCCCAGTAGGCTCTTGGCATCCGTTTGATCATCCAAGTGCACACGTAACACCTGTCCGGCACCTGCACGCAGTGCAACCTGCTGCACGAGTGTGCTCTTACCACACCCTGAGAGTGTGTGGGTGGGTATGTGGGTGGGTGGGTTAGGGTGGGTTAGGGTGTGAGTGGGTGGGTGTGGGTGTGAGAGAGAGAGAAGAGAGACAGAGAGAGAGAGAGCATAATGTATTGCAAAACACAGTGGTGCACATGATAGAATGACAATGGTGACATTGCTGGTGTGATACTATGTTTTATTATATGATACGAGCAACAATGCATGACCAACAAAAAATACAGTTGACCACCAACCTGGGGGACCTTTGACCAACACAGGCTGACCCTGACACAACCCAAGCAGCAATCGCTGTAGGTTGACCATTGCTGTGGGTGTTTCCACAAACCCCTCATGGTCAACACCCCCTTGTTGTTTTGTTGACTGCAGTTGACCATGCTGTGTCACATGTTGACCATGTTTCTCAGATGCATTGACTGCCACTGCATTGGTCAACACCTCCCACAGGCTGTGTTGGTGTGTTGCAATGCTGATGTCATCGAGCCAGAGAACCGCTTTTTGTACTGCAACTGCCTGTTGGTGTTGTTCCCATGCTGTTTGACCAGCGTTGACTGCATGGGGGGGAAGCTGTGCTGACTCAGCATTGCTGTAGGTTTGTGAGGTGGGTGGGTTTTTATTGGGTGGGGAACAGTGGGTGTTGGTGTGAGCTTTGGCAAACGCACAGATGCATATGTACGCACACATTCTACAATGTGTACACATACATTCTACAATATGTACATCTATACATACACATGCATTGTCAACATGTACAAACACAACACCCCCCACCATCGCCCCCACACGCACCGTAATGTTGCATCAGAAAACCCCAAGTACCACCCAAGACACTGCAATGCAGCCCACCGCACAACATCCTCCTCATGCTGCTGCTGCTGCTGCTCATGAACTGCCCCATCATGCACGCCCCCATCCACCTCCATATCTTCACATGCATGGCCATCACCACCAGCGCGATCACTCCCCCCATGTGCCCCCCCTACCAGGGCTACCAGGAGGCTGGGGGACCATGCAGTGCGTAGTGAAGGGAGCATAGGTAATACATGTAGTACAGTCAGTAATACAAATGATGAGGGGGGCATGCGCAACATGGTTTGACTGCCATCGTGATCAGCGTCATGTTGACCATCATGTTGACTGTTGACCATCCATGTCCATGGGGCGTCCTGTGCACTGAGCCATGGCAGCATTGCATCAGTCAAGTGTGGGGCGATGTGCAATACACGGAGCAGTGCTATGAGACGGAGCTGCGTGGATGATGCTGGTGCATGCACGAGGGCGTGTACAGCTGCGGGAAGAAGGGGCCGTAGGAGCCGTGCTGCTGCGAGTGTGATTGCTGGATACAAAATCAGCTGTGCAAATGCTGCGGCATCTGGTGTCGTGCTGTGTATGCCATGCTGCTGTGCCTGTGGTGTACCACATGAATAGTGTGCATAGACTCGATGTGTAGTGGAAACATGCTCAACATCATCACCGTCACCTGTTGCTGTAGTGTGTTTCGTGATGGTACCCATGCAAAACGGGTATGCAGCAATTCCAGGGCTTGATCCAGTGTGCAGCATGGGACAAGCTGCTCGTCTTGTGTGTCAGCCACCATGCTCATGCCATCAATACGAGACAAGTTGAGCAAGTGTGTTTCGTCGTTGCGCAATTGTCATCAAATGGTGCGCACTATATTGCACAATAGTGTGCTGTGCAACGTGTTTGTAAACAAGCCCAAGCCGTCACTGTTTTTGTTCAGGCGAAACAGACAACCAGGTTGTTTGACCAGTTTGTTTTGGGGTGGTGGGTTATTGTGAATGAACTTCTCATTGTATTTGTACTGTTTATGAAGCTGATACCCAATTAAGCTGGGATACTCGTTGTGCGCAACCGTGTTATATCAATAGCATCAAATGCAACCATCAACCACGCTGTTGGTTCCCATGGTCTCCCTGGCCACGTTTGCGCATGTTATTCCTATTGGTCGTACTGTTAGGCACCGTGCTATGCCGGTCTCGGGCTGCACCCAGAATGGTGGAAGGCGGCGGTGTCGCCCATCACTCCTGGGAGGCATGGGGCACAGCCAACCACATCGTGGTCGCAGCTCCCTGGCAGCTGCAGCACAGCCTCAAATGAGTGGTGGCATGGATCCAGGTATGTGTGTTGATATTGGTTGCGATGTGGAGGGGCGTGTGTCGTCATCCATCAGGAACCATGATGATGTGTGTTCCATCCACTCCTCCTACCTAGAAACACAAGCGCTCATCGAAGAGTCCAGCCAGCATATCGATGAGATGGTATCTGAGATCCTCACAGCAGCCTCCACGGAACGATTAACAGCACTTGTCACAGGTATGCACTGGTTGTGGTGGCATGTCACGTAGATGTGGGATGTGTGAACGCGTGCGTTTCACACCATGTGCACACTACCACCACCACCACCACATAGGGGAGGCACCTGATTTTAGTGAGAGTGATCTTGTCAAGGAAGCAGTTGCTCGTCGTATAGAAACACTCAACGACACGTTTATGACCACCATCATGGCGTACATAGAGCAAGTGGCTGCGGTGGGTGATGCGACCTATGCAGGTGGGTATGGTTGTTGTTTATTGGGGGGGGGGGGGACTGGTGGTGTGGATGATGAGGGTGTACGTATACACATGCAACTGTGTACTACCAATCACCTCCTTTATGTGCACCCTCCCAACACACACACACACACACACACACACACACACACACACATCCAAACACACACACACACACACACACATCCAAACACACACTCACACACACATCTCCAAACATACACCATCCACCCATCCCCTCCACCCCACCCACCCCACACAGCGGTGGTATTGGCCATCAGAGAACAGGTGTTGGAACAGCTCAGCACGCGTATGCCACCTGAACCCCGTGTGCTTGATAGACTGCTTGCCATGGACTCCAGCAGTGATCGTATAGAAGCATTGAATATTGTTGCGAATGGGGGTGGAGTGGTACAAGGTATGGGTGGGGGTTGGGTGGGGGTTGGGTGCATGATGTATGTGTGTGTGTGTGTCTTGGGTGGAACGCATGGTGTGCCGTTTTTTAAGGGGTGGGTGGGATATGTGTGCATGCTGTACACACAATCCTCGAAGAAAAAAACAGCCCAAACACACCATGAAGCAATATACCAAATCAAATGGCCCCCACACCCCCACCCCCACACCCCCACCCCCACACACCCCCAGGTAATACAACCATGCCCTCCTGCACCATGGAACGCATCATCACTGCAGCAACACATTTCATAGAAGAGCTCGAAGACTACGCAGAGGTACCTGACCTACAAATGCTCTCCCGCTTGGTCATCATCCGAGAGGAAGCGGTCAATGTGGATTTGAACCTGCGGAGAAGTCGGGGGGAGGTGGATGCTGAGACAAATCCGTTGCTGGTGTCGCAAACTGTGCCAGTAACAGAGATTGCCTTTATAAAGCAGCTGATGGTGTTGACAGAGTCATTTGCACGGTGTGTTTTTTGTAGTGGTGTGTGTTTTTGTTTGGTGTGTGTGTTGTGTTAGGGTGTGTGTTGTGTAAAGGGTGTGTGTTGTAGTGAGATTTGTTTACATTAGGGTGTTTTGTTTACACTGCTGTGTGTTGTATGCATATCACCTACCATGCACACCCATCATGTTGCCTCTCTCTCACTCCACCCCTCTCCCCCTCCCCCCCCAGGTGTGGGTACATTGAAAAGGCATTTGTGGAGGGGTGGAGTGGGGGTGCTGTGAGCAACAAGGGCCCTTCTACAAGTGATGCACCAGAGCAAGCTGTTGCTGAGGGAGAAGGGTATGTCGTGTTTGGAGTATGGCTGTGTATCTTCTTCTTGTTGTTATTGTTGTTGCTATTGTTGTTGTTGTTGTTGTTGTTGTTGTTGTGGGTGTGATGATTGTGTTGTGACACTGTGTGCGTGTGATACAACGTGTGCACACGTGTCTGGGATGCTCTTTGGGGCAATACTGGTTTCTTTCTTTTCAACAATGAGTGTTGTCCCCCCCACCATCCCCACACACCATCCCCCCAGGAAGCCTGGTCGTGCAGCCTTAAGGCCTGGTCGTTTTCTGCTGAGCCTTGATGCAGCACAAGCAGAGATGCTGCAGCGTGCAGAGCAGGGCACAGGGGAGGTGTCTGCAGCAACACTCGAGCGTGTGGAGGCCATCAGACGCGATGTGCTCACAGTGCTGAGGCGCTTGTCAGAACGCCCTGCTTGAAGTACATGATTTTTCCTTGCCTTAAAAATGCTCTACACACAAACAAACTCGTAAAAAACATCCAGACATCTCCACAACACATCTCCACAATACATCCCCACATACAAGAGAGCCCATTGTGCCATTCCACAACACATCAATCCCTCAGCACACATCCAAGAATGGAGACCTCAAACGGGGTGCACGAGGATGATCACGCAACGGGCACAGCAACGCCTGGCAGTGGCACAGCCTCGCTCCCCAGCCAGGTTGGTGTCGGATTCAGAACAACTGCTCTTGCGTTAACACCTGTTGCAACGCACGTGTTGACATGCCACCCTCCATTTTATCCCTCAAGACATCCACCTGTGTATATCCCGTGTGGGTGCAGCACGAAGCGCGGGAGCATAATTGTATCGGATAGATATGTGCAGCATGTGTACAACACCCTCACAACAGTCTCCACAGGGCGTGATGCCAGCGTATATGCCAATGTATGTGCCACCAGCACCACTTTCTACCAATCCAGTGCATGCAGAGGCACTGCGACAATTTTGGCAGCAGCAGTATACCGAGGTACAGCAGTGTGGCACAGACCCAGCCGAGTTTAAAAACACACAATTGCCCCTTGCGCGCATAAAAAAGGTGTTGTGGAGGGTGGGAGGATGTGGGAGGATGTGGGAGGATGTGGGGGGATGTGGGAGGATTCAATGGGCATGTGCATGCACATGTAACACACGCATACAACACACACATACAACACAGATAATGAAATCAGACGAGGATGTGCGAATGATTAGTGCAGAGGCGCCTGTGCTTTTTGCCAAGGTGTGTTTTACCGTGTTTCCTGCATCACCCAATCCAACATCACATCCCATCTCTACACACCCTCCCTCGATTACCCCAAACACAACAGGCATGTGAGATGTTTATACTAGAGCTCACCTTGCGTGCATGGCACAGCTCGGAAGAGAATAAACGACGAACACTGCAACGCAACGATATATCAGCTGCTATTACAAAAACCGACATATTCGATTTTCTTGTAGATATCGTACCCCGGGATGAACGGCCAGAGGGTGGGGAGGCTGCAGCACCTTCTCAACCACCTGCAGCGGCTGTGCCCACCATGGGTAGGTGATGTGAAAACGTGGTGGTGTGGAGGCTGGATGTACACAGTTGGTGGTTTTCGGTACCGGCAAAGCGCTGGTGTTTTTGCACCTTGTTTGTTTGCATGTACACATGGTGCACAGCACGTGCTTATGTATGCATAATGTTCTCGCTGTGTATGGAATTGCTTAGATGTGTTGATCCTCCGAATATTACCCCACAACATGTACCCCCCCACACAGCACCTCCACCCGGAGCAGGCTTGTATTTCCCACAACCCGGTATGTTTCCAGTATCTTCCGAAGCAATGATACGTCCACCAATGCCAGGCATGGATCCCTCTGCGATGATGTTTCCATACCATGCCATGGTTCCACCACCGGGATGGCCGGGGATGCCTGGTATGGGTGTGCGGATGGGTGGGGGGATGTATGTGTGTATGGGTGTGTGTTCTTGTGCGACATCGAGGTAGTCAACAGCGTGTTCTCACAACGCATTGTATACATCACCATGGTATAGGGATGCCGCCCATGGGTGCCATGCCTGTGCCAGAGGTGGGTGGTGACGCCAATCATGAGGAGCAGCAGGATGGAGATGCAGAGGGACATGACAAGGAAGCTGATGAATAGATGTATTTGATTGCTGTTGTTGTGTGAAAAGAACGATGAGCACCTAATACACACCACTCACCGTCGTTCACAGCGTTTTTTTTTGCCGAGAATAGTGCTGCTGTTGTATTTTCCTGCATAGTCATCACACAATTCGTACGTAGACACCAAAGCAACGGTCAACATCATGCCACCACCACATCATGCCATCCATCGTTTTATCACCCCCCACATGCTCCGTGCATTGGTGGAATCGCTTACGCAAAATGCCGACATGTCCAACGTGGACTGGGAGGCAGTTGCAGCGAGCTTGGAGCAACAATGGCATGCTCGAAAAGCCCCCAAATCCACGCACAAGGAGCTGTATGAAATCGACATTGCACAGTCGTGGCACATAGCTCGATGGCTGCGGCTGCACGGCCAGGCACGTGTCTTGTGCGTGTCTTCATGGTGTTGATGGTGCTACATACATACACCCCACCTACAGCCTGTCAAGCCGAGGCTCACAGAGCAGCAAGCACGCGACCTGCACCTGTGTTACAACCTCATAGACCTTGACAAGGGCGGTTCCATCGACATTGATGAACTTGATACTGCGTTCAAGCTCCTTGGCATCCAATGCACCCGACAGGAGATGGAAACCATGGTTGCTGAAGTAGACTATGATGGAAGTGGGGAGGTGGAATACCCAGAGTTTGTGGAGATTATGACTTCGAGCATCACCAAGCTGCAAGACTCCAAACGACGTCAAGGTAGTACGTTGTTGGGATGATGATGATGATGATGATGATGATGATGATGATGATGATGATGATGATGCTCGAGGTGTGATCACACCATCCCCATCTGTGTTGCACACACACACAGGCCATCGTCAGGTTGCCCTCACAGAGAGCCTCCCCTTTGACCTCATTGCACTCCGTTACACACGAAAACGCCTCATTGAAAGCCTTCTCGAGGGGGATTACGACACCGTCACCTCCATCGAAAAAACACGTGACGTCATGACTGACAACAACACCAGCAAATCGCACACACATGCAACACCCAGAGATACCACCCTGCATCAGAGTGCAAGTATATCAAACTCAATCACAAACACCACCAGTCGCAAACAGATCCCCCTGGAAGATCTCTTGCCCACTGGGGGTGTGGTTGCCAGGCTGCCCACCAGACGTCTTCGAATGGCCCGCAGTGCAAAACGCAGTGCAACACGTGGCCGTGTGAGTGCCAGGGGTCGGAAGAGTGGGAAGGCCCACTCGGGTGGGGCCGGGGGTAGCCCCCCTGGTCGTGGTGCAGTGCTCCGATGTCTGACGCAGAGACAGGTGTCCACCATGCTAGGGAAACTCGTGCCTGCCGACAACCAACCATGGCGTATGTATTTTTGTTGTTGTTATTGTGGTGGTGATGGACAACGCACATGGTTGAAAAACATCGAAAGCATGTCATACATGTATATCACACACTCATATGTCACATATATGCACAATGTACAAAACACAGGGTTGCTTGCATCACGACACCGACAAAGCTTGCTTGCACAGCTCCACCACAGGGGCATTCATGACCTGTATGCTGCTGTCAAATCCCATACACAACATGCACAGCATGCACGTCCTATTGCTGGGGGTGCTGGTACCCCCATTTCAGCAGCAAAAACCACCATGAAAACACAGATAAAAGCTGCCGCACGCACCTCAACCATCAGCAATGGGGGAACCCACAACACGACACCCACACAACACAAGAGCAGCACATCACAACATGCATCAGTTAAAACACACAAGGCAACCTACTATGGGGGGCGTGGGCAGCTTCAAGCAGCACAGGGCGAGTGTTATACAGCTGCATATCGTGTGCATGCAGTAGAGTCAACACCCAGGGGGGTGCGGGGATCAAGTGGGAGTAGTGGGGGGCGTGTGTAGTCAATAGGGAGGTGTGTGTACGGTGATGTGTGTATGTAGACGATGGTGTGTGTGTGTGTGTGTACGATGGTGTGTGTGTGTGTGTACGATGGTGTGTGTGTGTGTACGATGGTGTGTGTGTGTGTACGATGGTGTGTGTGTGTGTACGATGGTGTGTGTGTGTGTACGATGGCGTGTGTGTGTGTACGATGGCGTGTGTGTGTGTACGATGGTGTGTATGTAGAAGACGATGTGTGCGTGTGTACGATGGTGTGTGTGTGTATGGTCACCCAGGGTCATCTATAATTTGTGTCGACTTGTGTATTGCTGCATGCCATTGCAAGATATTTCATCTGTATTGCAATTTCCCTATACTACGATGTTCATCTGTATTGCGATATTCATCTGTATTGCAGTACTCTTGTTGTTACTTGTACAAACGCACCGGGAATGGTGCATATTCAACAAACACATACGCAGCAGCACACATCTACTGTTGATTAATCGCATGGAGATTGTTGTAGACTGTGCAACATGTTGACCATGACATGTTGACCATGTTGATCATGGCATGGTATACACACAAGCAAGGGCTACTGTGCATGAGCTGCAAACATGCATACCCATGTGTGTTGCATGCACACGTGCAACACACACTGTAGTTTACATGAGGCTCATTACACACACTGTAGCATATGGCGCCATCATTGTCAATTGTGCCTCATTGTGTGTTGTAGTCTGCTTCATCATGGTCAATCAAACTGCGTGAATGTTTGACTATTGCTCGCCCCACTGCGTTGATCCAATCCTCCTTTTCCTGTTTGAATAATATGTTGCCGATTGTTTGTGTGTCTTGTTAGATGTGTGTATTCATCATGCATACATGCACAGTATGGTATACTATACTGTCTCTTTCGTTCTACTTGTGTGTGTATTCATGGTGACACCATGCGTAACACCACCACCACCACCACATCTGCTGATGTGCAGGGTAGGGGAGAATCATTGCACACAACACATACACACACACATACAACACACACCGCATACACACAAAAAACACGCACATGTGTCCAATCCTCCCACCCCACGTACACACCTTTTCTGTGTCTGCAATGAAAAACATGTTTTCCAGTGTGGTGGATATTTCAAAAGAGTGTGGTCTGTTTATGATGTCCTCTGCTCCCTTGATCGACAAACAACGCTTGACCTGTGAATGGGTGGGATGTATGGTAGTGTGGCAGTTGGGTATGGGAAGGATGTGGGTATTGCCGGGGGTGTGCTGTGGGATGTGTGCACTTCTTGGTACATACAATCACAACATGTAGCACACATACAGCTCAACGCATACCTCAATGACGCCTCGAGGTATGCTGTCCTGTGGTGTGTGAAAGTAAAACCCCAGCGTGTGTGTGCAGGGAGATGACCACACTCCTCAACCTCTGATAAATACCAGTGTCCCATACCCGTACCGGTGTCACGATGTCACTCTTAAACCAAAAGATCTTGCCACCCTTGAGCACAAACCACCTGTGGTTGAGTTGGGCAAGTGTGTGGCGATGCCCAGCGATGATGCCATACAGCAACTTCTATAAACTGCCACACCCTCAACACACGTACCGTCGTCTCCAGGTTTTGATGTATTCTCCTGTGCACCAGAAAAGAGACGTGGTGGCCCACAACGACATGCGAAACAAACCTGAAGCATCCACGTACCTTGCTTCATGAGCCAACCAGAGCGCTCCGCGCTGTGCCAATACTCTACCTCACCGTCATAGGGTTTTCTGCTGCCAAACAAACCTGCTAGATCCATGTTTTGCTGCTGGGCTGTTTGATGGTGATGTGGGTGTGGGTGGGTTAAAAGTGTTTGTGTGGAGCCCTTGTGGAGGGGTATATTTGTGTAGAGTATTTACAATTGCATGTGCACCTCAAACACCACAACAAAAAACCACAAAACAGGCACTCATCTTTTTTCCTGTTGGAGCCAAAAAAAAACCACACCCCATCACACTAACCCCAACATACAGCAGGATCTGCGAACGTTGCAGATCCACCCCTCCCCATCACAAAGATCAAAACCATGAGGAGAGCTGCCACTGCATTGATCTGTAGCGAGGGTCTGGTGCCCTTGCGCACTGGAGCCTCGTTTTCGACCAGTGTAGCAGTGCATGACACACTGGCATTGTCACAAGCAAACACTGGTGGTGGTTTCCTCAGCAAACTGTTTGGTGGTGGCTCTCGACTGAGCATCCCATTGACAGATGCACTGGACACAGTCGAGATCCCCAGCATTGCACCCCCCGTCACCAAACCCGAAACAAAGGTGACTCAGCTACCCAACGGCGTCCGAATTGCAAGTGAAGCAGTCGTGGTATGGGATGGGTTGGCCTGCCCTAATTTGATATCCTTGTGTGTGCACATGGTCATGCTATTTCACAGGGTCCAACCATCAGTTTGGGTGTGTATGTGGATGCAGGCAGTGTGTATGAGACACCCATGAACAGCGGTAGGGAATGGTTGGTGAGGATGATGACGCGAGCTCAGAAACACACCACTCTGCACATATTGCCACATATCACCACCCCCCCAGGTGTGTCACATCTGCTCGAGTACATGTCGTTCAAGGGCACCAAGAATCGCACCCACTTTCGCCTTGTGCGGGAGGTGGAAGCAATTGGCGCGAACGTGCTTGCATCTGCCACACGAGAGCAGGTATTGTTTGGGTTTTTCTGGGGGGGGTGTATGTATGTGTTGGGGATGTTGGGGATGTTGTGAGGCATCACCTGCAGTACCCTGGTTGGTTGTCATCGCATGGCGATCGTTGTCATCATCATATCATCCCCATACAAGCACCCACCCTCCCTCTCTCCCACACGCCCCAGATGGCATACGTAATAGATGCAGCCAATGTACATCTCCCCGAGGCGTTGGAGATTCTTGCAGATTCGGTGCTCAATCCCGAATTCCACCCATGGGAGGTGCAGCGTGCCACCAGCAAACTAGAAGCAGACTTGAAGACACTCAAGGACAACCCACAAAGCACATTGCTCGAGGTTTGTGTGTGTGTGTGTTTTGAGATGGGGCTTTTTACCTGTGTAACATGTTACGCTTGTGAATATGGTGTGCACGTGCGTATCACCCAACTCCACCCCCAAAATGCACACACACTATCCACGCAGGCATTGCATAGTTGTGCATACACTGGTGCACTCGGTCGTCCACTGATTTGCCCATCTGACCACGTGGCATTGCTCAATGCCGATGTGCTCAAGGATTTCGTGTCGACCAATTACACCGCACCTCGTCTTGTTTTGGCAGGGTCTGGCATGGACCACAGCACCTTGGTCAACCTTGCCACACCCTTGTTTGAGGGTGTGGGTGGCGGGGCTGTGCATGAGCCAGTGTCCACCTACGTGGGGGGGGATTGGAGGTGTGTTTGTGTTTGGGGGGGGATCAGCATTGGTGGGAACTCGACAGTGTACTGACTGTGTCTGTTGTCTGCTCAGCATTGCTGATGGGGGGTCACTATATACAGTCTTTGTTAATTCCTTTGTGTGTTGTCCATGCATAACCATTGCATTCCCATGGATGCACCCATCCCATCGCATCCCATTCCATCCCGTCCCATCCCCCCCACACCACACAGGCAATACTCCCCATCTCCATTGACACATGCTGTGTTGGCATTTGAGTTTGCTGGTGGATGGAAGGACATCAAGGGTGCCACAGCAGTCACTGTCTTGCAATACTTGCTGGGCGGTGGGGGGTCCTTTTCTGCGGGGGGGCCTGGTATGTGGAAATACAAGGGGAGGTGGTGTGACCTGTATGCAGTTGTTGATGTGTGTAGTGGAAGATGCATGCATTATTGTTGTGCAGTTGTAATGTGTTGCATTGGAGTGTATTTGTTGTGCTTTGGTGTGTATTTGTGCAACCCCATTGCACCGCATCCCCCCCACATCCCCCCCCTAATCACAACACAACACAGGCAAGGGCATGCACTCTCGCCTCTACACACGTGTGCTCAATCGCCACACATGGGTGCAAAACTGCAGTGCCATCAACAGCCTGTATAACAACACGGGGTTGGTTGGGATCTTCGCATCTGCTGAATCGAGCCATGCAGAGCAACTGGTCAATGTGATGATTGAGGAACTGCAGGTGTGTGGGGTGTGTGGGGTGTGTGGGGGTGGGGGTGGGTGTGAGTGTGAGTGTGGGTGGGGCAGGTGTGGGTGTGGGTGCGTTTTTTGAGGAGGAACATGTACACACACACACATACACCTTGATGTGATCTTTTTTCTCTCTCAGACTCACACACTCTCCACACAACACTTCTACATACATACACTCTCCACGCAGGCTGTTGCTGCAACGGTAACACCAGAAGAACTAGAACGTGCCAAGAATGCCACCATCAGTGCTGTGCTTATGAACATGGAGAGCAGGGCCGTCATTGCTGAAGATATTGGGCGACAGGTGTTGACATATAATGAACGGTATGTGTTTTTTGTTGTTGTTGAGGTTGGTGGAGGTGGGTGGGTGTGGTGGTGGAGGATGTTGGTGTACACATGACAATGTGGAATGTGGAGTGTGTACCATGGCTGGGAGTACTGCATAGTATATCACAATGCGGCCCTGGCACTGCATGTGACACTATGTGCTGCTATCTATATGACACCATATATCTACGGCACACATCACAGGAAATCAGAGGCTGTCTTCCTGGACATTATTCGCAACTTGACGACCAAGGACATCACCTCGTTGGTGAGCAAAATGATCAAGTCACCACCCTCGTTGGCCATTTTCGGTGACACTGTGAATGCACCACGCTATGATGCAGTGGCTGCACGATTCAAGTAGTGGAATGCTGGGCAGGGTGTAAACGTTGGGTAGTGTTTAGGCTACACAACGCACGTGGTGTTTTTTGTTTGCAATACAAGGATGATTTGCACGCGTACAACTATAGATCTGTGGTTTGTTGGTAACTGCTGCATTATAGAAAAGGCAGGCTCGGCGTTTTTGATACACAAAGGAGTGCAGCAAGGAGGGGAACATCAGTCTCCATCATGGTGAGTGAAGCTGCACGCAGTGAAGTATGTTTCCCCCAAGTACATCAACACGCACAATCACAACACAGGCAAGCCATGGCAACGGCTACAAGCCCCCAAGCCTTGATCAGACCCTCACATTCCCAGTTGATGATGATCCGTTTATAAACGCAACAGCCGGCCTTGATGACATTGTAGAGGATGCCCCAGTGCCAAGTGCAGATATAGAGGCTGCAGCAGCACCAACAGCGAGTTTGTTGCAGTTTACAGGTATGGATGATGAGCAGAGGATGCATGTGCTTGAGAGGTGTCGTGTACACCAATGCACCCCTTTATGACAGATTCTGAGCTGGGAAATCAATCTGTGACTGGCAAGATTGGACAGCAAACAACAGCATCCGGCCGCGTACCAGCAGGTAGAGGAGACAAAAAAAGCTGATCACCGGGGTGCTGCCCACATGCCTACACCATCATCACTATCACCACACAGTTGTCAACGCGACTGGCATACCAGTACCATCTCTCACCAGCGTGCCAGAGCCAGTACTGACAGCAACCGATGCAGAGGAACAAGCAAAATATTCACGATTCAACATCAAATATTATCGATCCTACTTTGATGTGGACACAAGTGTACGTGGTGGTGGGGGGTTTGGATTTATGTCTACAATGCATATCAATAGATGTGTGTACATGTATGGTATACTTGGCCATGTGTGTTTGTGGGCATCTTGAATGTGCATACTGCGTTCCCCACATGCACCCCACATACACCCCACATACACCCCACAACACATGCAGGAGGTGGTTATGCGCATGCTTGACAGTGTCCTATGCATCCCTCGACCAGTATTCCTCGAAAAACATGGGGAACGGCCAGATCTATACGGACCCTTTTGGATCAGCACCACCATTGTGTTCCTCATTGCTGTGGTGTCAAATTTCATTGGGTGGCGTAATCATGGGGCACAACCGAGCACAGCATCATCGGCATGGAAGTATGATACAGACAAGGTGTGGGTGGGATGGGATGTGGGATGGGATGTGGGATGGGATGCGGGATGGGATGTGGGAGGGTGCATGTGTGGTGCATACAACGTGCATGATAATATCTGTGGTGTTTGTATTACATGCTGTATCACATGTAGTATGTGTATCACATGTGGTATGTGTATTGTATGCTGTGTGTGTATCAATTCCACCACCCACACAGGTTACATTTGCAGGTGTGTTGTTTTATGGGTATGTGGGGTTGGTAGGCTTTATCACATGGGCCACATTGAGATGGTTTAAAGCACCAACAAGTCTGTCCCAGATTTGGTGTGTGTACGGTACGTAGAGGGAGATGAACAAAATTGCAGCCATCATGCCATGTTGTTATGATTGCAAGTGTGATGATGTGTGATGAATTAGATGTGTATGTGCATGCTCACAGATACAAATCACACATATATCATATGTATAAAGCAACACCCACACACATATACACAACATCACCCACATCCCACACACACACAACATCACTTTCCCCCCACGTGCATATGCGCAACATCACCGCCACCCCCCCACTCCCCCCCACCCCCTTTTCAGGGTATGGTATGGCAATCTTCATCCCAGTATCAATCCTATGTGCCATCCCCTCTGCATTATCATCCTGGCTCCTGGTAGCCATCTCCACCACCATGTCGGGGTTTTTCATCCTCCTCAACCTTCGCCTAGTGGTGTTTGAGCACACGGGGCCCAAGGCAGTGCCCCTCTACATTGCAATGGGGTGCTGTCATGCGGCGCTGGGGGTGGCGCTCAAGATGTATTTTTTCCGATATGCAAAGATTAACAATACGTAGAAATGGTGGCTTGTACGTGTGGCGTGATATACGTGAGGCTTGATATGGGAGTAAGTATACGTTGGGTCGGGGATGGCTTGGTTGGTCCATGGTGGTGTATTGTTTGGGTAATTCATGAAACGATACATGTGTGTTTATGTGATGTTTGTAATATGGATGCCCAAACACAAGTTGGGCGTGTTTCTGCTTACCAAGTGCTGTAACAGGAAAAAAGCACAATCCCTTTCTATTGCATTACAAGTACGCACGTATATCACCATAAAGCATACACACCACGATATCCGCACCAACACCCACCATTACGCATCCCCCTCTCCTTTCACCCCTCCCTCTTCCTGTGTCCCCTGTGCCGCAGCTGGCGCCGGGGGGGGGCCTGCTACGTCACTCATAGGGGTCACAGTGCCCCCCCCCGGCAGTGCAGGTGGTGGGTGGGCAAACGTTGGTCCGAAATTCACAGTGACAGTTGCCCCCTCTCGCTGATGTGGCAGTGTGTATATGGAGATAGCTGGGTAGTAGGTTCCCTCTGGTATGGTTTCATACGCCATCCCTTGCCACACACCATTCCTGGGGGTGTAGAGGTGTGTGATCTCATACATGGTGTGGTGTGATGGGAGGTTGAGAGGGTGCATGTGGGTGTATTTGAGTGTACTTGAATGTGCATGTGTATATACACAGTATGCACCAACACATAAACACACATACTTGGTAAAGCCAACAAATGATTCAGGTAGTGGTTGCGGATCAGGTGTGTTTTCTTGTTTGACATACAAACCACCCTTCCACTGCACCACATCCTGTGTGTGTGTGTGTGTGTGTGTGTGTGTGTGTGTGTGTGTGTGTGTGTGTGT
>VFQP010001377.1_pt1 | contig 33028 bp, 44 predicted proteins | sample 3512351 | NCBI WGS metagenome assembly VFQP01 (sample SAMN10412372, study PRJNA504923) | tailings metagenome | isolation source: Relicate 1 Philex TSF1 revegetated site | place: Philippines: Tuba, Benguet | collected 2017-08-29
TCGAGGCCGACGTCACCACGCTGCTCAGCACAGGTCAGCGCCGCGCGGCGCGCCGCAACGCCGGCACACTCAGCCTCCGCAATCAACACAACGAGCGCTACGCACACGTGCACACGTGGCCCGCAGGCCTGTTCCGCAGCGTGCGCCCGCTGTGCGGGCCCGCCGGCGAGTACGACGCGCCCGCCTTCCTCGTCACGTCAGCGCCCTCCGCGGCCGACGGCGCCGCCAAGCTGCAGGCGCTGCCGCCGCTGGGCTGCATCCGCTTCATGGTGCAGGAGCGCGCGCTGCCGCCCATCTCGGAAATGACGGTCCGCGTCGACAGCAGCCTCAAGGTGCGCGCGCGCCGGCACCTTGCTGGCACGCCTGGCCTGGCCTGTGCTGGCCTCTCTCTCGGCCAGGGCCTGGGACTTGGTGTGTCTGCTCCTCCGGCGTGAGGATGCGGCCCACAAATGCGGCCGCTCACTTGCTGGTGGGTGCAGGGTGCGGCGGCGGAGGCTCTGGGCCTGCAGGTGCCCACCGAGGAGCAGCTGCAGCAGGTGAGCACGGGCGAGGGAAGCGGCAAGGCTGTGCCTCTTCCCGCGGGCGCACACGACGCGACGCAGATTGCGAGCGTGTCGTCCCCCGTGGGTGCCATGCCACACGGAGAGAAAGGCACCACCACATGAGGGTCGCGCCCCACGTGTGTGCCCTCCCCTCAGGTGTGCGCCGAGGCCAAGGAGGCCAACTCGCCCACGCGCCAGGGCGGGCAGGTGACGGCGCTCAAGTGCCTGCTGCTGGCCAAGCAGCAGCTGGCGGCGCTCTTTGCGCCCGCTGGGGAGGGAGCGGAGGCGGAGGGCGCGGCGGAGGCGGCGCGCCGCAAGGTGGTGGTGTCCTTTTTGGGCGTGGAGACGGGCAAGGTGGAGGCGCTGGTGCGCGCCGTGCGCGACGACGAGCCAACCTTTGCCTCGGGTGCGCGCGGCGCGTGCGCTCTCTTGGGTGGGGCGGGGGTTGGAGGGGAGTAGAGGGCACAACACAAAGTGGCGGTGTGGGCCGCTGGGGTCCCCAACGCCACCAAGCCACGCACCGATCCTGCTGACGCGCAGGCTTTGAGGCGAGCGCCGTCAACGGCGAGGGCTGGGGCATTGAGGTGTTCCGGCCCAAGAAGAACCTGTTCAAGATCAGCGACAAGCTCTTCCTGCCCATGGACGAGGTGGACAAGATCAGGGCGCAGGTGCGTGCGCCTGGTCTCGCGCTGTATTCTGCCCCCAACACGCTGCGGACTCTGCACCATCCAGTGCCGCTCGCTGCTGCACCGGTGCCACATCTATCTGCAGGCGCGGGGGCTGGTCAACGCAGACGGCAGCGCGCCGTCCACCAGCCAGGCGGGCGGTGCCGGCAGCAACGGCGCCTCGCCGGCGGCGCCGACCTCACCGCCGCTGCGCGTGTGGACCGAGGCGGAGATTGACGCGTGCAGTCCGCCGGCCTTTGAGGGCGGCATCCTGGCCGACACACTGGGGGCGCTCTTAATGGGCATCTACGCCAAGCACCAAGCCAACGCCGCCAAAAAGGTGAGGCGCGAGCACAGTGTGGGCTGCTTGGCGCGCGTCGTGCGCGTTGGTTCATGGGCAGATCAGCAGCGCGTTGAGTGGACGTCTGCGTTGGTGGTTGCCGCGCGTGCTGCGTCGCAGCTGGAGGTGTCGCCCGGCGCGGCGTGGCAGGCGGCGCTGCAGGCGGCCACCGAGGCGGGGGCGCGGCAGGTGGTGCTCATCGACCGGCCCACCGTGGTGACGGAGCGGCGCCTGTCGGACGCGCTGGTCGCCAACGCAGGTGCGCGCCACCGCCGCCCTTGCCAGTGTTTGCACCGCGGTGCACGGGGAGCCTTGTTTGCGTGCGGTGGTGACGTGCGATGGCTGCTGGCGGGTGCTGGCGCGCAGGGTGGCGGCTGGGCGCGTCGGCGGCGCTGGTGCTGGGCACGCTGGTGGGGTCGCTGGCCACCGACGTGCTGCCCGACGTGGCCGAGGTGGCGGCGCTGGCGGGCGCGGTGGCCGCCTCGGCGGGCCTGCTGTGGCCGCTCATCGGCCCGCTCAAGGAGATTGAGCAGCTGGCAGGTGCGCCGGCACGGAACGCCTGTGCATGTGGCGGGAGTCTGGCAAGTCCGCCGCCGTCGCTTGACCTTGGCTGCGCCACGGCGCGCTGCGCACGTGCGCAGGCATGACGCCGGAGCAGATTGAGGACGCTGTGGCGGTCAAGCGCTCGATTGCGTCGGGCGACCTGCAGCAGCCGCTCAAGCTGTTTGGCGAGGACGCGCTGCTCGACTGGCCCGGCGCGCTGGGGCCCATCATCCGCGACCGCGACACATACATGGCCAAGGCGCTCGCCGCCGCCGCCCAGGGTGCGGTGCTCCAGAGCACTGTGGCGCGTCGGCGCTGGTGGACATTTGCCCACCCGCACGGGGGATGAGCAGGCTGACCTCGGGCTTTGGTGCTGTGTGGGCGCAGGCACGTCGTCGTTCAGCCCCGTCTTTGTGCGGGACCAGGTGGACGGGCAGCAGGTGTGGCGCTTCGCGGTGCCGGACGTGGCGCCGGTGGCGGCGGCACCGGCTGGCCTGGGCGATGGCGCGCTGACCGAGCCGCTGCGCGGCGTGCGGACCGTGGTGGGCATCGTGGGATCGGCGCACGTGCCGGGCATGGTGCGGCAATGGAAGGAGGCGCTGGACAAGCCCAGCGACGTGGAGACCCTGCTGCGCGCGGACCCGTGATGCTCCACCTGCGCGCACCTGTCGTGTTTGTGGTGTTCAAGCTGCACTATGAGAAGGAACAAGAGGACGAGTTCGCCAGCAGAGCAAACGCGTAGCAATACTCGAGCCACTGAGCAATCGTCAGCGACCGAGCGCCTGAGGCGAGCCGGAGGGCAGCGGGGTCCTTGGCACGCGAGCACGCGCGAGGCAGGGAGGAGCAGCGCGCCGACGCGCTCACAACGACACGGTGAGTGTTCTGCAATGTGCTCAACGACGACACGCTTGTCTTGCTCGCGCGCGCGTGTCTTGATCGTCATGTTGACCTCCTCCCGCGGGACATTGCTCGCAGGGGAAGCAGCAAGCAGCAGTGCAGCGGCCAGGGGGGCGGGACGCATGACGCTTTTGAGGCGCGACAGCGCGCGCCGCTTCAGCTGAACACACTGAGGGGCGGCCGCTTGGTGACCGGCGCAGCGTCATGTCGCGGGCGCAGCGGGGCAGCGCTGCAGAGGGCAGGGGCAGCAGCAACCCCATGAGCAAGAGCCAGGAACGCATCTACTCGTCGCCGCAGCTGCTGGCGGCGCTCAAGTCGGCCCTGGCGGCGGTGCGGGACCAGCTGCAGGTGCTCACCATCCTCGACAGCACGGCGTCGGCCTGGCCGGGCGTGCAGCAGGCCACAGACGACCTCGAGTTCCTCATCGATGTGGCGGGCAACACCACCGGGCGCATGGAAAAGGACGCCAAGTGAGCACCTGGGGTTGGCGGTCGCAGCCCAGGGGAGGGATAAGGGTGCTGGGCAGGTGGAGAACGGGGGCAGGCGGAGAGGAGCGCCGGGTGGCGTGCCCACCGCCGATGCCGCCACATGACCACCTGCACGCCCCGGTGACGACTCGTGCGCAGGAACTTTGAGTCGGAGCTGCAGGACTGCAAGGTCGAGGTCAACACGCTCAAGGAGACCTTGGCGCTGCAGAACCAGGCCAAGGAGGACCTCGGCCGCGAGCTGGCCTCCGCGCAAAAGGAGCTGAGGCAGACGCAGTCCAAGCTGGACGCCGCCACCAAAGAGGCGCAGCAGCAAAAGGAGGAGCTGTGGAGCCTTGAGCGGCAGCGGGCCGACCTGGCCAGCGAGGGCGAGCGCCTCAAGCAGGACAACGAGTTCATGGAGGGGGAGATCAACACGCTCAGGGCCACTGTCACCGAGCAGATGCAGCAAATCACCACGCTCAAGGTGGGAAGCTGCGTGGGGCTGCTGCATGGGGGGTCCAGCGCTGTGTACAAGTCGGGCCCGCGCTTGACGTGCGGACTATGCCGCCCCTCCCCGCCCGAAACACACGCATGGAGCAGGAGGAGCTTGCGGCGCGCAAGGCGGACGCCGGGCACCTCAAGCAGCTCACCACGGACCAAAAGGGCCAGATCGAGCACCTCAAGCGCACGCTGGACAACATGTCGGAGCAGCTGCGCGAGACGCAGCGCCACGCCAGCCAGCTGCAGGCCGACAAGCAGCACTACGAGGGCGAGGCAGACAGGCTGCAGGAGGAGGCGGCCCGGCTCGCCGCCGAGCTCACCAAGACCGCCAAGGTGTGAGCCTGCCGCAGCGCGCAGCACCCACACGCCGCCAGCGCCCGTAGCCCTCTCTCTGCCAGGCGCCGGTCTCAGACTCCACCACCCTACCACCCCTCCCCGCCGCCCGCGCACCCGCCGATCCCTCTCCCTGTGCCAGGCGCCCGCCTCAGACTCCACGACCCGCCCGATCCCGCACTGCCGTCCACCCAACCCCTCGACCCGTCACGCTTGCCACGCGCCACACGCGTCGCGCACGTGCGCAGGAGCTGGAGCGCGTCAAGGACTGGTCCGAGGTGCTCAAGAAGGTGGAGGCCGACAAGCTGGCCGAGGAGAAGGACGCACGCGCCAAGGAGCGGCTCGACATGGAGACGCAAAAGGGCGCGCTGGAAAAGGCGCTGGCGGCGGCCGACGCCCGGGCGGCGCACGCCGAGGAGCGCGCCGGCGCGTCGGCGCGCGAGGCGGACAACGTGCGCAAGCAGCTGGGCCTGGCGGGCGTGAGCAACAAGGGGCTGCAGCAGCAGGTGTCGGAGCTGACGGGCGAGCGGCTGGCGCTGCAGCGGCAGCGCGACGAGGCCAAGGCGCAGATCGCGCGGCTGCAGGCGCAGGTGCAGGCGGCGCAGGTGGCGGCGGCGCACCGGGAAAAGGACGCGGGCCTGGCCATGGGCCGCGCGCGCGAGCAGGCGCTGGCCGAGCGGGCAAAGGTGGTGGCGGCGGCCGAGGAGGCGGCGCGCGAGGCGGCCGTGCAAAAGGCGCTGGCCGAAGGGTGGGCGCGCGACCTGCGCGAGGTGCAGGAGCGCGTCAAGGAGGAGCAGGGGAGGGTCGCCGAGCTGCAGCGGCGGGTCGAGGAGATGAACGAGGGCAAGATGGACACGTTCAAGGACGCGGCGAGCGCCGAGAGCACCATCAAGGCGCTGCAGGCGCAGCTCGAGGGGCAGGTCGCAGAGATGCGGCGGCAGCGCGCCGAGCACACGTCCGAGCGCAAGCGGCTCGAAAAGGTGAGGCGCCTTTGGGCAGCTGATGGAGGTGGGGCTGAGCAAGGCTGGTGCACGGGGCTGAGGGTGAGGGGAGGGGGGGACTGAGTGCGTGCGGTCTTTGCTTGTTTGTCGGTGCGTGCAGCAACTGGAGGCGCTGCAGCGCGAGTGCAACGAGAGCGCCGCCGAGGTGGCGCGGTTGCGGGACGGCGAGGGCACGCGGCTGCCGCACCTGGGCAGGCCCGTCACGCTGCAGGACGAGCTCTCACAGCTCAAACGGTGCGTGGAGCCTGGCTGGGGCTGCGCGCCCCATGGCGCCGTGCGGGCCTGGGCGCGCCTGCTGGCGTGCGGCGACGTGTGCTGCGCCCGCCCTCCTCTGCGCAGGGTGCTGCAAGACGTGCACTCACCTAGCAAGCTCCCACGCCCGCTCCCGCAGCAGCAGCAGACGCCTCCGTCGCAGCAGCAGCACGTGCGGCTACCGAGCATGCGGTCTCCTGCGCAGCCTCGGGCGCAGCTCACACGATGAGCCTGTGCCCCACCATTCTTTGTTCTCGCTTGTTGATGCTCTCGTCCTTGCCCCTGGCCAAATCAGGGTTGGCTGCCCTTGGGTTGGGGCAGCAGCAGGGCCAGCGAGCGCACACAAACGCGACCCACAAATGGCGCTCTCACCGGCGCAGCAGCACTGGCCCGCGGCTGCGATGCGCCGCGCCCGACACGCCGCTCGCGCTTCGCTCGTCTCGCCGCTTTGGCCAGCGGCATCAGCAAGATCCTGCTGCACACCCGGCCAGCGGCGGAGACCAGCGCTGTGCGTGCGGGCGTCAGCGGCGGCAGCAGGCGCAGGAGGGGCCCAACCAGCCCCTCAGCAAGCATCCCACCGCGCCTTTTGGGATCGCCTCACCGACACCATGGTGGGCAGCGCCAGCGTCCCCTTCAGCGTGCTGGTGGTGCCCCAAGTGCTGCGCAATATCGGTTACATGGCGGCCGGCAACATGTCGGCGCTCTCAGTCATCTCCTGGGAGGTGCGCCGGGGCGCGTGCACCCGCGGATCGCCCGCACCCCGGCACCGCACCAGCAAGAGTCGCCTGGAGCGCTCACAGTCGCAGCGGTGAAGATGCGTCACCTGGGTAGCTGCTCCTGTCGCCGGCTGCTGCCGTGCGCGGCAGGGCGCCCCGCCGCACACCTGTGCCCCGCTACTCTTGGTGTGGTACGTGCAGGGCTACCTGAGCGGGCTGCTGGGCAACACGCTCATGTGCAGCCACTTCGCCAACAGCGGCGAACGCAGCGCCGTGCTGGTGCAGCTGGTGGGCATCGCCAACAACTTGGCCGTGCTGCTGCAGGCAAGCACGCACCTCGCTCTGCACCTCCGTGCGCCTGACTCCAATGCTGGCTGGCCTCTTGAGCCGGCCCCCAAGGCTGGCCCCCGCCTGGCGCGCAGGTGGCGCTGGCGTCCTGCATGCCGCGCGCCGTGTTCCTCGCCGTGCTCGCCGGCGTGTCGGTGGCGGTGGGCATGAGCCTGGCGCGCCTCACGGGCCGCATCCCCGCCACCGCCGCTGCCGCCGGCAGCAGCGCCCAGGCGGGCGGCCTGGGCACCTGGCAGCAGTGGCAGCTGGTGTCAGGCGTGCTGGGCCTGTCAGTGGTGCCCCAGGTGAGTGCGCCGCAGTCCACCCGTTCGGTGACGCGTGCAGTGAGGTGGCGGCCGGCGGACGCTGCCGTGACGGCGCCGCTGATTGCTCGCTTGCAGGTGCTGTACAACGTGCTGTGCCCGACCAGCCCCAGCCTCGTCCCCGGGCTAGCCACGCTCGCCGCGCTCGCACTCTGGTTCCTAGTGCCGGTGCGCGCTCTCCGTTGCGTTGCTGCTCGCCCTGGCCACGCCCACCGCAGGAGGGGAGGGACGGCATGCGTGAGCACGCGCTGCCGGTGCATGCAGGCCAACCGGAGAGCAGCAGGGAGCCCAGGGCTGGGCCCCACGGTGGAGCAGCTCCCGGGCCTGGCGTCCACGCTGCTCTTTGCACTGTCGCCCCTGCCCCAGCTGGTGCGTGGAACCGCGCCGCCCCCGCTCTCTCATCGATGCTCCGCTGGCACGGGCGTGTGCCCAGCCAGGACGGTGGGCGGTGCTGGCACTTGTGCAGGTGCGCAACTTCCTGGACCCGCAAAGCCTCGAGGGTTTGAGCGTGGGCACCATGCTGCTGGCGCTGGTGGGCAACTGCCTCATGGTGCCGCGCGCTCGGTTCGTCAAGGACCCCATCTGGACGCTGGGCACCACGTGGGCCGTGGTGGCCGGCTGGGGGCAGCTGCTCAGCATGTTCATCCGCACCGCGCCAGAGACGGGGTGCGCACCAGCAGCTCTGTGGTCCCCTAAGGGCGCCTCAGGGCGCCGCCGCCAGCAGCACGGCGAGCGTTGAGTTGCGCTGCTGCTCGTGGGTGGTCACGCTGCCACGTGCCCTGCAGGTTGAGGTACGTGAGCACGCCCATCTTTGCCGGAGTCACCGTGGCGCTGGCGGCCTATGCTGCCTTCGTCGCGTGGGGCACCGCCAAGGCCGCGGCGGAGGCGGCATGACCGACCCGCGTGCGAAGCTTGTGACCCGACCTTTGCGAACGCCATTTTGCAAAAAGAATGGGAGGTAGAGAGCGAAAGGTCATTTGAGCGGCACGGCGAGGCGGGCGGGCAGCGGCCGGCGCGGCGCAGCGGACGTCCCCGAGCTCCCACCCTTGCCGGCCGCGCCGCCCTCCGGCAGCCCGCTGCGCCGCATCACGGGCGCCGTCAGCGCCTGCAGCACCGCCTCGCGCCCGCCCACGTGCCCCGTGCGCGCCAGCCCCTCCACAGCCAGCAGCAGCTGCGGCGCCGTCACCAGCGGCAGCACGTCGGGCCGCGACAGCAGCGCCTGCACCGCCCGCGGCAGCGCCGGCGACGGCACGGGCCCCAGCGCGGGCCGCGACGCCACCAGCCGGCACGCCGCCTCCACCACCAAGCTCGTCTGCATGCTGCCGCTCTGCTGCTCCAGCCGCACGCCCACCCCGCCCTGCCCCCGCTCCATCACGCGCACATCCGCCTCGCCGCCCACCGCCGCGCCCTCCTCCCCCTCCCCCTCCCCCTCGCCCTCCCCCACCGCCCCCGCGCCCGCCTCGCGCCGCCGCCCGCCCGCCGGCTCCCGCGGCTGCTGCTCCAGCAGCGCCACCGCCGCCGCGTCCATCCGCGCCAGCCACGCCGCGCCGGGCCGCCCGCCCGCGCACGCCAGCGCCCACGCCAGCCCCGACAGATCCCGCAGCGACAGCCGGCTCATCTCCGCCTCGGCCTCCAGCAGCGTCAAATCCAGCAGCGCCGGCGGCAGCGGCAGGCCCAGGCGCACCAGCGCGTACGTGGTGGAGACCAGGTCGTGCGCGGCGACAGTGCCCAGCTGCTGCGTGACGCCGGCGGCCATGGCGGCGAGCAGGTCGCGGCGCAGCGGCAGCGCCAGCTCGCTGGCGGCCCAGATGGTGTCGGCGAGCTGCATGGGCCTCAGGCTGCGGTGGTGCGCGTCCACCTGGCGGCAGAGAGCCAGCTGCAGCGCGCGGCTCGGCGCGTACCTGCGAGTGGTGGCGTGGGCCAGGAGCCGAGGCACGAGCGCACGCGATTACAAGGGACGTTTGCAGGGGGCGCGGCCGATGTGCCGCAGTGGGTGGAGTGGATGGGTGGTGGCAAGGGAGTGGCTGCGTGGCGTCGGTGCGTGCAGCGCTGCTGGCGTGGCGAGGGGAGGGGGCGCGGCGCGTGCGGTGGGCGGAGTCGCTGCCCGCGGGCCGCACCTGAGCACGACGAGCGCGCGGAGCGTGAGCGACACGCTGGTGGGCGAAAAGGTGTGCATGAGCGCGGCGGCCTGGGCGTCGTAGCGCGACATCCAGAGGCGGTCGGGCCAGCAGCGCAGCTTGGCCAGCGACGCCACCAGGTTGGTCAGCTCCTGCACACCATCAACACGCACGGGCAGACCACATCGTCTGACGTGCAAGCGGCACCACCTGACGCGCTCTGGGATCAAGCAAAATGCAGGGCGGTGCGTGGTGGGCGTCGGGCCGTCCTGCCGGTGCAGGCTCGTCTGGTCTGGCGAGCGCAGCAGGTGGAGGTGAGCACCGTTGCAGCGAGGTGTGTGCGCGGATGGTCGCCCGCATCGCACCTGCTGGTTCATGGCTGGCAGCACCACGTACGAGACCTCGAGGAAGCGCGCCATCCAGCTGGTGGGCGGCTGCACGTCCAGCCGCGCCAGCGCCCACAGCGTGTTGGTCAGGCCCTGGGGCAGGTACACGCCCATGAGCTGCTCGCTGCGCGCCAGCAGCGCCTGCGCAGTGTGGCAGAGCGGGGGCCACGCAGCAACACATCGGGTGACGCCTCGGCAGCACCTCCCGCCCACGCACGCATGCCCTCACAGGGAGGTTGCCGACACGGCCAAGGACGTGCGACCGTCCTTTTGGAGAGGGCATGCACGACAACTGCGACGAGTTCCTTCGCGCCCAGGCAGCCTCAGGCAAGCCGCGTTGTGGAGCCGCCCTCACCTGCAGCAGCTGGGGAGTGGGCCGCAGCAGCACCTTGCCCAGGCTGTAGGCCACCACGGACGCCACCATGGGAGGGGAGGAGGGCAGCACCTCGGCCAGGCGCGCCTGCAGCTGCCGCCCCCACGCCGCCATGGCCTCCTCCCGCCGGCCAGCCTCCCCCGCCTCCTGGCAACCATCCGCTTGCCCTGGCTGCTGCTGCGGCGCTGTCGGCGCCAACGGCGACGGGGACGGGTGAGGCGCGTAGCCGTTGCTGCTCGCCGCAGGCGCCGCCCTCCTGCCGTGGCCCCTGCCGTTGGATGCGGCGGCAGGCGGGGCGGGCGGGGTGGAGGAGGTGGTGGTGGGCGGGGCGGAGGAGTCCGGGGCTGACGGCGCGGCGGTTGAGGCAGTTGGGCCTGCCGTGGTGGCGGGCGACTTGCCCAGCAGTGCCATGGCGTAGAGGAGCGTGGAGAGCACCACCTGGTCGTACTGCTGCAGCTGCGGCTGCGTAGCCTGCGCGCCAGCCAGGGTGTCGAGCAAAGCAAGCGACGAACGTTGAAACGAGCTGCGCGTGCCGTGGCTGTGAAGGCACGGGCGCGGCCTCCACAGCGAGGCTGCGTCAAGTTTGCGAAACTTGAGGAGAGAGAGGGAGAGAGCAAAAGGGCTCTCACCTGCATCCAGGCGTGCCACCACGAGTCGGGCAGCGTGGCGCGGAGCTTGGCCAGCCCCCACAGCGAGTTGGCCACGCCCTGCGGCGTCTGCTGCGCCGCGTGCTGCAGCGCGGCGGCCGCCAGCGCCTCCACCACGTAGTCTGGCGGGAAGAGCTTGAGGCGGCCCAGCGACCAGCACACGGTGGACACGCCCTGCGCCAGGCGGGCGGGGAAAGGCACAGCGCTAGGTGCCAGCAAACCCCCGCGAGTCTTGCAGGAGCACATGCTCGGCGGCACGCGCACGCCCACGTCCACAGGCGAGCGGCGGCGCGGAGAGTTGTGCAGCGAGGCGCGGAGCGGCCCGAGGCGGCGAAAGCTGTGCGCGCGCGGCGCACCTGCGGCGTGAGTGCGTCGGCCCTGAGCAGGCGCAGCAGCGTGGCGTACATCGCGCGCTCCCACTCGTGGCTGAGCGCCAGCGCGCCGGGCACGGGCAGCTGCCCCACGCGCGCCAGGCCCCACAGCGCGCTGGACGCGGCGTGCGGCTCAAAGCGCGGCAGCAGCGGTAGCGACGCCGCCACGAACGCCGCCAGCCAGGGCACCGGCAGGCGCGTGCGGAGCCGCGCCGCCGCCCACAGCAGGTTGCTCAAGCCCTGCGCAGGCGGGCAGACAGGGCAGGAACGCAGCGCCTCGCTGCGCCTCGCTTACCCGCTTACGCGTACGCCCACAGTCCTCAGCTGCAAGCTGTGCCTGGTGGCTGACGCCGGCCTCTGCATGCAGAACAGCTTGTTGTCGCCCCCAGTGCACACCAGTGCGTGCACGCACCTGGCTGTTGAGGTCTTCGAGGAGCGGCGCCGCCCTGCCCACCAGCTCCACCGCCAGCGCGTGCTTGGCCATGCGCATGCGCGCCATGGCGTGCAGCACGTTGACCACGCCGCGCGCGTCCAGGTCGGGCGCCAGGGGCTCCAGCACCGCCAGCGCGTGCGCCAGCACCTGGCGCAGCGCCTGTGCACGCGTGCCGGGCAGCCGCGCCCGACGCGCGCGCCCGCCCTGCCCCCCGGCCCCCGCGCCACCGCTGGGCGCCCGCGAAGGGTGGCCCCCTTGCGCCTGCGGGCCGCCGCTGCTGCCGGGATCAGCGCCCCCGGATGGCTCGAGAGCCACGGGGAAGGGCGCGTCCAGCTCAAAGCTGCCGACCCCCTCATCCACGCCCTCGTCGCCCACGTCCTCCTCCTCCTCCTGTCCCTCCAGGCGCGGGGCAGGGCGCGCGCCCGGCTTGCCGGCGCCGGTGCCGGTGCTTGTGTGGCTGTGGCTGCTGCTGCCGGGGGCGACGGCGGGTGTCAAGGTGAAGGCTGGCCGGACGCCCCGCAGGCGCCCGGCGTGCAGCGCCTCGGCCATGTCGGCCAGGCGCACGATGATGGCGGTGACGTGGATGTGGTTGAGCGGCCCGTGCGCGCCCTGGAGGACCTCGGCAAGCTCCTCCAGGCTCTGGGCCTTGCCGATGTTTGCCGTCAGCAGCACGGGGTGCACCGCCCGGGTCGCCGGGGAGGGTGCCGGGGCGCCGTCAGTGCTGCTGTCCTGCCTGGTGCGACTCGGTGGAGCCTTGCGCCACCTGCTGCTGCTGCTGCTGGTCCTGCTGCTGCTCCAACGCTGCTGCTGCTGCTGCTGCTGCTGCTGCTCCCCTGCGGGCCTGGCTGCGTGTGTGTGCGCGCCGCGGCCCCGTGCCGTGGGCATGCCGCAGGCGCAACGTCAGGACGTGCTGGCAGAGAGGCATCGTGCAGCGTGTCGGCCCTCCCAGGAGCTGCTCACCTGCTGCCGCTTGGGGGGCCGCATGCCATTGACGCCGTCTCTCCGGCGCGCCCGCGACACGCCCGCGCTCGCCGAGGCCTCTGCACAGTGCGACGGCGAGCGCCGTGGTGCTGGCGCTGTGCTCGCCTCGCAGGAGCCAGCCGTTCAGCGGCACTGCTCTTCCGTGGCCAGCTCGTCGCCAGCACCCAGCGTGCTCGCTGCGCCAGCCTCTCATGACCGTGGAAGCGCTACAGAGCTACCTTTACACGCATGCAAAATGTACACAGCAAAAGGAAGGGCGGGGGCACCGTGGGAGAGGGAGAGCGCGCACAGCAGGAAGAGGGCGGGCAAAGCGAACGCATGAAGAGCAACAGGTGCAGGGAGCAACAGGTCAGACGAACACGGGCGTCTTGCACAAGGGGCAAGCTGCGTGCCGCCCTTGCCGCACGATCCACGGCTTGACGCAGGCGTCGTGGAACTGGTGCAGGCAGGGCAGTGTCACGAGCACCACGCCCTCCTCGGCCTCCTCGAGGCAGATGCTGCACACAAAGGCCGAGGAGGAGGCCGTGCTGGCGCCGCCGGCGCTGGGCCCCAACGGCCCGGCGGCATCCGCACCCGCCTGTCCCGGTGACGCCGTCGCGCTGCTGCCCGCCGGCTTGCCGCCCTCCAGCGCCGCCCCGCCCCCACTGAGCGGCGGCTTGGCAAAGACGCGCGTGGGGAGGCTGAGCAGGTCCTCCTCCGACACGGGCACGGGCGCCGGTGGCCCCGGCGACACGGGCAGGCCACCGCCCGCCTGCACCCGCGACCTGAGCGAGTTGAGCTGCTGAGAAAGCTGCGCCAGCAACAGGCGCACGTGACCTGCGCCGCCATCGCCAGGGCAGGGCGGGGAGAGCAGGATGAGGTTATGTGATGCACCTGCACACCTGTGTTTGCGAGAAGCCCGCCTCCCCACCCCACGCACACGCACCTGCTGGCATCAGGCCCTCCTCCAGGTCCTCCTCCCTGGTCGGCACCTGGTGGTGGCGCCCAAACTGGCGCGGCGGCAGCACCACCACGCGGCCCGACCGCAGCAGCGCCAGCGGCCCGCCAGAGCTGCCCGCCGCGGCGCCGGATGACCCGGCCCGCCCGTCGCCGCGCCCTCCCCCGCCGGCGCCCCCGCCGCTCCGCGCGCTGCCCAGCGGGGTGAGGGCCACGCGTGGGTCGTGCAGCACCATCTGCGGCACCAGGGACGCAAAGGGGGACGCGTCACTGCACGCCACCCTGGGCGCTGGTGCGCTCCCCTACATGCATCAAGGCTCGCACGCACTCACGCTGTCGTGCTGGGCCGCGTCTTGCGCCGCCAGCCGAAGGCACCCCACCAGCAGCAGCAGCGACATGAGCATCATCTGCGCGGCGCAGGAGCGTGATGGTGGCGTCACGGTGAGGTCCTACACGGTGACGCTGCACCCACAAGGCTCATCCAGCGATGGATGCGCTTCCCAGCACGAGGCGCGAGTGATGAGTGCGCACGCACCAGGATCCATCCAGGCCCACTGGCGTTGGACAGGATTCCCACGGTGAACGTGATGAACTGCAGGCGCCACATCACACGCATCACCAGCACGCATTAGCGGCAGAGTCTGGAGCTCTTCCAAGGCGTTGTGCTCGTCGCCCCCCCAACGGTGTGTGCACTGATTACCACGACGTAGACGAAGCTCGAGCGCCCTAGCAGCGCGGCGGTGCTGTCCTCCTCCTCCCAGGACTCCAGCGGCTCCACGGTCCTCGTTCTCGGCATCGCACGGTGCCGTGCAGACCACGGAAGAAGGGGCCGGCCCGCAGCCTCCACCACAGTGCAGTCCACTCACGCTACTACGCAGCTAATCGACTGGCCACGCCCTTCGCGCTCCTTCGCGCTCCTTCGCCACTATGGGCTTGCACGGCGAGCTCCACGAGAGCTCCGAGCGGCATCAGGGATACCTGGAACAACGCCTTCGGAGCACATGCGTCACATCGGAGCACCTTGAGGGCGTCTCTCAGAGCCCAAACACGCAAACTCGTGCTGCAGCTGTCGAGGCTTTGCGCGCGCGCGCCGCTTCCAGGCTCTCAGCAGCGGTAGTAGTGCGCTTGGCCTGACGCACATCAGCTCCTCCAGACAGCAGCATGCCGCACCACGCAGGGACGGCGGCTGAGGACCCGCGCCTGCGCATCGTCGCATGTGAGCGGCCTTCCTGGGAGCCGGCGTGTGAACGCAGCCTGAGCGAACGCTGCTCCTCGCAGCTCTGGCCTCACGGAGCAGGCGTGAGGTGCTGCGGGCGCTACGCGCGATGCGCGACGCCCGATGCGCGTGCACGCAGACCGGCGCATCTGCGCCAGCTTGCTCCTGCAGCAGTTCAACTACTACCAGCCCTGGTACGACCTCGCCTGGATCCTGTTCTGGTTTGGGTGGCTGTGCTACACGGTGAGCGCCACGGGAGGCGGCGTGGTGGTGGGTCGCACAGCGCTCGCCTCCACAACCAGGCCCCACCCTGCTGTGTTGTGCAGTACTGGCAAGGGCTGACGCTCAAGGACGACGACGTCGTCCGAACGGTCTTCATGATGTTTTGGCTGGTGGCCGAGCCCGTGCGCCTGGCAGCGGGCTGGTACGGCAACCTGCAGGAAAACGTGAGCAAGACGAGCGAAGGGAGAAAGGGGGTGTTCTATGGCGGACAGTGGTGCGGTGCGGTGCGACCTGTGCCCACGTGGTGTCCACGCACGCAGGTGCCGTGGCTGGCGCTGTACGTCATCCTCACCGTCATCCCGCTGCACGGCACGTGCTACTACATGCTCATCTTCAGCTTTGTGAGCGGGCACTCTGGGCGCGGGCGGGGCGCGTCGCACAGCGCATCGCCAATCGGTGCCACTGAGCAGGGCGCCAGGGCTGGTCGCCGTCGCGCGCTGCACCTGCCTGCAGGACCTCAACAAGTGGAGCAGAGCCGTGCAAGTCACGCAGGCCATCATCCTAGAGCTGGAGCTCATCGTGGGCATCTGGGCGGTGAGCGAGCGGGGAAGCTCCGTGGGTGGGGGGTGCTTCTGCGGAGGCGACACCTGTGGAGGCTGCTTCCGTGCCAACCTGTGGAGGCTGCTCTCACCCCGCACGCGCTCTGCAGGTGGCGCGGCTGGGCAAGGCGCAGAAGCAACAGTACTATTTGTTTGAGTTCGCCATGGGGCAGCGCCGCAAGCTCAACGCCACGCACCCGCAGCTGGACCCGGGGGGAGCGAGAGGCCCCGTGGCGGGGCCTTCCACCAGCACCAGGGCAGCGGCAGCAGCGGTGGTTCGGTGACGACGGTGGCGTTCTGTCACGTTCCACGTTTGCAAACACAAAGCCCAGAAGAGTCGAGGAGCAGTGCATTGCAGGACCGATGAATCAGATCGCGCAGGTGCACACGCCGCAATAGCGTCGCGTCTCGCATCTCCACGTCGCGCCGCACAGGCGGTGGACGCCTGGACGTGTTGCCTGCCGAAGCGCCACGTGTTGCCTGCTGAAGCGCCACCTCGCTCCCGCTCAACCCGCTGCCCTCCGTGGAGTCCGCCGCCTGCCGGGCAGGTTGGGCGGCTGCTGCGCCACGAAGGAGCCTGCGGCTCAAGGTGTCAATGCCAGTGGCCAGCGCCGCCAGCTGCATGCGGGCAGGGGGGTTGGGAGGATGCTGTTGCTGCTGCTGGCACCGTCTGCCAGCGGCAGCTGGTCCCGCTGGAGCGGCGGCGGCGGCGGCCGTGCCGCCTCCCGCCCCCTTCACTCCAGGTCGAGGAAGTCCATCCTCGCTCTGCATGCAGATGCACGCAGACAGCACACGTGTGGCGTCGATGCCACCTGTGCGCCAGCAGGCCGCGCCACGCGTGCCGGTCCTCGCTGCAGGTTGCCGCCCGTGCAGGCCGCGCCACAACAAACCCAGCGCTGCAGATCGCCTCTAGCTCAATGCTCCAGTCTCCCTGCGGCCTCACCTGAGCGTGGCCTTGAGCTTGTTCATCTCGCGCTCGTCGCGCAGCGCCTGCTTGATCTCCTGCGCAGAGACCTCCCTGAGGCCAGGGGGCACGGGCCGCTCGGGGTCCACCTCGCCGAGCAGCACCACGTTCTCGCCACGTATAAGCTGCAGGCCTAGCGGGATGTCGCCATACTGCTCGCCCACAAAGATGCGCTCGAAGGCGCTCTCCACGACCAGGTTGGCGAACTGGTCGAACGAGCGCAGCACCCCGATGATTTTCCGGCCGTCGCGCAGCTGGATCATGAGCTGCTTGTCGAGCTCCTCCGCCAGAGCCGCGCCGGGCAGCGGCACAGGAGGCAGCACGCCTTGCTCCATCCTCTGTGCGCTGTGGAGGTCACCCAGGCGGCGCCATCCAATTCACTGCTGCTCTCTCTTGCTTGCAGAGGTCGGGCGTAGCGTGGTCTCCAAGTGTATGCACAAAAGGTACGCGGCCAGGGCGCGGGAAGGTGGGGCACCGAAACCTAGTAGTGGTTGGCGACCTTCCTGTGGTGCACGGCCGTGGGCTTGTCGTTGATCACGTCCCCGCCCAGCACGGAGGCGTACACGATGAAGTGGTCGCCCGCCTCCATGCGCGACACCACCTTGCATTCCAAAAAGGCGTTGGCGTCCTGCGCACACCAACAAGCCGCCACGCGCACCGTGGGTTCCCCCAGAGGCAAGGCATCCACCGCGGCCTTGTGGCCGGCGCGCACCTTGAGCACCGCCGCGCCCGTGAGCGGCCCCTCGGTGATGTCGAGGCTGGCCAGGCGGTCCTCGTCGGGCGCAAAGCTGCGCGCCAGGCTCTTCATCACGACGCGGTCCTGCCCCTCTGGCACCATGCTCACGGCAAACTCGTTGCCCACCTGCACACCCAACCCAAGTGAGCACCGGCAGGCGCTACACGTCGCCCCCTGCGGCGCCAGCGCACCCTGCGCGTCAGATCCCACATGCACAGCACACGCCGTGCCACACACCTGCAGCAGGGGCTCCATGGCGCGGTCCTTCTTGACGGCCACCGTGATGCCGGGGGGGTCAAAGCTCGCCTGTGCGCACGCAAGCACACGAGCAGGCGCCGCTGCTCTTGTGCCGCAGTGAGCCAGCACGCCGCTGCATGGCCAGGCGCGCGCGGCGCCGCTCCCGCACTCGTGACGCGCCCGCGCACCTGGGACACCCAGCTGGCGAGCATGGCGGCGCACGCGTCCTCGTCGCACGCCGTCAGCACGCACAGCGAGCCGACCAGCCGACCAGCCGCCAGCTGCGCGCTGTTGCCCACGGCCTGCGCGCGCACGCCCGGCGCCGCCGCCGCCTCGCGCGCCTTGACCTTTTTCTTGACCGACAGCGCCAGGTCGCGCCCGCTGTCCTCGCACTGGAGCACGTCCTGCGCGCCACACGAGTGGGATCAACGTGGCGACGCGTCAAGGACGAGCCAGAGGCGGCACGCAGGTGGACCGCGAACGCCCCACGCTCAGGAACAAGCGTCCCGAGGCGGGCGCACCTTGGCGGTGGGCTTGAACTTGACGCGGATGGAGGGGAAGGCAAAGCTGAAGCCGGCGTCCTTGAGCCGGCCCTCCATCTCGTCCACCGCCTCGCCGCTCCACCTGCGCTCGCACGCACGCACGACCCATCAAGAACCCTGTGGCCGCGTGCCGTGCGCCGCGTGAGACGCGCGCCGTGGCCGCTCCCCCAAAAGCCTCAGGCCCGCTCACCCAAAGCTGCCAAAGACGCCGCAGGGCAGGCTCTTGGCCTTGCTCTCGCGCATGATGGCGCCGAGCGCCACCGACACCTGCGTGGGCATGTGCCCGCCCAGCGTGGGGCTGCCTGCGCGCGCACACACACACGCCGCCACGCCAAGCACGCCACTAATGCACAGCCCCGCTTGCGACGCCTGCCCTGGCGTCCACGCTGGCGTTGGCGCTGAAGGAGGAGAGCGTCCCGCCAGCGGCGCCAGCGGCGCGCGGGCGCGCACCGATGATGAAGCCGTCCGACTCCTTGACGGTGGCCGTCACCTCGTCCAGCGTGGCGAGCTCCAGGTTGACCGTCGTGACGCCCACGCCCGACTTGGTGATGCCGCGGGAAATGGCCTGCACCACACCAACACGCCCACCAGGGCGTCTTGCAGCCTCCTCACCAGCTCAAGCAGCATCCACACCGCCCTCGTTGCTGTGGCGGCAGTACAGAGCCAGGAGAGGAAGGCGGCGAAAGGAGAGGAGGGCCCCTCACCTGCGCCAGGGCCGCCGTGTTGCCGTAGGCGCTGGCGTACAGCACCGCCACGCTCGCCGTGTCGGACGCCTTGATCTGCTCGTTGATCCAGCCCCGGTACTCGCGCAGCAGCTGCGCCAGCGCCACCGACACGCTGGGCCCGTGCATGGGCGCCAGCATGCTCACCTCGAGCGGGCCCTCGGGGGGCGGGCTGCCCGACCCGCCGCCAGACACCGAGGGGCTGTTGAGGATGGGCGCCGAGGCGGGAGGCGTGGAGCGGCCCGTCAGCAGCACCTTGAGCCAGGCAAACTCCTCGCGCAGCGGCTTGATCAGCCTGCAGCGGGTGGTGCGCGTGCGTGCAGGGGGGGGGGCGCTCGCCGCTGCTGCCGCGCGGCTTGCATTTGCCTGGGCGTTGGCTTGTGGACAAGGATCGGCAGGTGCGTGCGGGTGGGGTGGGGTGGGGTGGGCTGGCTCACCTCTGGATGCGTTCGCGGGTGGCCAGCGCGCCGCCCGTGGCGCCCGAGAGCGGCACGGGCACCACGTCCAGCTTGTCCAGCGCCGTGAGCGCCTGGCGCGCCGACGGCGCCAGCATGCAGTCGAAAAAGTAGCGCCAGTCCTCCGAGTAGCGCTCCCACCCGCCCACGTCGCCCACCTCGCCCTGCAAAGGCGGCATGTGCAAGCGCGGCGCGCGACGACGCGTTGCGGCGGGGCGCATCCCACCGCATCTGGCAGCGCCCGTTGCTCCAGAGAAGCAGCCCGACCTCTGGCGGCGCCACGTGCGAGGAGAAGAGCTTGGAGGAGAAGAGCACGCGCGCGGGCGGGTAGTAGGCCACCAGCAGGTCGGGCCAGCGGGGCGTGGGCGTGAGTTCGAGCCGCAGCGAGTGCTGCGCGTCGGTGCCCAGCTGCAGCGCCTGGCCCGAGCGCGCCGAGCTGAGCGTCACGCTCGACAGCAGCGCCGCCTTCTCGGGCTTCTCGCCTGCGCTTGGGCCAGCAAGTGTGCAGACGAACGCACAGCAAACGCACATGTGAGTACCGCTGGCAGGCCACCAGCCGTGAGGTTCTGGCAGTGGCGGAAGGGCGGGAGCAGCGGCGGTGCGGTGGCACGCAGCGCGTACCGAGGGCGGACTGCAGCAGGCGCAGCGCGGGGTTTGAGAGCACCAGCGTGGGCTTGTTGCTGGGCGCCTGCGCCGCCACCTTGGTGAGCAGCAGCTCGAGCGTGGGGATGGACTTGGGGTCCAGGTGCGTGATGATGACGTGCGTGATGGAGCCCAGCGGCACGGCGCCCGACAGCGCAGACACTGCGCAGTGAAGGTGAGGGGCGGGACTGCAGCGCTCAGGGCTGCACGCACGCTCACAGGTGTGGCACAGGGGCCGCGGTGGTGCATGCTTGGCCCACCCAGCACCGTGAGTGTTGGTGGCCTGTGGATGATGGCCCCACCGACCCGCATCAGCTGGTGCGGATGGGCCCGACAGCGCCAGCGCTCACCGAACTGCTTGGCGTACGCCTCGTACGGCACGTCCACCAGCGCCACGGCTCCAGGCACCTGCACGCACGCACACGTCACGTGGACCTGCCCGTGTGAGCGCAGTCCTGGGGCCGGCGGGATCGTGTAGCGCCCTGAGCGAGGCGTGCCTGGATGAGGTACGAGTTGTCGCTGGTGCCGTGCTTGAGCATGTACTCGACCTCCATGCGCAGCTTGCTCTTGCAGGTGCCGCGCACGACCGACACGTTCTGCGCCAGCGGGTACACGTCCTCCGAGTCCACCTGCACCACCTCCTCGGGCGGGGGCTCCTGCGCGCGGCGTGCACAGGAGCCCGGGCTCCACACCGGCCCGCTGACGGTGCACACGCACCAATGCCAGGCGTGATGGATGCGCGGGCCCTACCACTTGCGCTTCCTCCCCTCCAAGTGGAGGTGCAGGCCATCGCAGCGAGCGCCAGGCGCCCCTTGGAGCTGCCGCGCGGTGGCTGCTGAGCCACCTGCGTCGTCGATGCCGCCCTCGCCACCACGGCGCCGCTGCTGCGCTTCGCTCCCTGGGCGCCGTGCTGACGCTGTAGGGTGAGGCCTCGCGCGCCACCACCACCAGCTGCAGCGGGCGCCACTGGCGCCGATGCGCGCGATGTGCTGCGCGCGGCCCCTGGGCGAGCCGCTGCGCGCCCGCCTGCGCTGCGGTGCTGCATGCCCATCGCCATCGTGCTGCACGAAGCGTGTGCCAAAAGGTCGTGGCCAAAATCTGGGCAAGGAGCTTGTGGCGACGCAGGCGGGGCTGGAGCACGCTGCTTGTAGTTAACTTGTGGTTGCGCAGCCTCACACACACGGTCGGAGGCTGCGTCGTTCGCGCACGCAAGCCCACGCCCGCACCCACATGCGGCCACGCACACACGCGGCGTGAAAGCTTGTGCCCGGTGAAGATGCGGACATGCGTACACCAGCGGCTCACTGCAGCTCCTCAGGCCCATGGCCGCTGGCACTTGCGCGCCAGGCGTCCACACCTGGCGCGACTGCCACGGAGAGCAGCAGCGCAGCCTCCTCCCAGCAATGGCTGGGAGCCTGGGTCGCCGCAGGAGCCTCAGCTATCATCTGTCCAAGGAGAGGACTTGCCGGAGGCGCTCCAAGGCACGTCTTGGTGGCTGTGGCGGGAGCCGCGCGAGTGGCGGCCACCGCAGACGCTTCAGCGCCTCTGCAGCCCGCCGTCTGCACAGCTTCAGCTCAGGCCGAATCGGCCTGAGCCTGGCGGCCGCAGAGCTTCAGGACGTCAGGCACTGCACAACCCCGCCGTGCAGGCCTATCCATCAGAGAGGACGGCAAGGGCGGTTCGCTCCTCATCGACGAAAAGACCGGAAAGGAGATCAACCAGTTCGGGGCCACGCGCTGGGACGTGGCCGTCACGGCGCTGCGGGGCGAGCTTGACCCTCCGGCGTGGGTGGAGGTGCGCCGCGACCAGGGTTGCTGGCTCTACGCTCCAATAACCCCCCCCGCACACACACACACGCTTGCCCGTGCTGCTTGTGGAACGCGTCACACAACGCAGAACTCGGAGCGCACGCCGAGTGTCCTGCTGGCCGCGCTGGTTCAGTTCCCGACGCGTCACTGCTTCAGCGTGGTGGGCGCCAACGTGCCGGGCCTGCAGGGCGACGTGGTGGGGCTCATCGCAGGCGTGTGCCAGGTGCCCGTGGGCGAGGTGGACGTCAAGGCTTCGGAGCGGCTCAACGGCAAGTTCCTCAGCCTCCAGGTGCGGTGCGCTTCACGGATGTTGTGGGGCGTGGATGTTCAAGGCGCGGCAGGAAGCGGCGGGAAGGACAGGGCAGTGGCGCAGGGACGAGCACGAGCGAGCGAGGCATGAAGGGAAGGTGCACACGTCCAGCAGCACCGCGGGGCGGTGGGAGCTGAATGGTGTCGTGGCACTTACGCAGCCGCCTCAGACGCGCGGAGACCAGGTGGGCGACCACCGTTGTCAACATGTTGCTGTGCACGCCCCGGGCCTCCTCGCAGGTCGACGCCATGGTGCGTGCGCCCGAGCTGGTGGAGCTGGTGACGACGAGGCTTCGGCAGGACCCCCGCGTCAAGTACGTCTACTGATGTACGTGATCCGCTGGCCAGCGTGCGAGCCTGGTTCCTCCACTCTGGACGTGCGCTGGCCGCACTGCATCCCCTGACTGATTGCCCTGCCGAGCCCGTTGCCGCCCCCTTGCTGGCTGCAAAGCTGCTGCGGACAACCAAGCCACCGCCATGCGTGCATCCATAACGCGGCTTGCTGAGGCTGCCTTATTCAGTCAGCCTCCATGGCGCTGTGGGAGGCATTCACGCGTGCTGTGTACAAGGAGCCCGTGCTGGTGTGGGCGCTGGGCATGTATGGCACAGGTGCGAGCGGCACCAGCGACTCCGCGGGCTCGCCACAGCAGCGCTGCGCGCGTGCCACGATGTGTTCCTCCTCCCAAACCCAGCGCTGGGACGGATGGGGCGCTCTCGCTCGCGCGCTGGTCGCGATTGCGTGCCCTCTCCTGCGCACCTCGCCATCAATGCGTGCGCAGGCCTGGCGGTCGCGACCATCACGCCAGTGTTCTACGACAAGCGCAAGAAGGAGGTCCCGGCCAACCCGCCCACGCTCAAGGAGGTGTGCCTTGGCCTTCGCGCAGTCCGGCATGTCTGCCTCTGCAGAAGCTCTCTCACAGGCAGAAAACCCGTTGCACCATGCGCGCCATTTGTGCACGCAGGTCATCGCTGGGCTGCAGCAGAAGCTCGGGCACTGAGGGGCAGGCGGGAGGACGCGCGTGCTGATCCCCAGGGCCGGGCGCTGCAGCTGCGGCAGAGCTGCCGTGTCCAGCTGCTGCAGCACCACGGCCAGGCGGCTGCTGGGGCACCACGACGGCAGCAATGGCGTCGGGGGCGTCACGCGGAGCCCGAGCAGGAGGACTCCGTCAGAGGCTGAGCTCGTAGAGCTCAATGTGCTCCACTTGACATCCCTTGGGCAGGGCGCTGGGGGGGATGCGCTTGACCTGTGCACGTGGGGCGCGTGTGGGATGCAGCGCGTGAGCCGCGTTTGGCGTCCCAAAGGGGCTGCTTTGCGATGGTGAGCCAATCTCGCCTTGCGGAACGCCTTCTCGGCCTCGTGCAAGAAGACGCTCTTGACCTGCTGCGAGCGGAGCTCAAAGGACACGAGGCAGGTGGGCGCACGCGCGCCGCTGCACAGGATGGCGCACGTCCGGACAAAGTGCGGCGTGCTGGGGCTCTGGCCCTCCTGCGCACCACGCGGCAACAGCAGCGCAAAGCATGCTGGTATGCAGCGCCCGCCGGGCTGCCAGCGCTGGCGGTGTGGAACAGCACGTGCCCGCTCGTACGTTGTCAATGTAGACGCAGTCAGCTGCGACCACCCAGTCAAGAGGGTCCTGCGCCAGCACCCGCGCGCGGTCCTCAAAGCCCTCGGCCCCCCACTCGAGCTCCTCCGCCGACGCCCAGCCGCACGCTTGCCCTCGCCTGCGCACACGGCACGCGACCTGCCTACTGGCCAGACGCCCGAGCAGCAGGCAAGCAGGGTCTAGCCGCACGGCACAAAACGCCGAACCTTTGATCTCTCTGGAGCCCGTTGAGCGCCAGGTTGTCCTCGATCAGCGGCAGCACACACGCCTTGTCCGTGATGACGACCTGCATGCACCAACAGGCGCCTCGCTCAAGCCGCAACGCCGGCATGCGCTGCGGCGCCATGCGTAGCGGGCAGGCTCGCTCACGTTGGCGCCCATCTTGGCCATGGCCATGCCCGCCAGCCCTGGCCCCGCGCCCAGCTCCACCGCACGGGCGCCCATCCACCGGTGCCGCGGCAGGCTGGCCAGGTACGCTGCCAGGAGGAGCTCCCCCTCCCAGATGCACGCGCCGACGCCAATGCGCGTCGCGTTGAGCTCCGTGGGCTGCGTGTGGCACGCAGAGGCCCACTGACTGTTGGCTCTGGAGCGGTCCGGCGCAACGCCCCGCCGCCTCATCCCTTACCGCTTGCTTGATGTGGATGATGATGTCCTTGATGGTCACCTGGACCTGCGCGTGGCAACGGTGTCACCTGCAGCCTGAGATTGAGGTCCAGCGTGTGCACTGCAGCCGCCCGGTGGGCGATGCAGATGCCGGCGTACCTCGTCGGCTCCGTGCAGCGTCCACCGATCAGTGGTGTCCTCGGGCGTGACCTCCTTGGTCACCTTTTGCCCGTCCTCCCACCTGCAACGCGATGCGGCCAAGAGCGATGGTGGCCGCCTGCGTGCCGCCTGGGCACCCCGACCTCTCGAAAGAGAGCCACCTCCAGCGCTCACCCGCTCAATTGCAGGTGGAAGCCCTCCATGAGCCCCTCCGCGCACAGCCAGCTGCTCAGCACGCGCACGCGTGCCAAACGCAAGCCCTCGGGCGTCGTCATGCGTTCGCCGCCACGCAGAAGCGCACGCTTCGGCCGCAGCGCAGGAGCGCTTCCGCATGTGGTGATCAGGGAGTGCTGCGGAGGAGGGCTGCTGGGACAGCAGAGCAGGAAGATGCGCTTCAAGGGCACGCTCAGCGGCTCCGGGCAGCAGAAGCTGGAGAAGGGTGAGGCCGCAGCCGCGCGCTCGGGGCGTGCTGCCAACGCATTGAGCGGCGCGCTGTCGCGAGAGAAGCACATGCCGCTACGCGTGCTGCGGGGCGAGACGCGCGCCGCACCGCACGACCACTGCCGCAGAGCTCCTCCCGACGTTTGAGAAGAGCGGCAAGGTGATCCAGGTGCTGCTCGGCGAGGAGGAGGTCAGCTTTGTGCAGGCGCCCGTCAATGCCGACGGCGCGTGCGTCTCTGCCCGCTTCAACAAGGTCAGCCTTTTTGCCCACGGATGCCGCTCGGAGGCCCCAGCCATCAGCAGCTCACGCGCGCGCGTGTTGGATTGCCCAGCCGCTTTGCTGGTGACTCGCCTGCCCGGGGAGGGGCGCCCCGTCGCTGCGCAGGAGGCGCTGTTCCTGGACGAAGGCTTCCGGCTGCAGAGCCGCCACAGCAACCTGGTGGCCTTCCACGTGGACCTGCCGCTGCTGCTGCGCACGCTGCGGGGCGCCACCAGCAACGCCGCCGACCACGTTGAGGTCAGGCTCATCCAGCGGCCCGTGGTGGTGCTGGAGACGGGCCACGGCAAGCAGGGCGTGGGGGCCAACCGCGTGCAGGTCAACAAGCCCTTCCTCAGCTTCACGGCACGGGTGCGTGGCTGGCGCAGTGGACGCACAGTTGTGGGCCGCAGTGGCGGGCGGCGTGCCAACACATGACGTCGCCAGCTGCGGTGTGCGCCGCTGTCCCGCGCAGAGCACGCGCGTGTCTTTGGTGCAGGACCTGCCCATCAGCAAGCCCTACGCCGGCCCAGAGATTGACGAGCTGGTGCAGCTCAAGGAGGTGACCACCATGTGCCCCTACTACCTGGACGTGGCGCCGGCCCAGGCCGACCTGCAGGCCATGGTGGACCGCATGAAGGCCATCTCTGACGTCATCACCCTCTCCACCAGCAAGGGCGTGCAGGTGGGAGCAACCGGGGCGCTGCGCTGTGTGGGCGACGATTCACAGCGCGCTGAGGCGGGTGGGCCGACCGCGCCCGCGCCGCGCCCTCCTCTTGCTTGTTGTGCGCAGGGCGGCGACCTGTACGCAGACGTGCAAGCCACGTCGGTGCAGTTGGGGGTGCAGGTGTGCGACCTCAACATCTACCCCGCCGACGTGGTGGCCAGCGCGCGGCCCGACCGTAGCGTGCCCGTGAGCACGCAGCTGGAGGACGCGCTGGCGGCCGGGGACGCCGTGTCCGTGGTGAGAGCCTGGGAGATGAGAGGTTTGGATGGCACGCCTGGGCACGGCTGCGCATCATCGCGTGATGGGGCGTGCCGCTGCTAATCGTCGGTGTGAGCGCAGGGCCTGCACATCAAGCACCTGGCGCGGCTGCTGCACACCGTGCACCTGTCCAAGCCCGCCAAGATCCTCTGCGGTGCGTGCCTCCCTGCGCTTGGGGTGCTTGGGTGTGGTGCGCTGGCGTGACGTGCGTGCTGTGTGCGGCGTCCTCCCCGGTTCCTTTGCGCAGGCATTGCCGAGAACAGGCAGCACCTGCACGTCATGTTTGTGTTTGAGGACGAGAGCGGACTGGCCGCCTACGACGACTCTGTCTCACTCAGCTTCATGCTCCCTGCGGTCACCGACTGAAGCCCCACCCATGCACTGCAAACCTGCGCGCGCGCTCCCTGGTTCCAGTGGACTGGCTTGCAGTTGCCGAGCAGTAGAGGGCCTGCAGCTCGTGAGCACACAAGGAGCAGAGGGCAGCAGACGCAGGAGCGCGGAGCGCCTCCCCACCCAGAGGAAGAACACTCCGCGCGCGTCTTGAGCCTTGAGGGGCCAGCAGCGAGGAAGAGCACTCCGTGCTGCCAGCGACCCACTCGGCGGGGTGCAATGGCGCGCAGAGGGCAGGCGCTCGCGCTGCTCGCGCTGTTTGGCCTTGGGATCTTCGGCGCGGCGCACGCCAAGATTCACCACAGCGTCGTGGACACGGACGACCGCAAGCTCATCCCGCTCGCCGAGGCCTTTGGCTTCGACGATGGCGGCAAGATTGTCATCACCATCAGCAACATCGCCATCTACATGAAGCACGACGAGGAGAAGGTGCGCTCCACCTGCGCCCGCTCGCGTGTCGCCCACGCAGGGCCGTGGCACTGGGATTGGGCGCTGCCTGCCAGCCCAGGCAGGGCTGCCTGGCCCTGGGGCTGGGGGACCGCGGGGCTCCAGGCTGCAGCGCGCCTGGAGCTCAGCGGCACCCCTGCGACTCGGGGCCGCACAACTTGAACTGAGGACCAGGAGAAAGGCGGCGCAGCGCCCTGCCAGCAACGTGGCCGCAACACAACTCGCACACTCCTGCAGAACCTGGACCTGGACAACTTTGGCTTCTTCCTGTCGTCGGTCGAGGCGGACGCCACGCTTGAGGCAGACCTGGCCAACCCGGACAAGTGCGTGCTGACGCAAGACAGCCTCTTCACCTTCAAGGACTCGGGAGTCAAGCAGGCAAGTTTCACTGCTGCGCCGTGGCGCCTCTGCTGCGAGGCGGGGCGGGGCGCTGGGGGGCGGCGCACTGGCGGGCGGCGGCGCCGTTGGCCGCCCGCCGCTCCTCACTGGCACAACACGCACGCGTGTGGACGCGCAGGTGATCGAGAAGACAGTCCCGAGCTTCACGTTCCAGTTCAAGGTTGAGAACAGCGGGCTCTTTTACCTCTACTTTGCCAACTGCGAGCCCAACATGCCAGTGTCGTTCGACAGCGTCATTGAGCTGTACAACGTGAACAAGTGGGGCGGCAAGGACTACCTCTCCGTGGGCGAGACGCAGCTTGAAACCGTCTACTGGGTGCGCCACCAGGGCGCTCGCTGGTGCTGCACCCACCGCGCGGCTGCAGCCCACCTGGGGGCGGGCCTGTGACGCCGCTGGTGGTGACGTGTTGCTGCCTGTCTGGTGTGCGTGCGGCGCAGGTCATGTTTGCGCTCTTCACCGTCCTGTGCGGCGTGTGGGCGTGGTACTGCTGGCAGAACCGCCAGTACGCGCACCGCATCCACCTGCTCATGGGCCTGCTGTGCGCGTTCAAGGCGCTCACTGTCATGAGCCAGGCTGGCATGTGAGTGCTCAGGGTGATGGCGGGGGTTGGTGGTGCGGGGAGGGGGGCGTGAGTGAGGCGGGCGCAGCGCCGTGGTCCGCATGCTCTGCTTGACGTGGGCTGCCCGACCCGACCCATCTGCTCTCGCCCCGCACTCCGCGAGGCGCAGGTACCACTTCATCGAGCGCACTGGCCACGCCGACGGCTGGAACATCGCCTACTACGTCTTCACCTTTTTCCGCGGCATCCTCTTCTTCACCGTGGTGGTGCTCATCGGCACGGGCTGGAGCTACATGGTGCGGCGGCGGCTTGCGTGCTGCTGTCGCGCTTGCTGTCTCTTTGGGGGGGCGGCCCGCAGCAGGACGCCACACAATTTGGTCACAGCCTAGGTCCAGAATGCGCCCCCCCCTTTTTCCCTCTGCAGAAGCCGTTCCTGGGCGACAAGGAGAAGCGCATCCTCATGGTGGTGGTGCCTCTGCAAGTCTTCGCCAACATCGCCATCATCATCACCGACGAGGAGAGCCCCAGCATCAAGGACTGGTTCACCTGGCGCGACATGTTCCACCTGGTGGACATCATTTGCTGCTGCGCCATCCTCTTCCCCATCGTCTGGTCCATCAAGCACCTGCGCGAGGCCAGCCACACGGACGGCAAGGCCGCGCGCAACCTGGAGAAGCTCACGCTCTTCAGGCAGTTCTACGTCATGGTGAGCCGGGGCGCCGCGGCGCAGGCATGGGGCAGGGAGCGTGCCAAGCGTCAGAGGGGAAACGCGTGGACGGCAGACGGGTCTCAGGTCAAGGAGCACGGTCAGCCGCATGGCGGGTGCTGCTGGCGCTCGTGCTTCCGCTGGCGACGGGCGCGCGCCGGGGGGGGCTTCTCGCTTGACACACCACCCGTTGCTGAAGGCTGACCGGGTGGCGGCCGCACGTGTTGTTGCTGCTTGCGTGTCGCGCGCAGGTGGTGGTGTACATTTACTTCACGCGCATCGTGGTGTACCTGCTGCGCTCCACCATGCCGTACGAGTACGCGTGGGCGTCGGACGCCGCCGACCAGTTTGCCACGCTGGCCTTTTACGTGTGGACGGCCGTCAAGTTCCGCCCCAACGACACCAACCCCTACCTCAGGCTCGAGCAGTCAGAGATCGAGCTGTGATAGGAGGAGGGTCCGTGCGCGGAGGCACGCACGCCATTGCGTGCTGCCACCTTTGACGACTGCCGCTGCCGCTCTTGGCTCGCACGATGCGTCTGATCAGTTGCCTGACCGCGTCTTTGGAGCCTGCGGCTTCCAAACCATGCGCGCCTGCTCGCCTCGACATGTTGCAACGCACGCTCAGAGAGCAGAGCCTAGTAGCGGAGCTTAGTAGCGCAGCCAGTACGACCGCCGGCGGAAAAAGTTGTAGTCGGGCAGGAACTGCACGTCGCCCACCGCCGCCACTGCCATGTCCTGCGCGGCGCGCCGGCCCAGCACACACGACGGTGGCACAGGCGCGCTCGTCAGCTCCACACTCCCCGCGTGCACTCACGCAGCGCCCTGCTCTCTCCCTTGCCGGCCGCTCGCACCTGGTCGTAAATGAAGCGGTCAGCGACGGCGCGGATGGCGGCCCCGTCGACGGCGTCGATGCGCGCAAACAGCTCGGCCTTGGGCAGCCGGCGCCCGTAGACAAGCAAGTCCCGCCCAATGGACTCGGCCACGTCTGCACACGCAAAGCATGCCGCGCGCCCCTCACCCCACAGCCGCCTGGACAGCGGGCGGACAGCCACCCGCAGCAGCAGCGCGAAAGCTTGTGGACTCACGGTGCGTCGAGTCCTGGAAGAACATGAGCGAGGCCTTGAGCTGGTTCTTGGCGCGGGCCACCTCGTCCTCGTTCACCTCGTAGCAGAGCTTGGTGACGGCGTGCAGCACGGCCCAGGCAAAGTCCTCGCAGCGCGCGCGGTCCGTCACGCCGTACACGCCAAAGAGGCCCGTGTCGTGGTAGTTGGTGTTGAAGGACATGTAGGCGTCGGCCAGGCCCTCCACCGCCACGGTCTGCGTCAGCGAGCTGGTGGCGTGCCGGCCCACCGTGCTGTTCTTGTCCCAGGCGCCTGCGCCGCGGGCGACGGCCAGGGCGCACAGCGCGAGCGGAAGCGCAAAGGTGACACGGGAGGGGTCGTGGTGCGCGCGCCTGGCGCCTGCTGCCGTGGCAGCAGGGCGGACGCCGGCAATCGGTGCACGCGTATGCCGAGGAGCGGGCCTCCAGGTAGCCGGGTGCCGCAGCAGGCACCCGCACTCTGTTGTGCCGGTGTGGTGGACACACGCCAGCGCACCGGGTGCGGGTGCCTGCTGGGCAAATGGCTACGCGGAGGCCAGCTCCTCAGCACGCGCGCGCATGCTGTCCATGCACGCCCTGGCCGCGCGGAGCCGAGGCAGACGCGCGCACCGAGCATGGTCTGCGCCACCATGAGCGGGATGGAGTCGGGGTCGGTCCACGAGGCACCCTTGAACGCCACGGCCAGCGCGCACTCGGTGGCGTCGGGGAAGCGGTCGTGCACGTACGACCCCGTGAACTTGGCCGGCTCCTGCGCAGTGCAAGTGAGCCAGCGAGCCGCCACACTTTCTTCTTGAGGAGGGGCGCTACAGCAGCAACTCGCGTGGGGGTTTCGGATCCGTGGTGGCGCGTGGCGCTGGGGCAAGCGCAAGGTGAGCTCACCTTGGCCAGCAGCGCGTGCACAGAGGTGGAGGGGTCCTCGTCGGGCACGCCGCCGAAGGCGTCAGAGGCCAGCTTGACCAGCTCCTGGTGGTCCACGGCGCCCGCCGCCGCAAGCACCTGCGCGCGCGCCCGACGGGGGCAGCGGGAGGGGGGATCAACGTGTGGCGTGGCGCAGGGCCGCTCCTTACTCTCTCTTCCAGAGTTGGGGGAAGCGTCGGCGCATCTGCCTGCTCTCCCCTTGGCAGCACGTGTCCCACCCAGGCCACACGGCCAACAAGAGAGCTCCACACTGCCCGCGCCGATTTGAGGCGCCCGCCCCGCACGCTCGCGCCCTCACCATGCGCGGGCCGCGGTAATGCGTCTTCATGTAGGCGGCGAGCTGGCTGCGCTTGAGCGACTTGATGTTCTCCACGGGGCCCAGGATGGTGCGCCCCAGCGGGCTGTACTGGAAGGCCGTGGCGTGCAGGTGGTCAAACACCAGCTCCGACGTCTGCTTGTTCACCTGCGGGACGCGTGCACAAAAGAGTGCACTTATTCGCTTGCCGTGCCGTCGCGGGCCCCCACGCCCCGCACTTGTCGCGCAGCGCTGCCAACAACAGGGCGCTCGCACCTCCTCCATCTCGCGGAGGATGACGCTGCGCTCCTTGTTGATGGCCCTCTCGTCCAGGTTGGAGTTGAGCAGGATGTCGGACAGGATGTTGATGGCCTTGCCCACGTCCTTGCCCAGCACCTTTGCGTAGTAGGCCGTCTGCTCGCGGCCGGTGTAGGCGTTGAGCTGGCCGCCCATGTTCTCCACCTCAACCTCGAGCTCCCGCACCGTGCGCCGCTGCGCACCGGGGCGGGCAGGCGCGCCCACCATCATGACCCTCTCCGTCCGCGGTCGTGCTGCGCAGGCCCCTGCCCCACTGATGTGCACAACTGCTGCTAGAACAAGCCACTGCTGCTGCCACCATCGCTCTTGCCTTGGTGCCCTTGAAGAGGATGTGCTCGAGGAAGTGCGCAGCCCCGTTGGTCTCGTCCGTCTCAAAGCGGCTGCCGGAGTTGATCCACACGCCCACCGTGGCCGTCTCCGCGAACGGGATTTGCTCCGTCGCGACGCGCAGGCCATTCGGCAGGGTGGTGACCTGCATCGCGCGATCGTGCCCGCAGTTCATCGGAAGCGCTCGCTCTCGGCAATTCAACATCAGCATCCTGCCACGCGCGTCGTGGTGCGCCACAGCACCGCTGCTGCTTGTGGGCACGAGCGGCCTCACACGAGGAGGATCCCTCTCTTCGGGGGAGGTGGCGCCGCGCCTCACCTGCGTCTCTGGGAGGGTGGAGAGAAGGGGCGTGTGGTCGATGGCCTTGGGCAGAGGCGTGCTGAAGCGCAGGAAAGGGTTCACCGCCGCCGGCTCCACCGCCGTGTGCGCGCACCGCCACGCCGCGGGCAGCAGCAGCTGCGGCAGCCGCTGGCGGCCCTGGCGCAGCAGCACCTGCACCGCCTGCTGCATGCTGAACAACTACTGCTGCTCTCGTCGTCTGCTGCGCCACCGCAACAGGACGCATGGTCGTGGCAAGGAGGCGCGCAACGCAGCAGGAGCAGCAGCAGCAGCAGCAGCAGCAGCAGCTCGTGCAGCACCTCAAATGTCAGGCCAGAAGTCGCCTCTGGAGCTCCTGCCCGGCACGCTGCTCGCGCACGTGCTGGAGGCGCTCCCCAACGCTGGCGCTGCAGCTCGCCTGGCGCTGAGCTCCACGGCCCTCAACAGCAACGTCAGGAACAGCGAGGCGTTCTGGCACCAGGCCGTCATCAAGGCGGGGTGGAGGTGGGCACGCGACAGAAGCATCTCTTGCGCAACCAAGAAACGACGTGACGATGCGTGCACACTGCTGCACGCCTGTCCTGCAGCACGCAAGACGAGTACGGGCGTTGGGTGCAGGCAGGCGACGCTGCCGCGCCAGGACCCGACGCTGGCAGCGGTGGCACAACACAGCCGCACACGGAGGAGCAGCTGCGCGGCGCCATGGCACGGGCGGCCGCCACACAGGGCAGCGTCTGGTGGACGCTCTTCACCACGCGCATGACCATCCGCAAGCGCCTTAGGTGCAGCAGCTGCACGCGCAATGACTCTTGGTGCGCTGCCCCCTCCCACGCGCAACACAGGATCTCCTCTGATGCCCGCAAACGTGTTCACTCGTACGCACAGGCGCTTCGTCAACCTCTACAAGCCGTTCCTCAACAAGCGCAGCCAGGTCGCCATGCAGCCAGGTGCCAGGAGTGTCCCGCGAGACGCGCACTGCACACCCACCCTCCCCAGCTTTGCCTCACTGCGCGGCCGCCAAGCACCTGACGCGCACTGCTTGGCACGCGCAGGTGTGTCGGCGCAGGACCTGCTGGCGGCCGAGGCCAAGCTCGGGGTCAAGCTGCCCTGGGAGGTGCGCGCGACACGCCTGCGAGAGGCAGTGGGGCCGCACCACACGGCTTCAGTGGGCGCCACCAGGCAGTGCAGCACTTGACGCGCCACACACGCTGCGCCACACGCAGCTGGCCGAGCTTTTCAGGCACGTCAACGGCCAGGCCAAGGACCAGGGCGTCGTGTTTGTGGACGACATGCGCTTGCTGGGTACGTTCGGGCCTCGGTTGCGATGGTCGTCACGCTGACAAGCAGGCGAGCACGCGCCCAGCAGCACGTGCATTTGTGGCCCCGTATGTGCGTGTGTGTGTGTGGGATTTTGCATCTGTTTGGGCACCTCGGCGGGGCCGGAGCCCAACTACCGGGCGTATCAGATGTCTCGCAGCAAAAAGGCAAGCGAGCCAAAGACACACGCACGGGTGCAGAGACGCATCGCGGCTCAGTACCCAACAGGCATGTCCAAAAGGCCCCGCAGCACAGGGCTCAGAGCATGGCACGCCAAGCG
>VFQP010001378.1_pt1 | contig 33026 bp, 46 predicted proteins | sample 3512351 | NCBI WGS metagenome assembly VFQP01 (sample SAMN10412372, study PRJNA504923) | tailings metagenome | isolation source: Relicate 1 Philex TSF1 revegetated site | place: Philippines: Tuba, Benguet | collected 2017-08-29
CTCATGGGTTCCAAGGGCCCACTGGCCCTTGGCGGGGAGGGTCCGGGAGGGGCAGAGCCCCTCCCGCCCGCCACCTCACAACTCGTCCCCCTCCGCCCTCCGGCGCAGCTCCCGCCGGCGCTCATCGCCCCCCGGCATGCGCGGATGCAGCGCGAGCGCGGCGTCGAGCGCGCGCAGCGCGCCGGCCGCATCGCCGGCCTCGTCGAGCATCTCCGCGAGCTGGAGCAGCGCGCCGAAATGCCGGGGCTCGAGGCGCAGCGCCTCCTGGATGTCGCGCGCGGCCGCCGCGCGGTCGCCGAGGCTCGCCAGCGCGCGGGCGCGCATCAGCCAGACATCGGGCGCGCCGGGTTCGAGCGTCAGCGCGGCGTCGAAATCCTCGAGCGCCTCGCCGGCCTCGTTGGCGTTGAGGTTGCGCGCGCCGCGGCGGAGCAGGAGCTGCGCGGCGGGCGAGATGCCCTGCGACCAGACGGCGCGGATGCGGGCCTCGACCATGCGCGCGCCGGAGCCGTCGGGCGCGTCGCGCAGCGCCTCGAACAGCCGGTCGAGCTCGACGCGGCGCTGTGCCGCCTGGTCGGGGCGGCCGGGCGGCGGGGCCTGCGAAAACGCGAGCGCGGGAAGCAGCAGCAGCGGCAGCAGCAGCGCGGCGAGACGGAGCATCCGCCTAGACTCCGGCAAGGCCGGCCCCGGTGGCAAGCCCCATCGGTGCGAGCGGGCGCGCCGGGCAGTCGGGCAATTTCAATACCAATAAAGGCGATCTCGATGGTATCTTCTTGCGTGCGCCCGCGGCCCAGGCCACGCCCTGCACGGCTGGCCCGGGCGCGCATCCGGCAAGGGGAGCATGCGGCATGACCGCCTTCAACGTGGTGCGCTTCCGGGTGAAGCCGGGCGGCGAGCAGGCCTTCCTCGAGGCGCATCGCGCCGCACGGCGCGACTGGCCGGGCTCCCGCCGCTTCTCGGTGGTGGAGGCCGGCGACCGGCGCTTCTTCGTCATCGGCGAATGGGACAGCCTGGAGGCGATGGCGGCGGCGCGGCCGAAGATGATCGCGGTGCTCGACAGCTTCCGCCATGTGCTGGAGGAGCTCGGCCCCGGCCTCGGCGTGACCGACCCCATCGCCGGCACCGTGGCGCTGGAGATGCCGGCGGCGCCGTGACGCGCCGGGCCCGGCCGGCTCATGCCGCGCGGGCCTGCAGCGCCGCCGCCACCTGCGGCGGCTCGGGTCCGCCGGCCATCCAGTCGAGCAGCTCCACCGTGTGCACCGTCGGCCGCGCGCCGCCGGCGAGCTGCGTCAGGCAGCCGATGTTGCCGGCCGCGATCAGGTCGGCGCGGGTGCGGTCCAGGTTGGCGAGCTTGCGGTCCCGCAGGCGCGCCGCGATCTCGGGCTGCATCAGGTTGTAGGTGCCGGCCGAGCCGCAGCAGAGATGCGCCTCGGCGGGTTCCTTCACCGCGAAGCCGGCGCGCTTCAGCAGGTCCTTGGGCGCCGCGGTGATCTTCTGCCCGTGCTGCAGGCTGCACGCGGCATGGTAGGCGACGGTCAAGGCGGGCGGCTCGCGCGTCGGCGCGTAGCCGAATTGCAGCAGCACCTCGGAGATGTCCTTCGCGCGGTCCGCCACCGCCTGCGCCTGCGCCGGCCAGCCGCCGGGCTCGGCGCGGAACATGAAGCCGTAGTCCTTCACCGTGGTGCCGCAGCCCGAGGCGTTGATGACGATCGCATCGAGCCCCTCGCCCGCGATCTCGGCCTGCCAGGCGGCGATGTTGCGCCGCGCCAGGCGCATCGCCGCGTCGTGATGGCCCATGTGGTGATCGAGCGCGCCGCAGCAGCCCTGCGCCTTCGTCACCACCACCTCGATGCCCATGCGCGTGAGCAACCGGATCGTCGCCTCGTTGATCGAGGGGGCGAGCACCTGCTGCGCGCAGCCCGCCAGCAGCGCGACGCGCCCGCGCCTTTCGCCGACCGCGCGATGCACGCCCGGCCGCTCGACCGCGCTCGGCGAGGGCACCGAGGCGGGGGCGAGGCGCAGCATGGCGCGCAGCCTTGCGGCCATCATCCCCTGCCCTGGCACCAGCCGCGCGAGCGGACGGGCGAGCGCGGAGCCGAGCAGCGCCAGGCGGAAGCGCGCGGGATGGGGCAGCAGGAGGGAGAGGAAGCGCCGCAGCCACCGCTCGCCGCGCGGCCTTTCGTAGGTGTCCTCGATATGGCGGCGCGCATGGTCCACCAGGTGCATGTAGTGCACGCCCGAGGGACAGGTGGTCATGCAGGAAAGGCAGGAGAGGCAGCGATCCACATGCTTCACGACCTCGGCGGTCGCGGGCCGGTCGTTCTCCAGCATGTCCTTGATGAGGTAGATGCGCCCGCGCGGCGAATCGAGCTCGTCGCCCAGCAGCACGAAGGTCGGGCAGGTCGCGGTGCACATGCCGCAATGGACACAGGTCCGCAGGATGCGGTTGCTTTCCGCGATGTCCGGGTCGCGGAGCCGATCCTCGGAGAAGCTGGTCTGCATCGGGCCTTCCCTAGGAAATAGGCGCTTCGCCGCAACCCGTGAAGCCGCCGCCACGATCCTGCCGCGCGGCCTTCACGATCCCTTCGCGAATCGGGGTCTATGATGCCCGAAGCAGTTACCCGGGCCGTCGCACGGTTTCCGGACATGCCGACCGGGGGTTCGGGGCAACCCGGCCCCCGGCGGCATAGACCCTCATCCCCGCCAGCTCCGCCAGCCGAGCCAGATCGCGAGCGCCAGGCCCCCCACGACGCCCGCCAGCGGCATCATCGCCGCGACCCCCATCGCGAAGGCGCCCTCCGCCTGCGAGACGCCGACCAGCGCACCGATCGCGAAGGCGGCGAGGCCGGCGGCGATCCCGATCAGGATGCCGCCGAACAGGAAGGCCGCCAGCGCCACCAGGATCGCCCGCCCCGGCCGGCGCTTCGCATCCAGCGCATCGCGCAGCGCGGCCAGGCGGTGGAACAGTGCATCCGGATCGCGCGGCGTGCCGTCATCGTTCCAGGGCCAGGTCTCGATGATGTCCTGCACCTCGCCCATGCGCCCGGGCGGCAGGCGCGCGGTGATCTCCCGCACCAGCTCGTCGCAGGCGGGGCCGAAGGTCTCGATCCGGTGGTGGACGATGTCGTGATGGCGGCTGTCGCCGGGGCGGCCGTTGGGCATCAGAGCCCGGCCCGCATCCGCCCCGGATTGAACACCCCGGCCGGATCGAGCGCCGCCTTCACCCGCGCGCCGATGGCCGCCAGCACCGGCGGCTCCTCCGGGATCACCGCGACGGCGGCGCGCAGCGGCTCGGGCGCGCGGAACAGCATGAAGCTCCCCTGCCCCGCCGCGGCGACCACCGCCTCGTGCATCGCCTCCGTCGCCGGCCCCGCCACCCAGACCAGCCCGCCGCCCCAGTCGAGCAGGCAGCGCGCGCCGGCGGCGCGCAGCGCCTCGGCCACCGCCACGCCGGCCGAGGGACGGACCGATACGCGCCAGACCGCCTCCTCCGGCGCCACGCCGAGCGGTTCCGCATCGCGGATCGCCTGCCAGAGCGCGATGGACTCCTCGGCCTCCAGCACCCGCACATCGCCGAAGCGCGCAAGCGCCTCGCGCAGCCGCGCGCCCCGATAGGCGACCGACTCGGAAAAATCCTCGAGCCGGAGGATGGCGACATGGGTCGCCGGACCGTCCGGGCCGCAGAAGGCCGGGATCAGCGCCGCACCGGTTACGCCATAGGGGCTGCCGAGCCCGGCCGAGAGCGCGGCCACGCCGGCCGCGATGTCGGGCACGCGCACCCCGATGCTGGCCGAGGTCTCGGCCACCGGCAGCACCTTCAGCGTCACCTCCGTCAGCACGCCGAGCGTGCCATGGCTGCCGCAGAGCAGCTTGCAGAGATCGAGCCCCGTGACGTTCTTGAGCACCCGCCCGCCGGAGCGCACCACCTCCCCCGCGCCGTTGACGAAGCGGATGCCGAGCAGGTGGTCGCGGATCGCGCCCGCGCTGATGCGCCGCGGCCCCGCGAGATTCGTCGCCACGATCCCGCCGATCGTCGCCCCTTCCGTCGCGCCGAACAGCGCGCGCGTGTCGGGCGGCTCCGGCGCCAGCGTCTGGCCCTTCGCGGCCAGCGCGGCCTCGATCTCCGCGAGCGGCGTGCCGGCGCGGGCGCTGATGACGAGTTCCGTCGGGCGATGCAGCGTGATGCCGGTGAGGTTCCGCGTGGACAGCGTGCGCGCCGCCTGCACGGGGCGGAGCAGGCCGCGCTTGCTGCCGCGGCCCTCGATCGCCAGCGGCTCGCGCGTCGCCGCGGCCGCGCGCACCGCCTCGGCGATGCCGGCCTCGTCCGGTGGCGCCGCGATCACCGCGCTGCGCTCTCCAGCGGGAAGACCTTGTGCGGGTTCAGCAGCCAGGCCGGATCGAAGGCCGACTTGATCCGGCGCTGCTGGTCGAGCTCATGGGGCGCGAACTGCGCCGCCATGAGGTCGCGCTTCTCGACGCCGACGCCATGCTCGCCCGTCAGGCAGCCGCCGACCTCGACGCAGAGCCTCAGGATGTCGGCGCCGAAGGCCTCCGCCTTGCGGAAGCTCTCGGCATCGTTGGCGTCGAACATGATGAGCGGATGGAGGTTGCCATCGCCGGCATGGAAGACGTTGGCCACCTGCAGGCCATACTCGGTGCTCATCTCGCCGATGCGCTTCAGCACGAAGGGCAGCTCCCCGGTCGGGATGGTGCCGTCCATGCAGAGGTAATCGGGGCTGATGCGCCCGACCGCGCCGAAGGCGCCCTTGCGGCCCTTCCAGATCGCCGCCGATTCCTCGGCCGTGGTCGCGACGCGCAGGCTGATCGGGTCGAAGCGGGCGCAGATGTCCTTGATCTTCGCCAGCAGCGCCTCCTGCTCGGCCACGCTGCCCTCGACCTCGATGATCAGCATCGCCTCCGCATCCAGCGGATAGCCGGCATGGGCGAAGGCCTCGCAGGCATGGATGCAGGGCCGGTCCATGAATTCGAGCGCCACCGGGATGATGCCCGAGCCGATGATCGCATCCACCGCGCCGCCCGCGATCTCGGTGCCCTTGAAGGCCGCGAGCATGGCGCGCGCGCCTTCCGCGCTGCGGAGGATGCGGACCGTCACCTCGGTGACGAGCCCGAGCTGGCCCTCGCTGCCGGTCAGCAGGCCGAGCCAATCGTAGCCCGCGTGATCGAGATGCGCGCCGCCGATCCGCACCACCTCGCCCTGCGGCGTGACCAGGGTGAGGCCGAGCAGGTTGTTCGCGGTGACGCCGTATTTCAGGCAATGCGCGCCGCCGGAGTTCATCCCGACATTGCCGCCGATCATGCAGGCGAGCTGGGAGGAGGGATCGGGCGCGTAGAAGAAGCCCTCGCCCTCCACATGCTTCGTGATGCCGAGATTGGTGACGCCCGCCTCCACCACAGCGAGCCGGTCGGCGAAATCCACTTCCAGGATGCGGTTCATCCGCATCAGCCCGATCACCACCGCATCCTCCAGCGGCAGCGCGCCGCCCGAGAGGGAGGTGCCGGCGCCGCGCGGCACCACGCGGATGCCCTGTTCGTGGCAGTAGCGCATGACGGCCGCGACCTGCTCCGTCGTCTCCGGCAGCACCACCGCGAGCGGCGGCTGGCGATAGGCGGAGAGGCCATCCGTCTCATAGGGCTTGAGGCGTATGGGCTCGCTGATCGTCGCTTCGCCGGGACAGAGGGCGCGCAGCGAGGCGAGGATTTCGTCGCGGCGGGCGAGGATATCGGCCTTGGGTGGCGGCAGGGCGATCATGGCGCGGAGGATGGGCGCGGGGGCCTGGGGCGACAAGCACGAAAAACCGCGCCGGTCGCCCCGGCGCGGTGATCGTACTCCCGGGCCGGCCGAAGCCGGCCGAACAGGCTCAGCCCTGGCGGGCCTTGAGCCGGGGGTTCTTCTTGTTCAGCACATAGACCCGACCCTTCCGGCGCACCAGGAAGCAGTTCTTGTCGCGGGTCTTGGCGGTCTTGAGCGAGTTGCGGATCTTCATGGGGAGAGTGCCCTTTCGAGGGGCGCGGGATAGGGGGTGGGGGTTGGGCTGTCAACCGCCGGGCCGGGCCGGGCGCTGGCAGCCCGCCCTACCCTGCCCTAACATGCCGCTGTTCGACGGGATGCGGGGTGCCATGGGCGACGCGCTGACCAAGGATGGCAAGGGCGGATTGGAGACCATCCTCCCGAAGGGCTTCGAAAACGCGCTCGACACGCAGCATGACTCAGAGGCGGTGGCGAAGCTCAAGGCGGCGTGCCTTGCCGCATACGAGAAGCACCCCGATTCCTGCTCGCACGCCGTGAATGCCGTGATCCGGGCGACGCTGGACCTCGACGAAAAGTCTTGGCCGCATCGCCAGGCGAATCCGCTGGTGGCCTTCCTGGCCGCCAGCTCCGACTGGGTCGCGGTCACGCTCGACCGCGGCTACGAACTGGCGCAGCAGGGCGTGCCGGTCGTCGGCGGCAAGGCCGAGACCAGTACGAACGGCCACGTCATCGTCATCTTCCCCGGCCCGAAAAAGGCGCGCGGCGGCTATTCCTTCACCGCGTCCGACGGCAGCCTCAAGAGCGTGGTGAGCAAGGGCTTGTATCCGTTGGCGCTCTCCACCTCGATCGGGTCCTGGCCCGGCGCGAAAAGCAAGGGGGAGAAGACGGTCTGGGACCCCTGGGGCAAGGACACGGCGTTCGAGCTGGTGCAGTTCTGGGCGCCGGCCAAGGCGGCCTCGGGCAAGCCCGATGTGAGTGCGATCCTGCGCCGCTACAGCCGCCTGGCGTGACCCGGCCTCAATCCGCCGCCGCCGCCCGCCCCGCCGCCCCTTCCTCCGCGATCAGCTTCAGCCAGCCATCCCGCGTCTGCGGCAGCTTGCGGCCGAGGATCTGCTCGGCGACCTGGTTGCGGAGAACCTGCGCCGTGCCGCCGGCGATCGCGAACATCCGCGCGTCGCGGAGATACCGCTCCACCGGGTTGTCCTTCGAGTAGCCCTCGGCGCCCCAGACCTGCAAAGCGGCGTTCGTCACGCGGATCGCCATCTCGGAGGCGAAGACCTTCGCCTGCGCCGCCGCCAGCCGGTCCGGGAAGCCGGCCGGGCCGGCGCTGCGCGCGGCGCGGTGGATCAGCGCGCGCGCGGCCTCTACCTCGATGGACATGTCGGCCAGCATCCAGCCGAGGCCCTGGAACTCCGCGATCGGGCGGCCGAACTGGCGGCGCGTGCCGGCGCGCGCCAGCGCGTGGTCGAGCGCCCCGGCGGCAAGCCCCATCGCCACCGTCGCGGCGCCGACCCGCTGGCCGTTATAGGCATCGATGAGCCGCCCGAACCCCCGCGAGAACCCGCCCGGCGCGCGCAACACCATCGGGTCCGGCACCTCCAACTCGGAAAACTCCAGCTCCGCCTCCGGCATGCCGCAGAGGCCGAGGGAGGGGATGCGGCGCTTCACCTTGAGCCCCGCCGGAGCCCCCTCCCCGTCCCGCACCACGAGGAAACCGCCGATGCCGCGGAACTCCCCCTCCTCCACCGCGCGGGCGAAGATCAGATGCAGGCGGGAGACGCCGCCGCCCGTGATCCAGGTCTTGCGGCCGTTGATCACCCAGCGGTCGCCACGCTTCACCGCCGTCGTCGTCATCTCGGTAGCGGCCGAGCCGGCCTCGGGCTCGGTGATGCAGATCGCCGGCTTGTCGCCGGCCAGCACCAGCCCGGCCGCCAGCTTCTTCTGGGCTTCCGTGCCATAGGCCATGATCGCGCCGAGCGCGCCCATGTTCGCCTCCACCGCGATGCGGCCGCAGACGGCGCAGGCGCGGCTGAACTCCTCGACGACCAGCGTCGCATCCAGCACCGACCCGCCCGGGCCGCCCCAGTCGCGCGGGATGGTGAGGCCCATGAAGCCGGCCTCGGTCATCCGCTTCACCATCGGCCAGGGATACTGGCCCGAGCGGTCGGTCGCGGCGGCCTGGGCAGCGGCCTCCCGCGCCACTTCGCGGGCGCGGTCGCGCAGCCGCGCCTGGTCGGGGGTGAGGTCGGTCATGCCAGGCGTTCCTCGATGGCGGCGGCAGCGGCCTTGTCCAGCCGCAGCGCCTTGGCCAGCGCATCCAGCCAGGCGCGCTCCTGTGCCGAGATCTCGCCCGCGCCCGCCACCGCGGCGGCATAGACGCGGGCGCGGAGCATCGGGTCTGCGGCCTCGCGCGCCAGCGCCTCGGGCGTCATCGGGCGGTCGAAATCGGCGAGCACGAAATCGCGCTCCTCGGGGCCGAGGCCGGCCGCGTCGAGCTGGCCGGCGATGGCGGCGCGCTCCGCCGGGTCCACGCGCCCATCGGCCTTGGCGGCGGCGATCATGGCGCGGACCATGAGCAGCGCCTCGGCTTCCTCGGCATCCGGGCCGGCGGGTTCGGGCGGCGGCGGAGGGGCCGCGGGCTGGCGCCAGGGGGTGGTCGGGGCCGGCCGCTCAGCTTGGAGGTCGGCGCCCCGCGCCGGGCGGAGATCGGCGCCGCGCGCCGGCCGCGGCGGCGGGGCGGGCGCCGGGGCCGGCGCGGACTGGCTGCGCCGCATCCATTCGGTCAGCGCCCCGGCGGCCAGCGCCCCGATCGCACGCGCCGCGCGGGCCTCCGTGCTGCGCCCCGTCAGCAGCGAGGTCGCCGAATTCGTCCGCCGCCGCCGGCGCGGCGGCTGCGCCGCCCCCCCGAGCAGGGCACCGAGCACGCGGTTCAGGTCCATCCCAGCCTCCCCCCGGATGGCGGAAGCATTAGGCGAAGGCTCAGCGCCCGAACAGCCCGCGCAGCGCCTCGCCGGGGTTCGCGGGCAGGCGCGGCGCGGCGGGGGCGGCGGGCTGGGTCGGCGCGGCGGGCGATGCGGGCGCGGCCTCGGCCGGGGCGGCCGCCGGGGCTGCGGGCCGCGGCGTCGGCACCGGGCCGGCCCGTCCGCCGCGCGCGGCGGTGAGCGAGGGGCCGCATTCCGGCAAGGGCGCCGGCCGCGCCGCACCCTGGCCGAGCGCGCCCAGCAGCGCGCCGGCGCTGCCGCCGAGTTGCCCGGCCACACCGCCAATCACCTCACCCAGGTTCTGCACCTGCACGCCGCGATAGCCCGGCGCGGCGAGCGTCCCGCCGGCCTCGGCGGCGACGCGGATCGAGGTGCCGGCGGCGCGCACATCGTGCTGGAGGCGGAGCGCCAGCGTCTCGTCGCGCAGGTTCACCTGGCCGGTGCCCGCGACCTTCGCCGCCGGCGCGTCCACCAGCAGCGTGCCTATCTGCGCCAAGCCCTCCCGCAGATCGGCGCGCAGCGCCACGCATTCCACCGGCAGGCGCTGCGGCAGGGCGGGCAGCATCGGCGCGCGCTGGCGGAGCGCGGCCTGCACCGGGCCCATGAGCGCGGGCTCGACGGTGGCATCGATCATGGCAAGGCCGAGATGGCCGGAGAGGCTGCCGGCCCAGCCGCGCAGCCGCGCGCCGGCGCCGGCCAGGTCGAGATCGAGCTCGCCCCGCCCGGTGACGCGCACCGGCTGGCCGAGCGCCGTCTGCAGCGCCGCCATGTCCATCTGCGGCGCGCGGGCCGCGAGCCGCAGCGTCGGCGTCGCGGCCGCGGCATTGGCGGCGATCTCCGCCGTCAGCGGCCCGCCCGGCGTGGTGACGGCCAGCGGCGCGATCCCGCCCCGCCCGTCGGTGAGCTTGATCGGCGCGCTGATCGCGCGCCAGGTGGCCCCGCCCGCGGTGAGCTCCGCGATGGTGAGCGCGAGATCGGCATCGAAGCCGCGCAGCGCGGCGAGCGGCAATTCGATGTCGGGGATCACCTTGCCGTCCGCGGGCGGCGCCGCGGCGGGGGCGGCTGGCGTGGCGGGCGCGCCGGCGGCCGGCGGCGGGGCGACGGCGCCGGTCAGCGCATCGAGGTCGAGCCGCGCCACCGCCAGCCGGCCGGCGAGGCCTGGGCGCGGGGCGAGGGCGAGCGTCAGCTCGCCCTGCGCCTGCACCTGCGGCGCCGTCAGCGTCAGCGCCGCGAGCCGCACGCCCTGCGCCAGCCCGCCCTGCCGCTCGGTCAGGCGGAAACCGGCGGCGAGATCCCGCAGCGGCGGCAGCGCCTGGCCGGCGAGCGGCGAGAGCGCCGCAAGGTCCGGCACGCGCGCGGCGAAGGCGAGGTCCACGCCGCTCAGCGCGGCGATGTCGCGGATCGCGCCGCGCAGCGTCGCCTCGGCGCCGGCCGCGCCGAGCGTGAGCTCCACCGGCACGGGGCCCGCCGCCTGGCCCGCGAGCTGCGCCGGGGTGCCGGTGCGGCCGGCAAGCCGGATCGCCGCCGGTCCCTGCGCCGCCTCGCCGGCCAGCGTCAGCGGCGCGTCGAGCCGCGGGGCGGCGAGTTCCAGCCGGTTCAGCACGAGCCCGGGCCGCAGCGCGGCGAGGTCGCTCCGCCCGATCGTCAGGCTCAGCGTCTCGGCCGAGGTGAGCCCGCCGGCATCGCCGGCCAGCTTCGCGGCGAAGGCGATCTCGCGCAGCGGCGGCAGCGGCGCCTCGGGCAGCAGCGCGGCAAGGCGGGCGAGGTCCGGCACGCGGCCCGTCGCCTCGACCGTCCAGGCGGCGCCGGCGAGCGTCCCCCTGGCGGTGACCTCGCCCCCCGCGAGGCCGAGCGTGACCTCGAAGGGCCAGGCCGCGGCGCCGCCGATGCCGGTGATCGGGCCGGTGGTCGCGGCCACGCTCAGCTCCTGCCCGCGCCCGCGCAGCGTGCCGCGCGCGGTGGTCGGGCCGGCGAGCGGGGCGGCGGCGTCGAGCCGGGGGATCTCGATCGTCTCCGCGAGGCCGGTCCGCGCGTCGCGATACGCGATGCGGGCCTCGGTCAGCCGCAGCGCGCCGATCGCGACGGCGAGCCGCTCCTCGGGCGTGGCAGGGACCGTCTGGCCGGAGGGCGTGGTCGGCACCGGCGGGGCGGCGGCCGGGCCGAGCAGCCAGTTGCCGCGGCCCTGCGCATCCACTTCCAGCAGGATGTCGGGCGCGTCGATCTCGATCCGCACCACGTCCACCTGGCGCGAGAGCAGCGGGATCAGCGCGAGCTGCACCTCGGCGCGGCGGGCCGTCAGCATCTCCGGCCGGCTGCCGCCCGGCGCGTTGGCCAGCGCGATGTCAGTCAGCGCGACGGAGGGACGGAGCGAGAGGCCGAGCGCGATGCCGCCCACCGTGAAGCGGCGGCCGGTCGCCTCCTCCACGGCGGCGACGAGGCGCGGGCGGATCGTCTCGGGATCGACCAGGATGCGGAGGGCGACGAAGCCGGCAACCGGGAGGGCAACGGCGAGCCCGAGGAGAATCCAGGGCCAGCGGCGGCGGCGTGGGGCGGTGGTCATGGCGTTCCTTGTCCTCGCACCCCCACCCCGGCCCTCCCCCGCTTGCGGGGGAGGGAGATGAGGGGGGTCAGGCCTCCCGTCTCGGCTTCAGGGCGCGGGGGGCCTCGAAGCCGAAGAAGGCGAAGGTCTCCTTCATGTGTGGCGGCAGCGCGGCGGCCACCTCCAGCGTCCCGCCCGCCGGATGCGGCAGGCGGAGCGATCGGGCATGCAGGTGCAGAAGCCCGGGCAGGCCATCCATGTGCGCGGCCTGTCCCCCATATTTGCCGTCCCCCAGGATCGGACAACCCAGCGCCTCCGCGCAGTGCACGCGGAGTTGATGGGTGCGGCCGGTGATGGGGTTCAGCTCGAGCCAGGCCGCGCGCTTGCGCGCCGCATCCAGCGTGCGGAATTCGGTGATGGCGCGCGCGGCGTCCCGGTCGCCGGGCTCGGCGCCCGTGGTGCGCTCGCCGCGCGGGCCGCCCTGCTTGATCAGCGGCAGGTTGATCGTGCCGGCCTTGGGCGAGGGCTCGCCGACCACCACCGCCCAGTAGGTCTTGCGCACGTCGCGGCCGCGGAAGGCGGCGGCGAGCTTCGCCGCCGCCGCGGCGCTGCGCGCCAGCAGCAGGACGCCGGAGGTGTCCTTGTCGAGCCGGTGGACGAGCTTCGGCCGCTCCGCCGCGCCGAAGCGGAGCGCGTCCAGCATGCCGTCCAGATGCTTCGCGATCCCCGGCCCGCCCTGCACGGGCAGGCCATGCGGCTTGTCGAGGACGAGCACATGCTCGTCGCGATGCAGCAGCATCGCCTCCAGCGCGCGGGCCTCGCGCGCATCCACCGGGCGGTCGGCGCCGGCCTTCGGCGCCGGTGCGTCGGGCAGCGGCGGGATGCGGATCTCCTGCCCGGCGGCAAGGCGCGTATTCGCCTCGGCGCGCTTGCCGTCCACGCGGATCTGGCCGGTGCGCAGCATCTTCTGCAGCGCGCCCTGGGTCAGCGCGGGGAAATGCCGGCGGAACCAGCGGTCGAGCCGGAGATCGCCTTCCTCGGCGCCGACATGGCGGGTCTGCACGGTCATCGGCGCAACCCCCAGAGCACGAGCGCGAAGGCGGCGAGGCCGAGCCCCACCGAGGCGAGGACATAGGCCACCGCCAGCATCGGCGAGCGTTCGAACAGCGCCGCCGCCTCCAGGCTGAAGGCGGAAAAGGTGGTGAAGCCGCCGAGGAAGCCGGTGACGAGCAGCAGCCGCGCCGGCCCGTCGAGCCCGGCGCCGAAGGCGAGCCCGATCGCGGCACTGCCCGCCACGTTCACCGCCAGCGTGCCCCACGGAAAGCCCGCGCCGAGCGTCGAGATGGCCAGCACCGAGACCAGGTAGCGGCAGACCGAGCCCGCCGCGCCGCCGAGCGCGACGTAGAGAAGGTTCGCCGCACTCATCGCCGGCGCGCCCGCTGCGCGCGGAGGGCCTGCCACTGGCGCAGCCGTTCGGCCACCGCGGCCTCCGCGCCGCGATCGGTGGGCGCGTAGAAGCGCTGCGGCGCCATGCCCTCCGGCCAGTAGTTCGCGCCGGAGAAGCCGTCCTCCGCGTCATGGTCGTATTCGTAGCCCTCGCCGTAGCCGAGCTCGCGCATCAGCTTCGTCGGCGCGTTGAGGATGTTCGGCGGCGGCATCAGGCTTCCGGTCTGCTTCGCGCTTCGCATCGCCGCGCCGAAGGCGGCATAGACGGCGTTCGACTTGGGCGCGGTGGCAAGGTGCAGCACGAGCTGCGCCAGCGCGAGCTCCCCTTCCGGGGAGCCGAGCCTTTCGTACGTCTCCCAGGCGGCGATGGCCAGCGGCAGCGCGCGCGGATCGGCCATGCCGACATCCTCGGCGGCGAAGCGCGTGAGGCGGCGGGCCAGGAAGCGCGGGTCCTCGCCGCCCGCCAGCATGCGCGCGAACCAGTAGAGCGCCGCATCGGGGTCGCTGCCGCGCATCGCCTTGTGCAGCGCGGAGATGAGGTTGTAGTGCTCCTCGCGGTCCTTGTCGTAGAGCGCGGCGCGCTTCGCGAGCAGCGCGGCGAGCGCGGCGGGATCGAGCGGATCGCCGCCTTCCGGCACCGCGAGCAATTGCTCCGCCATGTTCAGCAGGTAGCGGCCATCGCCATCGGCCATCGCGCGCAGCGTGGCGCGCGCCTCGGCCGTCAGCGGCAGCGCGCGGTGCTCGGCCGCCTCGGCGCGGGCGAGGAGCTGTTCGAGGGAAGCGTCGTCCAGCCGCTTGAGGACCAGCACCTGGCAGCGGCTGAGCAGCGCGCCGTTGAGCGCGAAGGATGGATTTTCCGTTGTTGCCCCGACCAGCGTGACGGTGCCGTCCTCCACCACCGGCAGGAAGCCGTCCTGCTGGGCGCGGTTGAAGCGGTGGATCTCGTCCACGAAGAGCAGCGTGCCCCGCCCCTTGCGGCGCCGCTCGCGCGCCTCGTCGAAGGCGCGCTTGAGGTCGGCGACGCCGCTGAAGACCGCCGAGAGCGCGTGGAACTGCAACCCCGCCGCCTCCGCCAGCAGCCGCGCGATGGTGGTCTTGCCCACGCCGGGCGGGCCCCAGAGGATCAGCGAGGCGAGGCTGCCGCGCGCCAGCATCAGCGTGACCGTGCCGGCTGGGCCCAGCAGGTGGTCCTGGCCGATCACCTCATCGAGCGCACGCGGCCGCAGCCGGTCGGCGAGCGGGCGCGGGCCGGCGGGCGGGCGGTCCGCCGGCTCCGTCTCGCCGAACAGGTCGGGGGCGCGCGCGGTCATGCGCCTGGATAGCGCGGATCGGCCACCGGTTGCAGCCGCCCCGGCCGCCGCGCCATCCTGCCGGCGGGAGGATACGGGCATGAGCCTCACGCTTCGCGCGCTGCACCCGCTCTTCGCCGCCGAGGCGACGGGCCTCGACCTCCGCCGCCCGCTCGGCGCCGCCGACAGGGAGGCGGTGGAGGCGGCGATGGACCGCCATGCCGTCCTGGTCTTCCCCGGCCAGGACCTGACCGACGAGCAGCAGATCGCCTTCATCGAGCAGTTCGGCGAGATGGAGGAGGCGCCGGCGACGGTGGATGCGCACAAGCGCCGCCTCGCCCACGCCCGGATGAACGACATCTCCAACCTGGACGAGGAAGGGCGGCTGCTCGCCGCCGACGACCGGCGACGGATGTTCAACCTGGGCAATCGGCTCTGGCACAGCGACAGCAGCTTCAAGGCGACGCCGGCGAAATACTCGGCGCTGCATGCGCGCGAGATCCCGCCCGAGGGCGGCGACACCGAATTCGCCGACATGCGCGCCGCCTGGGACGCGCTGCCCGCGGCCGAACAGGCGCGGGCCGGGCCGCTGGTCGCGGAACATTCGCTGCTGTTCTCCCGCGCGGTCCTCGGCTTCGCCGACTTCACCGAGGAGGAGAAGGCGAAGTTCGCGCCGGTGCCGCAGCGGCTCGTGCGGCGCCATCCCGGCTCGGGGCGGCTCAGCCTGTATCTCTCCGCCCATATCGGCCGCATCCGGGGCTGGCTGGTGCCGGAGGCACTGGAGCTGGTGCGCGACCTGACCGAGCATGCGACGCAGCGGGAGTTCGTGTTCCGCCATCGCTGGCGGCGGCTCGATCTGGTGATGTGGGACAACCGCTGCACCATGCACCGCGCCCGCCCCTTCGCCGACACGACCCACCGCCGCGACGTCCGCCGCGTGACCATCAAGGACAGCGCGCCGACGCTGGAGCAGCCGGTGTGATGGCACCGGCCCTGATGATTGACCTGCGGCCCGCGGAGCGGGCCGAGGCCGCGACGGGTTCCCATCCACGTTGCTGCGCAACGTGGATGGGGTCCCGGAATGCGGCCCGCCGCTGATGCGGCGAGCCAAGGCGGCGGAGCCGCCGCCCGGCGCCTGAGGGCAACGAAAGGAATGCCAACGAGTCGCTGAAAGCGGCCGTTGGCATGAGAGCAGGCTGGACGGGCGCATCGCCGCCTGTAGCCTGACCGCGACAAGGGAGGAGTTCGCCATGCGCCGCCGCGCCCTGCTCGCCGCGCTCGCCGCCACGCCGCTTGCCCGCCCCGCGCGGGCGCAATGGGCGCCGAGCCGCGCCATCCGCCTGATCGCGCCCTACCCGCCGGGCGGCGGGGTGGACACCACCTCCCGACTGCTCGCCGGGCCGATGGGCGCCTTCCTCGGGCAGCAGGTCGTGGTGGAGAACCGCGGCGGCGCCGGCGGCTCGATCGGCGCGGGGGAACTCGCCCGCAGCGCGCCGGACGGCCACACGGTGATGGTGGACGCGATGGCGCATACGGTGAACCCGTCGCTGATCCGCGGCCTGCCCTTCGATTACGCCACCGCCTTCACGCCGATCAGCCAGCTCGTCGTGCTGCCGCAGATCCTGGCGGTGAACACCGCGACGCCGGCGCGCACGCTGGCGGAGCTCGTGGCGCATGTGAAGGCCAATCCGGGGCGGCTCTCCTACGGCTCCTCGGGCAATGCCACCGCGGCGCATCTGGCGGCGGCGCTGTTCGTGAACCGCGCCGGGCTCGACATCCAGCATGTGCCCTATCGCGGCGGCACGCCGGCGCTGCAGGACCTGCTGGGGGGCAGCATCCTGTTCGTGTTCGGCACCGTCTCCTCCACGCTGCAACTGGCGCGCGACGGGCGGCTCAGGGCGATCGCCGTTTCCACCGCCGAGCGCGTCGCCTCTCTCCCCGAGGTGCCGACGATCGCCGAGCAGGGCTTCCCGGGCTTCGAGCTGAACGAGTGGAACGGCTTCTACGCGCCGGCCGGCCTGCCGCCGGCGGCGGTGGCGCGCTGGCATGCCGCGGTGATGCACGCGCTGGCCGACGCGACGGTGCGCCAGCGGCTCGAGGCGCTCGGCGCGCTGCCGGTGGGCACCTCGCCGGCCGAATTCGCCCGCTACGTCGCCGCCCAGCGCGAGGCGATGGGGCGCCTGGTGCGGGAGGCGCGGATCGAGGCGGGTTGACCGGGCGGCGGCGAAGCGCGATTTCCGCCGCAACAACCCGGGAGTGACCGCCATGACGACCCGCCGCCTGCTGCTCGCCGCCGCCCTCGCCGCCCCTGGCCTTGTCCTGCCCGGCCTTGCCCGCGCGCAGGGCGCCTGGCCCGGCCGTTCGATCCGCCTCGTCGTGCCGTTTGCCGCTGGCGGCGCGGCGGACAGTTCCGCCCGCGTGCTGACGCCGCGCATGGGCGAGAAGCTCGGCCAGACCTTCGTGGTGGAGAACCGCACCGGCGCCTCGGGCAGCCTCGGCGGCAACGAGGTGGCGCGCGCGACGGATGGCCACACCTTCCTCTGGGACGCATCCAGCCACATCGTGAACCCGGCGCTGCTCCGCACGCCCTTCGACTACGCGACCGCCTTCGCGCCGATCTCGCTGGTGGTGCTGTTCCCCTCCGCGATCGCGGTGAAGAACGATTTCCCGGCGCGCACGCTGCAGGAATTCGTGGCGCAGGCGAAGGCGCGGCGCGGCGCGGTGACGGTCGGCACCCAGGGCAATGCGACGGCGGGGCATCTCGGCCTCGCCGCCTTCGCCAAGGCCGCGGGGATCGAGGTGGTGCACGTGCCCTATCGCGGCGGCGCGGCGGCGGCGCAGGACCTGGCGGCGGGCGCCGTGGATGCGGTGTTCACCACGCTGGTTTCGGCCGGACCGGTGGTGGATGGCGGCCGCGCGCGCTTCCTCGGCGTCGGCACGCCAGGCCGCGTCGAGAGCCGGCCCGACATCCCGACCATCGCGGAGCAGGGCTTCCCCGGCTTCGAGAGCAACGAATGGGCCGGGCTGTTCGGCCCCGCGAGCACGCCGCCCGCCGTGGTCAACGCCATGTACGACGCCCTGGCCGAGGCGATCGCGGTGCCGGCGCTGCGGCAGCGGCTGATCCAGATCGGCTGCGTGCCGGTCGCCTCCCGCCCCGCCGATTTCGCCCGCTTCGTCACCGAGGGCCGCGCCGCCATGGCGACCCTGGTGCGCGAGGCAAATATCCGCGCGGAGTGATCTGCCTCTCCCTCCCCCGTTCACGGGGGAGGGTCGGGGTGGGGGGCACCAACTGACCCAGCCGCAGCCCAACCAGAACCTCGCCGGCATCCTGCTGATGTCGGCCGCGGTGCTCGCCTTCTCGCTGAACGACGTGCTCGGCAAGTGGCTGGTCGCGACCTATTCGGTCGCGCAGGTCCTCGTGCTGCGGAGCATCGCGGCGCTGGTGATCCTGGCGCCGATGATCCGGCGCGAGGGTTCAGCGCACCTGCTGCGGCCGAAGCAGCCGCGGATCCAGGCGCTGCGCGTCGCGGCGGGCACGATCGAGGTGGCGTGCTTCTACTGGGCGGTCTCGATGATGCCGCTCGCGGACACCATGGCCTTCTGGATGGCGACCCCGATCTTCGTCGCGGTCGCGAGCGCGGTCTTCATGGGCGAGAGGCTGGACCGCGGCCGGTTCGCCGCCGTGCTGCTCGGCTTCGCCGGCGTGCTGCTGGCGCTGGGGGCGAGCCTGGATTGGGGCTGGCTGCCGACGCTGGTCGCGATGGTCGGCGTCACGGTCTATTCGGCCTATCTGCTGACCACGCGGGCGCTGCGCGGCACCTCGCCGGCGGTGCTCGCGACCTACCAGATGGGCGCGGCGCTGGCCTTCGGGCTGGTGCTCGCGCCCTTCGGCTGGACGCCGCTGACCTGGTTCGATGGGATGCTGCTGATGCTGCTCGGCGTGGTGGGGGTGGCCGCGCATCTCGCGGTGACGAAGTCGCTGGCGCTGGCGCCGGCGCCGGTGGTGGTGCCCTGGCAATACGCGATGATCCTGTGGGGGATCCTGTTCGGCTGGATCTTCTTCCACGAGGTGCCGACGCCGACCATGCTGGCCGGCGTGGCGGTCATCATCGGCGCCGGCTTCTGGCTGACGCGGATGGAGCTGCGCGCGGCGCGGGGGTGATCAGGCGGGCCAGGCGCCCCGCACGAACACCGCCTCCTCCATCCCCGGCCAGGGCGGCATGGTCACCGCGACCGCCTCGAGCGGCGCGGTACCGAGCGCGCGGAACTGGAAGCGCGTGCCGACCGGGATGGAGAGGCTGAGGCCGGGCGCGAGCGGCGTGATCTCCTCCCGCCCGTCCTGGCTGCGCCACATCTCGCCCTGGCCGGCGAGGATGAACCAGAGTTCCTCGACCGTGCGGTGCATGACGGCCTTCGAGACCTCGCCGGGATCGAGCCGGAAATGCGCCATGCTGCCGCCCGCGAGACGGAGCAGGATGCGGACCTCGGAGCCGTCCGGCGCAAGCACATCGGGCGCGGCGGGAAGTGGCTTGGTGGCGAAGTCCATGCGGCTCCCTCCCCCGCTTGCGGGGGAGGGCTGGGGTGGGGGTGCCGCCGCGACGCGCGCCCCCACCTGCCGCACCCCCACCCCGACCCTCCCCCGCAAGCGGGGGAGGGAGAAATGCGAAAGGGCGCCTTGCGGCGCCCTCTGCTGCGTTCGTCCAGGCGGCCGGCGTTACGCCGCCTCCTGCTCCTCGGTCGCCTCGGGCTTCGGGCCGCTGTCCTGGCCCTTGGCCGTCACGTCGCGCTCCACGAGCTCGATCACGGCCATCGCGGCGGCGTCGCCGTAGCGGATGCCGGCCTTCAGCACGCGGGTATAGCCGCCGTTGCGGGCCTTGTAGCGCTCGGCCACCGTGGTGAAGAGCTTGTCCACCACCTTCTCGTCGCGGATCTGCGCGAGCGCCTGGCGCCGCGCATGCAGCCCGCCGCGCTTGCCGAGCGTGATGATGCGCTCGACATACGGGCGCAGCTCCTTCGCCTTGGGCAGCGTGGTGGTGATCTGCTCGTGCTTGATCAGGCTCGTCGCCATGCTGCGGAGCATGGCGACGCGGTGGGTGGAGGTGACGCCGAGCTTACGGCCCGAAACCCCGTGACGCATGGTCGTTGTTCCTTATGCCCCGATGAGCCGTCAGAAGGGCTCTTCGAGCTTCTTCGCCAGGTCCTCGATGTTCTCCGGCGGCCAGCCCGGCACGGTCATGCCGAGGCCGAGCCCCATCGAGGCGAGGACCTCCTTGATCTCGTTCAGCGACTTCCGCCCGAAGTTCGGGGTGCGGAGCATCTCCTGCTCGGTCTTCTGCACCAGGTCGCCGATGTAGACGATGTTGTCGTTCTTCAGGCAGTTGGCGGAGCGCACGCTGAGCTCCAGCTCGTCCACCTTGCGGAGCAGGTTGCGGTTGAAGGGCAGGTCGTCGCGGATTTCCGCCTCGACGCGCGCGCGCGGCTCCTCGAAGTTGATGAAGAGCTGCAGCTGCTCCTGCAGGATGCGGGCCGCGATGCCGACCGCGTCCTCGGGCGCGACCGTGCCGTCGGTTTCGACCGTCAGCACCAGCTTGTCGTAGTCGGTCTTCTGGCCGACGCGGGTGGGCTGCACCTGGTAGGCCACGCGGCGGACCGGCGAATAAATCGCGTCCACCGGGATGAGGCCGATCGGCGCATCCTCCGGCCGGTTCTCGCTGGCCGGGACGTAGCCCTTGCCGGTGTCGACCGTCAGCTCCATCGAGAGCTTCGCGCCGTCGTCGAGCGTGCAGATCACCAGGTCCGGGTTCGCGATCTCGATGTCGCCGGTGGTCTGGATGTCGGCCGCCGTCACCTCGCCCGGGCCGGTCTTGACCAGGTGCAGGCGCTTCGCGCCCTCGCCCTGGTAGCGGATGGCGAGCTGCTTCACGTTCAGCACGATGTCCGTCACGTCCTCGCGGACGCCCTGGATCGAGCTGAACTCGTGCAGCACGCCATCGATGCGGATGCCCGTCACCGCCGCGCCCTGGAGCGAGGAGAGCAGGATGCGGCGCAGCGCGTTGCCGAGCGTCATGCCGAAGCCGCGCTCCAGCGGCTCGGCGACGATCGTCGCGGTGCGCGACGGGTCGGCGCCGAACTCGACGTCCTTCTTGGTCTCGATCAGCGAACGCCAGTTCTTCTCGATCACGGTGTCTTCCCTATGCCCGAAGCGTCGCGGGAGAGGCGCGGCCGTCGCCGCGCGGAGCAGCGGCAGAAGCCGCCCTCACTCACACGCGGCGGCGCTTGCGCGGGCGGCAGCCATTGTGCGGAATGGGCGTCACGTCGCGGATCGCGGTGACGTAGAAACCGACGGCCTGCAGCGCGCGCAGCGCCGATTCGCGGCCCGAGCCGGGGCCGGAGACCTGGATCTCCAGCGTCTCCATCCCGTGCTCGCGCGCCTTCTTGCCCGCGTCCTCCGCCGCGACCTGCGCGGCATAGGGCGTGGACTTGCGGCTGCCCTTGAAGCCCTGGCTGCCGGCCGAGGACCAGGCGATCGCGTTGCCCTGGGCGTCGGTGATGGTCACGACGGTGTTGTTGAAGCTGGCAAGCACATGCGCCACGCCGGACGAGATGTTCTTGCGTTCCTTCTTGCGCGGCCGGTTGCCGGCGCCGGCGCCGCCACGGGGTTCGCGAGCCATCCTACTTCGTCACCTTCTTCTTGCCGGCGATCGCGACCGCCTTGCCCTTGCGCGTGCGCGCATTCGTGTGCGTCCGCTGGCCGCGCACCGGCAGCCCCTTGCGGTGACGGAGCCCGCGGTAGCAGGCCATGTCCATCAGCCGCTTCTTGTTCATCGCCTCTTCACGGCGGAGATCGCCCTCGACGCGGTATTCGCGGTCGATGTGCTCGCGGATGCGGAGGATCTCGTCGTCCGAGAGCTGGTTCACCCGCTTCGCCTCGGCGATGCCGAGGGCGTCGATGATGTCCTTCGCGTTCTTCGGCCCGATGCCATAGATGTAGCGAAGCGAGATGGCGACCCGCTTGTTGGTCGGGATGTTCACGCCGGCGATGCGCGCCACGTTCCGTCTCTCCTCACGGGGCCGGCCGGCCCCCCTGCCCCGCCGGATCGCTCCGGTCAGGCCTTGGTCCAAACATGCAAACGCGAAGCACGGCCGAAGCCAGGCCCCGGACCGCGAGGGCGGGGGATTACTCCCCCACCACCGCGGGAGTCAAGCGCCCCCCGGCGGGCCGAGGATGGCGGCCAGTTGTCGCGTCACCTCGTCCATGGGGGCCATGCCGTCCACCTGCTTCATCTTGCCCTGGGCGGCGTAGAAGGGGAGCAGCGGCGCGGTCTGGCGGTGATAGGCTTCAAGCCGGGCGGCCACCGTCTCCGCCTTGTCGTCGGCGCGGCGGGTGAACTCCGTCCCGCCGCAGGCGTCGCAGATGCCGGCCCTGGCGGTGGGCTTGAAGCGGTCATGGTACCCTGCGCCGCAATTCGCGCAGGTGAAGCGGCCGGCGATGCGCTCGACCAGCGCGGCGTCGTCCACCACGAGCTCGATCACCTGGTCCAGTGCCATCCGCTGGTCCCGCAGCATCGCATCGAGCGATTCGGCCTGCGGCACCGTGCGGGGGAAGCCGTCCAGGATGAAGCCCTTCGCGCAATCGGGCTGCTGCACGCGGGCGGCCAGCATGCGGGTGATGATGGCATCCGGCACCAGCGCGCCCGATTCCATGATCGCCTTGGCTTCGCGCCCGATCTCGCTGCCGGCCTTCACCTCGGCGCGCAGCATGTCGCCGGTGGCGATCTGGGCGATGCCGTAGGCATCCTGCAGCCGCTTGGCCTGGGTGCCCTTCCCGGCGCCGGGGGGGCCAAGGAGGATCAATCTCATCGCCCGCGTCCCCCCGGCTGCGTGCCCCGTCCGCCGAGCCGCGCCTTCTTGATGAGCCCCTCGTACTGGTGCGCGAAGAGATGCGACTGCACCTGCGCCACCGTGTCCATCGTGACCGAGACGATGATCAGCAGCGAGGTGCCGCCGAAATAGAAGGGCACGCTGTACTGCGAGATCAGGATCTCCGGCACCAGGCAGATCACCGCGAGGTAGACCGCGCCCACCGCCGTCAGCCGGGTGAGCACGCGGTCGAAATACTCCGCCGTCGGCTGGCCGGGCCGGATGCCGGGGACAAAACCGCCGTATTTCCGCAGGTTGTCCGCCGTGTCCTGCGGGTTGAACACGACCGCGGTGTAGAAGAAGGCGAAGAACACGATCAGCCCCAGGTAGAGCGCCATGTAGAGCGGCTGCCCATGCGCCAGGAGGTTGGCGATGTCGGTCAGCACCGAGGGCTCGGTCTGCGTGCCCTGGAAGGCGCTGAAGGTCGCGGGCAGCAGAAGCAGCGAGGAGGCGAAGATCGGCGGCATCACGCCCGCGGTGTTGAGCTTGAGCGGCAGGTGCGTGTTCTGCTCCTGCGTCATCTTGTTGCCGACCTGGCGCTTCGGATACTGCACCGGGATGCGGCGCTGCGCGCGCTCGATGAACACCACGGCCGCGATGATGCCCAGCGCGGCGAGCAGGAAGAAGATGATGAAGAAGGTCGAGAGCGCGCCGGTCCGCCCGAGCTCGAGCGTCGCCGCCAGCGCCGAGGGCAGGTTCGCCACGATGCCGGCGAAGATGATCAGGCTGATCCCGTTGCCGACGCCGCGCGCGGTGATCTGCTCGCCCAGCCACATCAGGAACATCGTCCCGCCGGTCAGCGTGATGACGCAGGAGATGCGGAAGAACCAGCCGGGCTCCACCACCGCCGGCCCGAAGCTGCCGCGCAGCGATTCGAGCCCGAGCGCGATGCCATAGGCCTGGAAGATCGCGATGAAGAGGCAGAGGTAGCGGGTGTACTGGTTGAGCTTCTTCCGCCCCGTCTCGCCTTCCTTCTTCAGCGCCTCCCACGAGGGGATCGCCGCCGTCATCAGCTGCACGATGATGCTGGCCGAGATGTAGGGCATGATGTTCAGCGCGAACACCGTCATGCGCCCGAGCGCGCCGCCGGTGAACATGTCGAACATGCCGAGGATGCCGCCGCCCATCTGGGTCAGCAGCTCCGCCATGACGCCCGCATCCACGCCGGGCACCGGCACGTAGGAGCCGATGCGGTAGACGATCAGCGCGCCGAGCGTGAACCAGATGCGCTTCTTGAGCTCGGTGGCCTTGGCGAGCACACCGAGATTGAGATTGGCCGCGAGCTGTTCGGCGGCGGACGCCATGCCTGTCTCCCCTCGCGGCCGCATCCCCCTGGGGCGCGCCCCGGAGCTGCCGGGGCGCCGCGGCGCAGCCTAACCAGATGCCGTCCGCGGCCCCGCCTTGCAAGGCCGCGGCATGGGCTCAGCCTTCCGCGGCCGCCTCGGCCGGCGCCGACACGGTCACCCTGCCGCCCGCCGCCTCGATGGCGGCGATCGCGGCGGCGGACGCGCCGGTGACGCTGATGGTCACGGCCCGCGTGATCTCGCCCTTCGCCAGCAGCCGCACGCCCGCGAGCTTGGAGGAGGTCTTGACCACGCCCGCCGCCTTCAGCGCCGCCTCGTCGATCGCCGCATCGGCGGCAAGACGGCCCTCTGCGATCGCCTTGTCGAGCGTGCCGACGTTCAGCACCGCATAGTCCTTGCGGAAGGGGTTCACGAAGCCGCGCTTCGGCAGGCGGCGGTAGATCGGGAGCTGGCCGCCCTCGAACCCGTTCAGCCGCACGCCCGTGCGCGCCTTCTGGCCCTTCACGCCGCGCCCGCCGGTCTTGCCCTTGCCGGAGCCGATGCCGCGCCCGATGCGCTTGAACTTGTTCCGGGCGCCTTCGTTGTCCCGGATCTCATTGAGCTTGGGCATGGTTCAGCCCTCGACCTTCACCAGGTGCGCGACCTTGCGGATCATGCCGCGCACCGCGGGCGTGTCCTCGAGCTCGCGCGTGCGATGCATCTTGTTGAGGCCGAGCCCGATCAGCGTCTCGCGCTGGCCGGGCTTGCGGCCGATCGGCGAGCCCGTCTGGGTCACCTTCACCGTCTTCTGCTGATCAGCCATTGGCCGCCTCCGCCGCCGGCTCAGCTTCCTTCTTCGGGCCGCCGAGCAGGTCGGTCACCTTCTTGCCGCGGCGGGCCGCCACCGCGCGCGGGCTCGTCGAGCGCGCCAGCGCGGCGAAGGTCGCCTTGACCATGTTGTGCGGGTTCGTCGTGCCGGTGCACTTCGCCACCACGTCGCCCATGCCGAGCGTCTCGAACACCGCGCGCATCGGACCGCCGGCGATGATGCCGGTGCCCGCGGGTGCGGCGCGCAGGATCACGCGGCCGGCGCCGAACTCGCCGACGATGTCGTGGTGCAGCGTGCGGCCTTCCTTCATCGGCACGCGGATCATGCCGCGCTTGGCACGCTCCGTCGCCTTGCGGATCGCCTCCGGCACCTCGCGCGCCTTGCCAGCGCCCCAACCCACGCGCCCCTTCTGGTCGCCCACGACGACCAGCGCAGCGAAGCTGAAGCGACGGCCGCCCTTCACCACCTTGGCGACGCGGTTGATGGTGACGAGCTTGTCCTTGAGCTCGTCGCCCTCCGTCCGCTCCTGCCGGTTCTCCCGCTCGCGGTCGCGCCCGCGGCCACGACGGCGCTCGCCGCCCTCGCCGCCGCCCTCGCCGCCCGTCCTCGGCTCACGTGCCATGTGCAGACTTCCTCAGAAGGAGAGACCGCCCTCGCGGGCAGCCTCCGCCAGCGCCTTGACGCGGCCGTGATAGAGATAGGGCCCGCGGTCGAACACGACCTTGGAGATGCCGGCCGCGAGCGCGCGCTCGGCCACCAGCTTGCCCACCGCGGTCGCGGCGTCCTTGTCGGCGCCGGTCTTCATCCCCTCGCGCATCGGCTTCTCGAGCGTCGAGGCGGCGGCGACGGTGCGGCCATGCGCGTCGTCGATCACCTGGGCGTAGATGTGCTTGCCGGAGCGGAACACCGAGAGGCGCGGCCGCCCCCCGGCCTTCAGCTTGAGCTGGTAGCGCAGCCGCGCGCGGCGGCGGGCCTGCAATGCGAGCTTGTCGGCCATTACTTCTTCTTACCCTCCTTCCGGAGGATCACCTCGTTGTCGTAGCGGACACCCTTGCCCTTGTAGGGCTCGGGGCCGCGATAGGCGCGGATCTCGGCCGCCACCTGGCCTACCTGCCGCTTGTCCGAGCCTTCCACCTTGATGGAGGTCGGCTTCTCGCAGGTGATCTTGATCCCCTGCGGGATCGGGTAGCGGATCTCGTGGCTGTAGCCGAGGTTCAGCACCAGGTCCTTGCCCTGCACCGCGGCCTTGTAGCCGGTGCCGGTGATCTCCATCGACTTCACGAACCCGGTGGAGACGCCCGTCACCATGCCCTGGATCAGGCTGCGCGTGGTGCCCCACATGGTCCGCGCGCGACGGTCGGCGCCGCGCGGCTTCACCGCGACCTCGCCCGACGCGACCTCCACATCCACCTCGTCCGTCAGGTCGAGCTTGAGCTCGCCAAGCTTGCCCTTGGCCACGACGGTCCGGCCCTGCAGCGCCACCTGGACGCCCGCGGGAACCGGAACCGGATACTTGCCGACGCGCGACATCCCCTGCCCTCCGTCAGAACACGCGGCAGAGGACTTCGCCGCCGACATTGGCGGTTCGGGCCTCATGGTCGCTCATCACGCCCTTCGGCGTGGACAGGATGGAGATGCCGAGTCCGTTGTAGAACTTCTGCAGCTCCGCGATCTTCGAATAGACGCGCCGGCCCGGCTTGGAGACGCGGGTGATCTCCTTGATGGCGGGCTCGCCTTCCGAGTACTTCAGCTCGATGTTGATCATCGCCACGCCGGGCCGCACCTGCTCGGTGCTGAAGGCGCGGATGTAGCCCTCGCGCTTCAGCACATCGAGCACGTTGGCGCGCAGCTTCGAGGCCGGCGTCGAGCAGCGGCTCTGCCGCGCCCGGCTGGCGTTGCGGATGCGGGTGAGCAGGTCACCCAGCGGATCGGACAGCGACATCGCGCGTCCCCCTTACCAGCTCGCCTTGACCACGCCCGGGATCTGGCCGGTATTGGCCAGTTCGCGGAGCTGGTTCCGGCTCAGCTTGAACTTGCGATAATTGCCGCGCGGGCGGCCGGTGATCTCGCAGCGCAGGCGCACGCGGTTGGCGGCGCCGTTCCGCGGGAGCTGCGCGAGCTTGAGGGTCGCCTCGAAGCGCTCCTCCACCGGGCGCGCGCGGTCCATCACCACCGCCTTCAGCGCGCCGCGCTTCGCGGCGTGCAGCTTGGAAAGCCGGGCACGCCGGTTGTTCTTCTCGACTGACGAGGTCTTGGCCATATCGTCTTCGGTCCTCCGGAACCTGCCGAGGCGAACCCCGGCGGTTTTCCAAACGGGTTCAGTTGGCGAAGGGCAGGTCGAAGGCCTTGAGCAGGGCCTTCGCTTCCTTGTCCGTCTTCGCCGTGGTGACGAACTGGATGTCCATCCCGCGCACCGTCTCCACGCGATCGTAGTTGATCTCGGGGAACACGATCTGCTCCTTCAGGCCCATGGCGTAGTTGCCACGGCCGTCGAATCCGCGATTGCCGGGGATGCCGCGGAAGTCGCGCACGCGCGGCAGCGCGATCGTGACCAGGCGGTCCAGGAACTCGTACATCCGCGCCTTGCGCAGCGTGACCTTGCAGCCGATCGCCTGGCCCTCGCGGATCTTGAAGCCGGCGATCGCCTTCTTCGCCAGCGTCTTCACCGGCTTCTGGCCGCTGATCGCCATCAGCTCCGCTACCGCTGCATCGAGCTTCTTCTGGTCGCCGGCGGCCTCGCCCACGCCCATGTTGATCACGATCTTCTCGAGCTTCGGCACTTCCATCGGGTTCGCGTAGCCGAACTCCTCCGTCAGGCGCTTGCGCACGACGTCGTCGTAGTGCCGGCGCAGCCGCGGCGCCTCGGACGGCGCGGCGGCCGCGGGGCCGGCCTTGGCCGCGACATTCGTCGCCGCCTGCCCGCCGCCCGACTGCTGCGCACCCTTCGCCGGCGCGCTCTTGGCGGGCTTCGCCGCCGGCTTCTTGGCGTCGGACTTGCCGCCGCTCTTCTTCGTCCCGCTCATCGGTCAATCACCTCGCCCGAGGCCTTGGCCACGCGCACCTTCTTGCCGTCCTCGAGCGTCTTGAAGCCGACGCGCGTTGGCTTGTCGCTCTTCGGGTCGAGCAGCGCCAGGTTGGAGAGGTGGATCGGCCCCTCCTTCTCCGTGATGCCGCCCGGACGGTTCAGGCCCTGCGGCTTCTCGTGCCGCTTGACCATGTTCACGCCCTGCACGAAGGCGCGGTCTTCCTTCGGCACCACGCGGATCACCTCACCGCGCTTGCCCTTGTCGCGACCGGCCAGCACCTGGACCTTGTCGCCCTTCCTGATCTTCGCGGCCATGGCCTACAGGACCTCCGGCGCCAGCGAGATGATCTTCATGAACTTCTTGCCCCGCAGCTCGCGCACCACCGGGCCGAAGATGCGAGTCCCGATCGGCTCGCCCTGCTTGTTGATCAGCACCGCGGCGTTGCCGTCGAAGCGGATCGCCGTGCCGTCGATGCGGCGCACCGGATAGGCGGTGCGCACGATCACGGCGCGGTGCACCTCGCCCTTCTTCACCTTGGCGCGCGGGATCGCCTCCTTCACGGAGACGACGATCACGTCGCCGACGCTCGCGACCTTCCGCTTCGAGCCGCCGAGCACCTTGATGCACTGGACGCGGCGCGCGCCGGAATTGTCGGCGACCTCGAGGTTGGATTCGACCTGGATCATGGCTCAGGCCCCTGCAACCGCTGCGGCCGGCGCGTCAAAGCCCGCCGGGCGCGACACGCTCTCGCCATTCCGCGTCACGACCAGCCAGGACTTGGTCTTGCTGATCGGGCGGCACTCCTCGATCGCGACCACGTCGCCCTCCTTGCAGAGGTTCGCTTCGTCGTGCGCGGCGTACTTCTTCGACCGCCGGATGAACTTCTTGTAGAGCGGATGCATCACGCGGCGCTCGACAAGGACGGTCACCGTCTTGTCGGTCTTGTCGCTGACCACCCGGCCCGTGAGGACGCGCCTCGGCATCGCCCGGAACCCCTTACTGCTTGCCGCCGGCGCGCACGCGCTCGGCCATGATCGTCTTCACCCGCGCGATGGTCCGGCGCACTTCCCTGATGCGCCCCACCGCCTCGAGCTGGCCGGTGGCGCGCTGGAAGCGCAGGTTGAACTGCTCCTTCCGGAGGTCCACCAGCATCGCCTGCAGCTCGTCCGCGCTCTTGCCGCGGACATCCGCGATCTTCGCCATCGCCATGGTCAGGCCTCCGCCGCCGCGCCGAGGCGCGTGACGATCTTGGTCTTGATCGGCAGCTTCGCCGCGCCGAGCGCAAGCGCCTCGCGCGCGATATCGTTCGAGACGCCGTCGAGCTCGAACATGATGCGCCCCGGCTTCACCCGGGCCACCCAGTATTCCGGCGCGCCCTTGCCCGAGCCCATGCGGACCTCGGCCGGCTTGGTCGAGACCGGGACATCGGGGAAGATGCGGATCCAGACGCGGCCCTGGCGCTTCATGGCGCGCGTGATCGCGCGCCGCGCCGCCTCGATCTGGCGCGCCGTCACCCGCTCGGGCTCCAGCGCCTTCAGGCCGAAGCCGCCGAAGGTCAGCGAGAAGCCGCCCTTGGCGACCCCCTTGATGCGGCCCTTGTGGGCCTTGCGATACGTCGTGCGCTTGGGTTGCAACATTTCACTTCACCGATCAGCGCTGGGGCGCCTGTTCCGCGGCGCGCTTGTCCTGCGCCATCGGATCATGCGCCAGGATCTCGCCCTTGAAGATCCACACCTTGACACCGCAGGTGCCGTAGGTGGTCTTCGCCGTCGCGGTCCCGAAATCAATGTCGGCACGCAGCGTGTGCAGCGGCACGCGGCCTTCGCGATACCACTCCATCCGCGCGATCTCCGCCCCGCCCAGCCGGCCCGAGCAGTTGATGCGGATGCCGCCCGCGCCGAGCCGCATCGCCGACTGCACCGCGCGCTTCATCGCGCGGCGGAAGGCGACGCGGCGCTCGAGCTGCTGCGCGATGCTCTCGGCGACCAGGGTCGCGTCGATCTCGGGCTTGCGGATCTCGACGATGTTCAGCGAGACCTCGGCGCCGGCCATCTTGGCCAGGTCCTTGCGCAGCACCTCGATGTCGGCGCCCTTCTTGCCGATCACCACGCCCGGACGGGCCGCGTGGATCGTCACGCGCGGCTTCTTCGCCGGACGCTCGATCACCACGCGGGACACGCCCGCGCCCTTGAGGCGCTCGCGCAGCGTCTTCCGCAGCTTCAGGTCCTCATGCAGCATCTTGGAATAGTCGCCGGTCGCGAACCAGCGGCTGTCCCAGGTGCGGTTGATGCCGAGCCGGAGCCCGATCGGATTGACCTTCTGGCCCATGCTACGCGGCCTCCTGCGCCGCCGGCGCCTCGGGCGCCTTCTCGGCGACGACGATCTTCAGATGGCTGAACCACTTCTCGACCCGCGCCGAGCGGCCGCGGCCGCGCGCGTGGAAGCGCTTCATCACGATCGAACGCCCGACCTCGGCGCGCGTGACGACCAGCTGGTCCACGTCGAGCTGGTGGTTGTTCTCGGCATTCGCGATCGCGCTCTCGAGCGTCTTCTTCACGGTCTGCGCGATGCGCCGCTTCGAGAAGGTCAGCGTCGCGACCGCGTCCTGCGCCGTGCGGCCGCGGATCAGCGCGGCCACGAGGTTCAGCTTGCGCGGGCTGACGCGGATGTTGCTCAGGATGGCCTGCGCCTCGGTCTCGGCCAGCGCGCGGGGGTGCTTCGGCTTGCTCATGATCCTACGCCCGCTTCGCCTTCTTGTCGGCCGAGTGGCCGTTGAAGGTACGCGTCGGCGAGAACTCGCCGAACTTGTGGCCGACCATGTTCTCCGTCACCTGCACCGGGATGAACTTCTTCCCGTTGTAGACGCCGAAGGTCAGGCCGACGAACTGCGGCAGGATCGTGCTCCGGCGCGACCAGATCTTCACGATCTCGTTGCGGCCCGAAGCGCGGGACACTTCCGCCTTGTTCAGCAGGTAGCCGTCAACGAACGGCCCCTTCCAGACGCTGCGCGCCATCGCGGTCAGCCCTTCGTCGCGTTGCGGCGACGGACGATGAGCCCGTCCGTCCGCTTGTTGCTGCGGGTCTTGGCACCCTTGGTCGGCTTGCCCCAGGGCGTGACCGGATGACGGCCGCCCGAGGTGCGGCCTTCGCCGCCGCCATGCGGGTGGTCGATCGGGTTCATCGTCACGCCGCGGTTGTGCGGGCGGAAGCCCATCCAGCGCTTGCGCCCGGCCTTGCCGATCTGCTGGTTCATGTTGTCGGCGTTCGACACCGCGCCGATCGCCGCCATGCACTCGGCGCGCACCACGCGCGTCTCGCCCGAGGTCAGCTTGATCTGCGCGTAGCCCGCATCCTTGCCGACGAGCTGCGCGAAGGTGCCGGCCGAGCGCGCCATCTTGGCGCCCGCGCCCGGCTTCAGCTCGATCGCGTGGATGATCGTGCCGACCGGGATGTTGGCCAGCGGCATCGCGTTGCCCGGCTTGATGTCGGCCCCCTTAGAGCCGTTCACCACCGTGTCGCCCGCCTTCAGGCGCTGCGGCGCGATGATGTAGGCGAGCTCGCCGTCCTGATACTTGATCAGGGCGATGAAGGCCGTGCGGTTCGGGTCGTATTCCAGCCGCTCCACCGTCGCCGGGACGTCAAACTTGCGACGCTTGAAATCGACGATCCGGTAGGACTGCTTGTGTCCGCCGCCGCGGAACCGCACCGTGGTCCGGCCATGGTTGTTGCGCCCGCCGGAGCTGGTCTTGCCGACCGTGAGCCCCTTGACCGGCTTGCCCTTCCACAGCTCCGAACGGTCGATGAGCACCGTCGCGCGCAGCGACGGCGTGACCGGGTTGAAGTTCTTCAGCGCCATATCACGCGAGCCCCGTGGTGAGGTCGATCGTCTGGCCGGCCTGCAGCGTCACGATCGCCTTCTTCCAGTCGGACCGGCGGCCTTCCCGGCCGCGGAACCGCTTGGTCTTGCCTTTCATCACCACCGTGTTCACCGCCTCGACCTTCACCGAGAACAGCTTCTCCACGGCGGCGCGGATCTCCGGCTTGGTCGCGTCCAGCGCGACGCGGAAGGTCACCTGGCTGAGCTCGTTCAGCCGGGTCGCCTTCTCGGTCACGACCGGCGCGACGATCACCTGGTACATCCGCTCCGCGCCAAGCTGCACGCCGCGCGGCTTCGCTTCCGCCTCGCTCATGCCGACTTCTCCTGCGTGCCGTTCAGCCGCGCGGTCAGCGCCTCGACCCCAGCCCGCGTCACCGCCAGCACGTCGTGCTGGAGGATGTCGTAGACATTCGCGCCGATGCACGGCAGCACATCGACCTTGGGCAGGTTGCGCGTGGCACGGGCGAAGCCCTCATCCACCGTCGCGTCCACCACCAGCGCGCTCGACCAGCCGAGCGCCTTCAGCTTGGCCGCCATCGCCGCCGTCTTCGCCTCGCCGGCCGCGGCGTCGAGCACGACGAGCTTGCCCTCGGCCGCCTTGGCCGAGAGCGCGTGGATCAGCCCGAGCCGCCGGACCTTCTTGTTCAGGCTGTATTCGTGGCTGCGCACCACCGGCCCGTGCACCACGCCGCCCTTGCGGAACTGCGGCGCGCGCAGCGAGCCCTGGCGCGCGTTGCCCGTGCCCTTCTGGCGATAGGGCTTCTTGGTGGTGCCGGACACCTCGCCCATGCCCTTGGCCTTGTGCGTGCCGGCGCGGCGCTTGGCGAGCTGCCACTGCACGACGCGGGCAAGGATGTCGGCGCGCGGGGTGGCGCCGAACAGCGCCTCCGGCAGCTCGATCTCGCCCGCCGGCGCGTTGTCCAGCGTGATGACGGGAAGCTTGGGCATGATGCGTTACCCCTGGACCGCGATCGCGGCAGGAAAAGGCGCATCGGCCGGGCGCGCGCGCTTCGCCGCGTCACGCACCAGCACATAGCCGCCCTTCGGCCCCGGGATCGCGCCCTTGATCAGCAGAAGGCCCCGCTCGCTGTCATGGCCCGCCACCACCAGGTTCTGGGTGGTCACGCGCTCGACGCCGAGATGGCCCGCCATCTTCTTGTTCTTGAAGGTCTTGCCCGGATCCTGGCGGTTGCCGGTGGAGCCGTGCGAACGATGGCTGATCGAGACGCCGTGCGACGCCTCGAGGCCCGAGAAGTTCCACCGCTTCATCGCGCCGGCGAAGCCCTTGCCGACCGTCACGCCGGTGACATCCACCTTCTGGCCCTTCACGAAATGCTCGCCCGTGAGCTTCGCCCCCGGCGCGACCAGCGCCTCCGCGTCCACGCGGAACTCGGCGAGCCTGCGCGGCGCCTCGACGCCGGCCTTGGCGAAGTGGCCCTTCTGCGGCTTCGTGACGTTCTTCGGCTTGGCCTTGCCGATACCGAGCTGCACGGCCGTGTAGCCGTCCTTCTCCGCCGTGCGGTTGGCCACCACGCGCACCTCGTCGAGGTGCAGCACGGTCACCGGCACGGTGGAGCCGTCGTCGTTGAAGAGCCGGGTCATCCCCAGCTTGCGGGCGATCAGCCCGGTGCGGCCCTGCGTGGCCATTGGCTCTGTCCCTTCGGCCGCGTCGTCAGATCTTGATCTCGACATCCACGCCCGCGGCCAGGTCGAGCTTCATCAGCGCGTCCACGGTCTGCGGAGTGGGGTCGACGATGTCGAGAAGCCGGCGATGCGTGCGGATCTCGAACTGCTCGCGCGACTTCTTGTCCACATGCGGCGAGCGGTTCACCGTGAAACGCTCGATCTGCGTCGGCAGCGGGATGGGCCCGCGCACCCGCGCGCCCGTCCGCTTGGCCGTGTTCACGATCTCCCGCGTGCTGCCGTCCAGCACGCGGTGATCGAACGCCTTGAGGCGGATGCGGATGTTCTGGCTGTCCATGACCGTGTGGCCCGTATCCCTGCCCGAGCCCTTACTTCACGATCTTGGCGACGACGCCGGCGCCGACGGTCCGGCCACCCTCGCGGAT
>VFQP010001379.1_pt1 | contig 33005 bp, 31 predicted proteins | sample 3512351 | NCBI WGS metagenome assembly VFQP01 (sample SAMN10412372, study PRJNA504923) | tailings metagenome | isolation source: Relicate 1 Philex TSF1 revegetated site | place: Philippines: Tuba, Benguet | collected 2017-08-29
CCGACCTCACGGTGATGATCACCGGCGAGAGCGGCACCGGCAAGGAACTGGTGGCGCGGGCCCTGCACAATTTCGGCAAGCGGCGCAACGGCCCCTTCGTCGCCATCAACATGGCGGCGATCCCGCGCGACCTGATCGAGGCGGAACTGTTCGGCCACGAGAAGGGCGCCTTCACCGGCGCCACGGCGCGCTCGTCCGGCCGCTTCGAGCAAGCGGAAGGCGGCACGCTGTTCCTCGATGAAATCGGCGACATGCCGATGGATGCCCAGACCCGCCTGCTGCGCGTGCTGCAGGAGGGCGAGTACACCATGGTCGGCGGCCGGACGCCGATCAAATCCAACGTCCGCATCGTTGCCGCCACCCACCGCGACCTCAGCCAGATGATCCGCCAGGGGCTGTTCCGCGAGGATCTCTACTACCGGCTGAACGTGGTGCCGATCCGCCTGCCGCCGCTGCGTGAGCGCGTCGACGATATCAACGACCTGGTGCAGCACTTCCTGCGCGCGGCGCAGCGCGAGGGCGAGCCGGTCAAGACCATTTCGTCCGATGCCATCCGGCTGATGCACAACTATTCCTGGCCGGGCAATATCCGCGAACTGGAGAACCTGGTGCGCCGCCTCTCTGCGCTCTATGCCGACGAGAACATTTCGCTCGAGATCGTCCAGAGCGAGCTGAACCTCGCCGATCGGCAACCGGTGCAGACCGCCAGCGGGCCGGTGGACGTCTCGACCGCAGTCGAGACCCATGTGGCGCAGGTGCTGCGCGAGTACGAGCCGAACCTGCCGCCGGCGGGGCTCTACCAGCGCGTGCTCGACCGGGTGGAGGCGCCGCTGATCGCCATGGCCCTCAATGCCTGCGGCGGCAACCAGATCCGTGCCGCCGACCTGCTCGGCCTCAACCGCAACACGCTGCGCAAGAAGATCCGCGCCCACTCGATCGAGATCGTCAAGCAGTCGCGCCGCCAAGGATAGTCCTCGGCAGGTCCATCTGCCGATACATCACATTGCCGGGCGCACAGCACACGCCTGTTGCGAAAATACATCGACGGCGTTACGGAAGCCGGTGAGTTGTTTCTGGCGCCCGTTAGTGGTGTCACATTTTGGCAACAATTGTCTTAAAGGGTGAATCGGACTGGGCGAGGTTGCCCCACGATCCGCCCACAACCCGGCTTCTGGATGCACGACGCAACGCTCACAGGCGACGCACCACCTGAGTCGATTCCGGCGCCATCGCCGACGAGAACGCGTCCATTGCTGTTCGGCAATGCGGGGCGCCGGGCCATCCGGACCATCGGTCTGATCATCGTTCTGCTGTCGGTGTTCGTCTCTTCGGGCTCGTTCCTGATCATGACGGGCGCCACCGACATCGAGCCGACGCCCGAAGTCTGGACCATCATCTGGATCATCAACGGCCTGCTGGTGCTCTCGGTGATTGCACTCGTGCTCACCGAGGCGACGCTGCTGGTCCAGGCCCGCGTGCAGGGGCAGGCCGGCGCCGGCCTGCAGGTGCGCATGGTGGCGATGTTCGCCACGGTGGCCGCCGTGCCGGCATTGCTGGTCGCCGTGGTGGCGATGATCTCGCTGAACCAGGGGCTCGACCAATGGTTCTCCGAGCGCACCCGCACCATGGTCGAGAGCTCGCGCCTCGTTGCGCGTTCCTATCTGCTCGAGCACTCGCAGGTGCTGCGTGACGACATCATCTGGGTCGCCAACGAACTGGAGCAGGCGCGCGGCACTTTCGAAACCGACCGCACCAAGTTCCAGCGGATCCTCACCGCCCTTGCGGTGACGCGTTCGCTGCCCTTCACCTCGCTGATTTCCGCCGACGGCGACACCCTGATGAAGGCGCAGATCAATGCGCCGGGCACCGCCCCCCGAGTGCCGGAAGGTCTTACTGAAGGCGTGGTCGAGGGCATCCCGACCGAAATCCACCCCGGCCGCACCAATCTCGTCGGCTCGGTGGTGAAGCTGCGCGGCTACGACAACACCTATCTGTTCGTGGCGCGCCCGGTCGATCCGGAGGTGCTGGAGTTCACCCGCCTGACCGACCAGAACATCACCGAGTATCGCAACTACGCGAGCAACCGGCTGGTGTTCCAGATCACCTTCACGCTCATGTATATCGGCATGGCGCTGGTGCTGCTGCTGGCGGCGGTGTGGATCGGCATCGCGCTGGCCAACCGCTTCGTCGACCCGATCCGTAACCTGATGATCGCCTCGAACCGCGTGTCGGAAGGCGACCTCGATGTGCGCGTGCCGGTGCAGGAGGGCAGGGGCGACCTGCGCGATCTCACCAACCGCTTCAACACCATGACGCAGCAGCTGAAGACGCAGCGCGTCGCGCTGCTCGAGGCCAACGAGACCAACGAGAAGCGCCGGCAGTTCACCGAAGCCGTGGTGGAGGGTGTGTCGGCCGGCATTGTCGGGCTCGATCCGTTCGGCGCCATCACCCTGGTGAACCTGCGCGCCGCCGAAATGTTCGGGGCCGACGAAATCTCGCTGGTCGGCAAGCGCATCGAAGAGGTGATCCCCGCGCTCGCGCCGGTGATCGAGCGCGCCAAGTCGGCGCGTCGCGGCACCATTCGCGACCAGATCGAGATCGGCTCCGGACCGGACTACCGCACCTACCAGGTGCAACTGACGCGCGAAGGCACGATGACCGAAAGCAAGGGATATGTGGTGACGCTCGACGACATCACCGACCTGCTGTCGGCGCAGCGCACCGGTGCCTGGGCGGATGTGGCGCGCCGCATCGCGCACGAGATCAAGAACCCGCTGACCCCGATCCAACTGAGCGCGGAGCGCCTGCGGCGGCGCTACGCCAGCAAGCTCGCCGACGACTTCGACGTGTTCGACAAATGCGTCAACACCATCATCCGGCAGGTCGGCGATATCGGCCGCATGGTGGATGAGTTCTCCTCGTTCGCGCGCATGCCCGAAGCCAAGCTGGAAAAGGGCAACCTGACCGAGTCGATCCGCCAGGCGGTGTTCCTCGAAAGCGTGCGCCTGCCGGAAGTCACCATCAACATGGAGCTGCCCGAGGCGCCGATCGTTGCCTGGTTCGACAACCGGCTGATCAGTCAGGTTCTGACCAACCTGATCAAGAATGCCGTCGAGGCGATCGAGGGCGCGGGGCTCGAAGGCATCAAGAACCCGGTCATCACCGTTGAGGCCGGAGCCGAGGGCGACATGGTTCGCCTGTCGATCTCGGATAATGGCAAGGGCTGGCCGAAGGAAAATCGGCACCGGCTGCTTGAGCCATATGTGACGACCCGCGAGAAGGGCACCGGCCTCGGCCTCGCGATTGTCGCAAAGATCATTGAACAGCACGGCGGCAAGGTCGATCTGATCGATGCCGAGCCGGATGAAAACGGGCGCATCGGCGCCTGCTTTACCTTCACCCTGCCGCTCCGACGGCCGGGTGAGAGTGATGACGGGGAGCCGGCGGCTTCCCACATGGTGGCGGAGCAGCAGGCCGGCACCACGACCACGAATGACGCAGCGGGTGGGGCAGACCCTGAAGGCGGACAGCAAGAGGAGCCGCAATTGCAAGCGGTTGATAATACCTGATGGCCCTCGATATTCTGATCATCGATGACGAGGACGATATCCGCGACCTGATCGCGGGCATCCTCGAGGACGAGGGCTACCAGACCCGGCAGGCGCATGACGCCGATTCCGGGCTGAATGAAATCGCGCGGCGAAGACCGAGCCTGGTATTCCTGGATATCTGGATGCAGGGCAGCCGGCTCGACGGCCTGCAACTGCTCGACGAGTTCCAGAGCCAGCACCCCGACATGCCGGTGGTGATGATCTCGGGGCACGGCAATGTCGAGACGGCCGTCAGCGCCATCCGCCGCGGCGCCTACGACTATATCGAGAAGCCGTTCAAGGTGGATCGGCTGCTGCTGATCACCCAGCGCGCCATGGAAGCCGCCCGCCTGAAGAACGAGGTGGCCGATCTGCGCGAGCGCTCGAACAAGACCGTCGAGCTGGTCGGCAATTCGCAGGCCATGCAGGCGGTGAAGGGTGTCATCGACAAATCCGCACCGACCAACTCGCGCATCTTCATTTCCGGCTCGTCCGGAACGGGCAAGGGTCTCTCGGCCAGGCTGATCCATCAGCGCAGCGCCCGCTCTGAGGCGCCATTCGTCGAGATCAACTGCTCGCTCTATTCGCCTGAAGAAGTCGCCGTCGTGCTGTTCGGGCGCGAGACCCGCGAGAAGACCGGAACGCTCAGGACCGAGGTCGGTGCGCTGGAGAAGGCGCATGGCGGCACGCTCTACCTCTCGGAGGTCGCGGCCCTGCCGCCGGCCGCCCAGCAGGCGCTGCTCAGGACACTGGTCGAAAGCAAGTTCAACCGGGTCGGCGGCGCCGTCGCGGTGCCGATCGATGTCCGCATCATTTCGTCGAGCTCGCAGAACGTCGCCGGGTTGATCGAGGAGGGGCAGTTCCGCTCCGACCTGTTCCACCGGCTGTCGATCGTGCCGCTCCACCTGACGGCGCTCAAGGAGCGTCGTGAGGATATTCCGCCGCTGGTCGAAGTGTTCATCGAGCAGGTCTGCCGGCTGCACAACCTCAAGAGCCTGTCGATCGGTGACGATGCCGTGGCGGTGCTGCAGGGCCAGGACTGGCCGGGCAATGCCCGCCAGCTGCGCAATTCGATCGAACGGCTGCTGATCCTCGTCAAGGACCAGACCCCGGCCGATGGGGTGATCACCGCCGCGATGCTGCCTCCCGATATCGGCGAAGTGCTGCCGACCGTCGGCGACAGCGACTCGTCGGCGCACCTGATGAGCCTGCCGCTGCGCGACGCCCGTGAAGTGTTCGAACGCCAATACCTGATGGCACAGATCGAGCGCTTCGGCGGCAACATCTCCAAGACCGCCGAGTTCGTCGGTATGGAACGCAGCGCTTTGCACCGCAAAATCAAGTCTTTGGGGCTCTAGGGGCGCTTTCACGAAAAGTTGCGGATTGCTCCGGCTGGAAAGCGTGACAAACCAGCGGGATGGCGTGTTTCGGCGTTTCTGCCGAAGCCGCCAGGCGCTCGGGTGCCATGCGCATGTACGGGTAGGCACTAAGATTCTTCTGTGCCATACTTCAAAGGCGATGGGAGAGTGACCATAAAAGGGGGCAGGGGCGGTGGCGGCCGTTGTTCCCACCAACAGGGCGTGGCCGTTGGCTTGCGTCCCGCCTAACATCCCGCGAGAAGAGGCCAAGGAATGCCCAGCGAAAAGACCCAGAACCTCCAGGACGCGTTCCTCAATCATGTCCGCAAGCAGAAGGTGCCTGTCACGATCTTCCTCGTGAACGGCGTCAAGCTGCAGGGCGTGATCACCTGGTTCGACAATTTCTGCCTGCTGCTCCGGCGCGACGCGCAATCGCAGCTCGTCTACAAGCATGCCATCTCGACCATCATGCCGGGTGCTCCGATCCAGCTGTTCGATCCTGAGCATACCAGCGAGGACTGAGACCGACTTTGAGCGACGAGTTCGACGACGAGGCCGCCCGCAAGGGCGGCCCTCAGGCATTCATAGATCAGCGTAGCGCTCCGACCCGCGTCGGCCTTGTCATCCCCGATGTCCGCGGCCGCGCCACCACCCACAGCATCGAAGCCCGCAAGGCCGAGTTCGAGGGCCTGGCCAGCGCCATCCGGGTTGAGATCGTGTTCTCCGAGATCGCCAAGGTCCGTGAGATCAAGCCCGCGACCTTCATCGGCGGCGGGCATGTGGAAGAGATCGCCAAGCGGGTGAAGGAGGAGGAGATCGAGCTGCTGCTCGTCGATACCGCCCTGCATCCGATCCAGCAGCGCAACCTCGAAAAGGAAACCGGCACCAAGGTGCTGGACCGCACCGGGCTGATCCTCGAGATCTTCGGCGAGCGTGCCGCGACCCGCGAGGGCGTGCTGCAGGTCGAACTGGCCCATCTCAACTACCAGAAGAGCCGGCTGGTCCGCAGCTGGACCCACCTCGAGCGCCAGCGCGGCTCGGGTGGCTTCGGCTTTATGGGCGGCCCGGGCGAAACCCAGCTGGAAAGCGATCGCCGGCAGTTGCAGGACCGCATCAAGATGCTCGAAGAGCGCATCGAGAAGGTGCGCCAGACCCGCGGCCAGCAGAAGGGCCGGCGCGACGCCGTGCCGTTCCAGGTGGTGGCACTGGTCGGCTACACCAATGCGGGCAAGTCGAGCATCTTCAATGCCTTGACCGGGGCAGGGGTGTTCGCCAAGGACCTGTTGTTCGCCACCCTCGATACCACCGTGCGCAAGATCAGCCTGCCGCACGGGCGCGAGGTGATGCTGTCGGATACCGTGGGCTTCGTCTCCGACCTGCCCACGGACCTGATCGCCGCCTTCCGCGCCACGCTCGAGGAGGTGCTGGAAGCGCACGTCATCCTGCACGTCCGCGACGTCGCCAACCCCGACCATGCGGCGCAGGCGCAGGATGTGCTCAAGGTGCTCGAAGAGCTGGGCATGTCGGCCGAGACCACGCCGATCATCGAGGTCTGGAACAAGGTCGACCTCCTGGAGCGCGATGCCGACGGCACCTATCCGGCTCTGGCGACGCTCTCGCCGCTGGGCAAGGTGGCGGCATCCGTGCCGGTCTCGGCGCAGACCGGCGAGGGGCTGGATAAGCTGCTCGATACCATCGAGAAGGTGCTGGCCGGGCAGGGGCGTACCTACCGCGTGCTCGTGCCGCACACCGCCGGCGCCGATGTCGGCTGGCTCTACGGCCATGCCGAGATCATCGGCAAGGACGAGCCGGACGAGAACGGCCAAGTCTATGAAGTGCGGGTCGAAGCCCGGCACAAGAACGCCTTCACCGAACGCTTCGCCGGCCGCATCGAAGGCACCGACGCCGCCTGAGGGTGGATGGTCTGAATGCGTGGACCCCTCACACGGCGCTACGCGCCACCTCCGGGCGAGGGCTACGCCCTCGTCCCGCGACCCGACGGGGAGAAGAATAATGAGAGCGCGGTGATCACCTCTATTCCTCTCCCCGTCGGGGAGAGGGTGGATCGGCAGAAGGCCGAGACGGGTGAGGGGGGTTGGCCTCCGAAGGACGCCTAGCCCCGTTCCTTCGTCCTGATCTCGTTCCAGTAGCCATCCAGCCGCTCGAGCCCAGCCTCGGCCAGCGGCACGGCGTCTTCGGTGGCGCGGGCTTCGACATAGCGGAAGCGGCGGTCGAATTTGACGTTGGCGTCGCGCAGCGCCGACTCGCCTTCGATGCCGAGCTTGCGGGCAAGGTTGGCAGCGGCGAACAGCAGGTCGCCCAGCTCTTCCTGGATCTCGGCGGTGTTGCCGGCTTCCGCCGCCGCGGCGACCTCGTCGAGTTCCTCGCGCACCTTGGCCAGCGTCTGCCGCCAGTCGGGCCAGTCGAACTGTACCGAGGCAGCACGGCGGCTGAGCTTTTCGGCCCGCGCCAGGGCGGGTAGGGCGTGTGGCACGTCGTCGAGGATGGAGGAGGCGACTTGCTTGCGTTCGGCCTTCTTGGCCCGCTCGTCGGCCTTGACCTCGTCCCACTTTGCTTTGGCGCCGCCGGCATTGCGTGCCGCTTCCTCGCCAAAGACATGAGGATGGCGGCGTATCAGCTTCTCGGTAATAGCGAAAACGACGTCGCCGATGTCGAACAGGCCTTTCTCGGAGGCCATCTGCGCGTGGTAGACCGGCTGCAGCAACAGGTCGCCAAGTTCCTCGCGCAGGTCCGCATAATCCTCGCGTTCGATAGCGTCGGCGACCTCGTAGGCTTCTTCGATCGTGTAGTGCCGGATGCTGGCGAAATCCTGCTCCAGATCCCACGGACAGCCGCCATCCGGGTTACGGAGGGCGGCCATGATCTCGATCAGGCGGGAAATGTCGCGGGAGGGCTGCATGGCTTGTCTCAGGTGATGTCGAAGCTGACGGCGTGGTTGCCGAGGCGGCCGACCACGTGGCCGGTGCCGGAGATCGGCACCAGCCCGCAGAGCGAGCCGGTGGTGACCACCGTGCCGGCCTTCAGCGGGAATGCCGGGTTCTGGTTCTTGGCATAGGCGATGAACGAGGTTAGCACGGTGCCGAACGAGTGCTTGCCTGGGGCCGCCCAGATTTCGCGGCCGGCGAATTCGAGGTGCACGTCGTAGTTCTCGATGTCGGCGCCGGCGTCGCGATGCGAGGGGTCGATCACATAGCCATAGGCCGACGCATTATCCGCCAGGCCGCCATTGACGCCCGACAGCGACCGATCGGCATAGCGCGTGCCGCACACCTCGATGCCGACGAAGTAATGGCTGATCGCCTCGATGATATCGATCTCGTCGCGTTTGGCCGCGTCGGTGGTGAGATCGCTGGCTAGCACCAGGCCGACTTCGACCTCAAGCCCGGTGAGCGTCGGCGACGACAGCTGGAACGCGCCGCTGTTGCCGACGCGTGAGCGATAGATCGGCGCACAGGCGCCAAGCCCGTCGGGCGTCACGATGGTCTTGAGCAGCGCCGGCGTCTCGTTGAGCGCACCCATGGTAGCGGACTGGATGCGGAGCGCCGCAGCACGGTCGAGCGCCGCATAGGGGACAGCATCGACATCATGCCGGCCGGCACGCTGGGCCTCGATGAGCTGCTGGGTGAGGTCGGCTTCAGTCGGCATAACGGTTCATCCTTCATTCGCATAAGATATATTATGGAACTATCGCATTGACCCAGCGGTGAGGTTGGCGGCCTTCGCACTTCCCAGATATCCCAATTGAAGTCCCCGTAGGTCCAGTGTGGTCAACGCCAGCGATCCCTTATCCGGGACTTGCGGTCAACATGACCACAGCTTACCCCAGTTCAGCTTGCTCCAATCGCTTCCGACTCGCAGCAAGTTCCGGCGCGAAGCTAGTTGAGCCTTTGACGGCGCACCACGGGGCATTGGGCTTACCGCACTAGCCGCCGTCGCGTGCCGCAAGCAATCAGTGATTGTGGACGGCAAATCACTTGCCAGGTGCGGTTTCTCGAGGGTCGTGCGGCAACGAGCGCTCGGCAAGTCATCCCTCAGCTACGAGGCGCTCCATGCTCAGAGCAGCAACCCTTGTTCCGGCACGACTTCCTGCCGAACGCGGTACTTGGATCGCCTCGAGGGGGCGGCATCCTTCGGCAGATACTCGAAAAGTCCAGCTTCGACTTCTGCCCCAGCTGAGGGCAGCGTCAACCCCGTGGTTAGTCCCCACTTCGGTGGGAAAAACAGGCGAAGTGGCGCCGACGTAGGCGTGAACCGCGCCTTTATGCGGCTACGCGCACTCTTGAGATCCGGGACAGCCTCCCGGCAGTACTTGTCCAGCTCGCAGAACAGCCCTTGGCAATCGATGCCGTGTAGCGGCCTCCCAAACAGTCCCCGGAAGGACAGGCCCAGCCGAGCGAACTCCTCGTCCTGACGCTCGACCATCCAGAGGATCGCGTCGGCCGCAGAGTAGTCGCCGAGATCCTCGAACGCCTTCTTCAGCCCGCGAAGAGCTCCCGGGCCGGCTTGGGTGTAGTCGTTCTCGCTGAAATCGAAGAGTTCGGAGTAGCAAAGATCGATTGCCGTCTGGTAGGCCATGAATGGCCCCATCAAAGGGAAACTCTCCAACAGGGCGACGATGGCGCTCAGTGACCTTGCCTCAAGAAGGCGATCGGCCAGGTTGCTCTCGAGGAACATATGCTTGAACAGCGCGACGTGATTCCGATGCTTTTCATCGAAGCCAAAGGCCTTGGTCGCGCAAAGGATGAAGGCACCCGTATAGAGACCGCCGAATTCGTCGCGAACGCGGTCCAGGGCCTTCTCGAACGCCCCGCTCGCGAGGTGGATAAGTTTCGGGCTTTCACCCAGATACCGACGAACGCCGTCCCAGGTCCTCTGATTGCTGAAGGTGCGGAACGCGACGATCTGAAAAATACGGTCAGCTGCACTGCCAGCTTCGGGCCCGTAGGCAACGTCCGCGATCATGTACTGGGAGACGCGATCGGCGGCTCTGAAAACGTTGCAGAACTTGTACGTCTCAAGGATTGGATCACTAGACCACGGACGGGGAGCTCCGCCCAGCCGCTGCTCGAAAATCTGCTGCCGCCGCGAGGCAAATGACCAGTACAAACCGTAAACATCCGTCCTGGGTATTGGCCGTGCGCGACGGCTAAAAACCTGCGGGGCGGGCCGCGTCATCATCTCTGCCTCAAGAACACACCAGTATCGTGGAGGTTGAAATAGCGTGAGTCGCCGGCGAGAGTCTTCGCGGCGATACGCTCACCCACAGTGTAAAGGAACCTGTCGCGACCCGCCCAGTGGTCGAAGACTATCGCGCCACCGACAAGTGTTCGATCAGCGATCACATCGATGATGGCGCTTGCCGACGTGTAGTTATCGGTGTCGACAAAGGAAACCACCAGATCCTGATCGGCCAGCTGACGCACAGTCTGCACAACGTCACCGACAACGATCTCGACGTTGCGACCTTCGAAGGCTCGGCGGACCATATCAACGTCCAGGTAGACGCAATCTGGATGCTCGTAGAGGTCAAGCACGCTACGGCGCGGCGGGAACCCTCCAAACGTATCGAAGCCGTAGACCTTCCAGTCCTGGCCCAGCGCCTCGATGAAGCGGGAGATGAGCATGGTCGTCCCGCCTTTGAACATGCCAAACTCCGCAACGACCCCACGCAGGCCCGCCCTGCCCGCTTCGGCCAGGCATTGATAGATGTGCGTGAGCGAGTTTGGGTATCCATTGGCAAAGGATGGGATGTAGAGATCGCGTTTGATCCTGTCGAACTCGGCATCGCGGAAGGCGAAGTGGCCAAACCCGCCGATGACTACCCGAACCGTCGGCGGCAGCAGCTCCGCCAGGCGCTCGAGATAGCGCTCCTTCCCGCCATCTTCCGCGACGACGACAATATCGGGTTGTTCTGACGCGAGCTGGGCCAGGGGCTGAAAGGGGAGTTGTTGCCTCGGGCTCTCTGCATCTTCATAAATCCCAAGCCAGTCCGCCACAGAGCCCGGTGCCGCAAGCTGTCGGGAAAGATCGAGCGCCAGGGGTGTATACCCGGCGACGGCGACGCGAGCACGACGTGGAACACGGCTCACTTCCTCGGCGAGCTTTTCGACGAGTTTCTGAACGTCAGCCTGCATCATGGCCGGCCTCCTTGCGAATGAAGTCGTCGACCGTTGCGGGACTGGCGTCGATCAGTGTCCCGAGCAGACGAGCCGCGGCATAAACTAGGGTTTTCGCGTTATCGAGTTTCTCGCCGGCGCCGGCGCCTCGCTCCACCGCCGGCCAGAGTGCCTCAAAGGCGCCAGTGACCGGCTCTATGGCCGCAGCGATATCACTTCCGGCGCCAGCCAGCGCCTCGCCGCCAATCCTTTCGGCAAAGGCCCCATGATCGTCGTAACGCTCCACGACATCAGGCAAGCCTCGCTGCAGGAACATGAGGTACTTCGCAGCATAAACATAGAGGTCGATGGCTGTATCGAGCGTACTCTCGCCGACTAGAGGGCGCCCGGAGCTCCGAAACTCCTCTAGCCGATCTACCTTGCGGGCAATGTTGGGAAGGATGCTCAACCGCTCCCCGCGGCGGCGCCACGCTGCCCCGTAGGCGCGATCCTTGCGCTCGTGGAGGAGCCGGACGGCGTTGCGGAACTGAGCGTGGCGGTCAACGATGCTCGACGCAGAGCTGAGGTAACGGTCCACAAGCGGGTGAGACAAATCCTTCACCGCGTCCGGCCGCTTCCATTGGAAGTAAAGAATGGCCGCCAGCGCATAGTCGGTGGCGGGAAGAGCTGCCAGCTCCTGCCGTAGGCGCTCGTCCGACCAAACCTCGCTCCCCCATTTCAGGTGGACAAGTATCAGTCCGCTATCAAGCAGCTCATCACCGACCGCTCCGTGAGCCCCAATAGGCTTCTCCGGGTCTGCCGCGATGGCAGCCTCCAACGCCATCCAGCGATCAAGCGCTGCCGGAAAGCCCGCCCAACTCGTGCTGAAGGGCGCGGTGGCTAGCTCTGTTACATAGGGGCTCCTTGCCAGCGGCCTCGAAACAATACGGCGAGCCCGGTCGAAGTGGTGATCGTACAGGTGAAGGGAACTGGCGAAATAGGTCGCGCTGCCGACTTTGCAGCCCAGCCAGTGGGCGAGCATTTCATGCAGGATGCTCCACTCGAACGCATTGATGCCAGAAAAGCCCCAGACCACATCGTTGCTGCGCAATGTCACAGCCAGGTGCAGCGCCTCCTCCCGGATCGTCCACCCCAGCCAGTTGTTGCAGGGAATGTCGTTGCTCGAGCGATAGTCCCTCGCGGGATCGAACAAGCTCATCACCGCCCGTCGGCTGGTGCGATCGCTGGCGAGAAGTTCACGCACCTGCGCAACCTGGTCGACGCTACGTGGCCATTGCCTGAGCCGTGGGCCATATGCCCCGTGCCAAGTTAGTCCGTCATCATCACTGAAATTGGGGGCTCTTGTTCGATATCGGGTCAGCCAGGGCAGGTCGTTCCGTCCCGAAAGAACCCACATGGTTTCCGCAAACTGCCCTACGGGATCATCCTTGCGCTCCTGAACGAAGACGTATCGTTCGAGCGGATGCTCAATCCTTGTCACCCGTGCGAGGAATTCTTTCGTAGCCTTGCCGCGTACCGTAACCGGCGCACCAGTGTCGAGGAGTTGGGCCAACAATCCATGCGTCGCGTCGCTGATATTGCGAAATCGATGATTCATTGAAATATTCCCCCCGCATCTTCATGTAATAGGAACGTGCCGCATGCAAGCGGTCAAAAATGGGAGAGGGCCTTGGCTGATATCAAGGACAAGAATGTTTACGTTCTGCCGGTTCCGGGAAGGGATGCAGAAATCGCAAAGATTCGCGACAGGGTCGTGGCCGCCGGCGGAGTTCTGGTGTGCGAGGACAAGCCAGACCTCAAGGATTGGAAGACCTGTGTCGCAGCATGCGATGTAGTGGTCGTACTTATCTGTCCTGAATCCGGCACTCCAGAAATTGCGGCTATCCTTGAAGAGGCCGCCAGGCAGGGCAAGGAGATCATCGGCGTGTGGCTTGATGAAGCTCAAGACCCCACCGTTCCGGAAGTCCTGGAACGCATCGGCGATTCCGTCGTCGTCGATACGCTCGAGGCAATCACCGAAGCAGTGATCGACGGCAAGTCAGTCTGGCAAGACCCCACCGGGCAGAAACGACCCAACCAGAAAACTCCCCGGCACAAGGGACGCAAATGAGGCTCTATTCATACGTCGTGCGATGGGACCATGGATTTGCGCCCAATCCATTCCATGGGGTCTGTTCGCTGGCCACCTGCAAACCCGGAATTCGCAAGGGTGCCAAACTGGGAGACTGGGTTCTAGGCACTGGCTCGGCCGAGGTAGACTACGATGGCCGCGCCATCTTCCTCATGCGGGTAACCGCCGACACAACATTCGAGAAGTACTGGGACGAGCCGCACTACGAGGCCAAGAAGCCCGTGCTCAACGGCAGTTACAAAAGGCGCTTTGGGGACAACATCTACCACCGCGGCGCGGACGGTAAATGGATACAGGAGGACTCCCGACATAGCGGGATCGGCGCGAAGGCGGACCTGATCAATCTCAAGCGCGACACTGGAACGACGAACCGGGTGCTCTTGTCTACCGACTTCATCTACTGGGGCGAAAAAGCGCCAATGCTGCCCAAGTCACTCGCGCATTTTCACATCGCGCAGCCGTCCTACCGGTACAACTTCGCCGATGCAGACGTGGCCAAGCTTCTCGCCTGGGCTCAGAGACTGGGTGTTTCCGGCCAGGTCGGCGTCCCCGTCGAATGGCAATGGGCCGACAAGTGGTGAATGCGGATTCCAAGGGTCCTGAGGCATCCATCGAACCCTCGCTTACCCAATCTGCTTTTCCGAAGAACTGGCCTGCCATCAAGGCGAGAATCTACGACCAACCATCCGAGAGCATGTGGGCGGAGGTCGCAGACTGCGTCTTGATGGGTCGGCTGAACCGCCTCTACTTTGATCCCATCCATCGGCTTACCCGCGAACAAGGCCAACGCGGTCAGGGTGAGGGGTTCGCGATCCTCACGATCCAGTGCTCCGTGATTGAATTCCTCGCTGCTTTGCGGAAGGGGTGGAGTTTCAAGCACGGGCACAAGCCGCAGGGGAAAGACAACCTGTACGGCAACAGCAAGCTTCTCTACACCGCCTTCCTGACCGAGGAGCAACCCTTCTCCGACTCCTTCATCACGCAGCAGCGAGCCAGCGACTTCTACACCGACATCCGGTGTGGTTTGGTACACGAGGGTCAGACGAAGAACACTTGGCGCATCTGGCGCGGGCAGCTGTCAGAACCGTTGATCGACTTTGAGAAGAAGGCCGTCTATCGCGACGTAATGCAGCGTCAGATCGAGGTGTATCTCAATCGCTATTGCGACGAACTCGGCTCCTCACAGGACTTGCAAGGGGCGTTTATTCGGAAGTTCGACCACCTGTACGAGAACACGGCGCTTCCCTCCATGAAGGGTGATGTGTCGCACCGGCAGTGTTCCACGCAGCGCGACTGTCGGCTGGTGGTTGACCGCGAAAGAGGTACGACTGGAAGAAAATGACACGTACCGAGGCACGGTTGACACTAATCGCCGTATCGCGGGTGTGACGAGTCAATCGGCTAGCCGAGCCCCGATGACACCAATGGTCCTAACGGACAGCACTCGCTTCCATGGCCACTGTCTACTTTGCGATCTCGTGCTGGTTGCCCGAGCCACGCACTGGCTGCGCTGGCATGATCAGCCCTTCTGCAGTGCGCGTTGAAGCAGCGCGGTCGAATAGAACTCGTAAGAAGCCGCCTTGTCCGGGAAATCGATCAGATGGACGGTGAAGCGGCACGGAACGCCATTTTCGGGAAGATTATCGGCGAAGAAGGACGAGTACGCCTCGGCATAGGCTTTCCGAAGGCGATCCTGCTCGGCGGCATATCCGGCGGGATCGGCGAGGATGTTCGGGGTCTTCGGTTGGGCACCGAACGCGTGCATCTCGATGAAATCGATATCCTGCAAGGACGAACAGAGTCCCGCGTCGACCAGCCACTTCTCCCAGCACTTGAAGACCAGCGCGACTTCCTGATGCGGATCCATCGACACGAGCTTGTCGAGCCCCAATACGCCCTTGGCTGAGTAGCCGCCTGTCAGACCGGCGAAATGAATCTTGAGGTCGCCATCCGCCTGTTCCTCGGTGACCAGCGCCGAGAGAACAGGCCGATCGCCTTCGTAATAATAGGTGAGTTTGCCGCGCTTCCTGACCTTGAATGCCATCGATAATGTTCCTGGAGACTTTGATCAGCTTGTCAGAACCTGTCGCAATCGAGCCGCAACGACATCGGCCTCGTCGCGCGTCAGCGTCTGCGGATTCAAGGCTATGGCGTTGGGTTCATTGGCCAGTGCAGCCACCTCGATCCAGACATCGCCGGTCTTGAGTTCGGCAATGACCTGATCGCGCGTCTTGCTGAAACCGGCATCGAGATGAACGATTGCGCGGGCGTGCGGTTGACCGGCTTCACTGGGGAAGCCGCGTTCCGTCCTTACTCCCGCGATGTCGGCGAGGCCTTCGATCCAGTTCTGGACGATCGATTCATAGCCCTCGAGAATCGCGTCCTCGTCCTGATCCAGCGTGTACTGGACGGCGGCCAGCATTCCGGCGAGTTCTTCCTTGCCGACCTTCATGGGTCGACCGATGCCTTGCGTTGGCGATGACAGTCGGCGGCAACCTGCGATCAGTTCTCTGGTCCCCAGGACCAGGCCGGCAGCTTGCGGCCCACGGATACCTTTGCCGCCACTGAAGACGACGCCGTCGCAGCCGAGGACTTTGGTGTAGTGCCAGAGACTCGAAACCGGCGGAATCTGGGCAGCGGCGTCAACCAGGACCGGGACGCGGTGCCTCTTGGCGATCGCGATGACATCCTCGATCGGCGGAGATTTCACCGCCAGCGCCCCGGCAAACCAGACCAGACACGCTGTGCGCTCGGTTATGGCTGACTCGAACGACTCGATGGTGTCGTCGCACTCAACGATAGAGGCGCCGGTCTGGCGAATGGCGAAGTCGTAGCCGTTGCGCTGTGAGGTGAAAACGATCGCTTCGTTCTTGGTGATGCCCTTGAGCATCGGATACGCCATCGGATCGGGTTCGTTCGGCGCTGCCATCAGAGTTGCGACCGCGAGCACGATCCCGGCTGCTGCACCCGAGGAAACGAATGCAGCCTCATTCCGGGTGAGCTCGGCGATGCGGTCGCCGACCCGCGTTTGAAGGAGCGGCAGATCGACAAACGAGCCGGCAGCCGCATTCATTGCCTCGAGGACTTCCCGGGGCATGCGCGATCCACCAAGTTTGGTGAGTGTCGCTGACGCGTTGATGATCGGCTTGATGCCCAGGTCTTCGTAGATACTCACCCGCAGAACCCCTCCCGAGAATTGCGAACCCATTCGTCGAGCCGTCATGTGCGGCCCTACCCCAGTACCGCTGTGGCGGTAATCTCTATCCTCAGTCCCTTGGCCAGCAGTTCCTTGACCACCACTGTGGCACGGATCGGGTACGGCTTGGTGTTGAAGAACTCGGCATACACACGGTTCATGCCGGGCGCGTCGGCGCTGTCGACGAGGAAGATCTGCACCTGGACGATGTTGGTGAGTTCGCCGCCGGCGGCGTTGATCGCCTGCCTGAGGTTCATCAGCGCCTGGCGCGTCTGCACCTCGATGTCGCCCTCGGTGATCTTGCCGGTCTTGGGATCTTCGGCCAGCACCACCAGCCAGACGTGATTGCCGGTGCGGACGCAGTCATTGATCGGTCCGCTGGACGGCGCGATGCCGGTATCGATGACTTCAATCATTGGCGGCTCCATCGTGTCGTGCGGCTTCAGCGAGGGCTGATGATCTCGCCGGCGGTGATATCGATCTTCAGGCCGTCAAACGCCGGCCGGACGTGGTCCGGCGTCATCGCGTCGGTCTGGACGTAGTCGAGATCGATATGAAGGTTAGTCAGGACCGCATGGCGCGGCCGCAGCTCTTCGACCAGCTCCAGAGCCTCGGATAGGCTCAGGTGGCTCGGATGCGGCGCCGGCCGCAGTGCATCGAGCACCCAGGTGTCGAGCCCGCTGACGGCTTCCCGCGACCCCTCCGGGATGCCGCTGAGATCGCACGAATAGGCAAAGCCGCGCACCCGAAAGCCCAGCGAATAGATGTCGCCGTGATCCTGGCGGAACGGCAGCACGGTGATCGAACCGCCCGGTCCGTCCACCGTCAGCGGCGTGCCCGCTTCGATCAGGTGTTGATTGAGGATCGGCGGATAGCCCGAGCCCGGCGGCGCCGTGAAGCAGTAGGCGAAGCTCGGCACGATCCGGTTGGCGGCTTCGGCGCTGAAATACACATCGACCCGCTTGCGGTTGTTGAGCGCCAGCACCCTGAGGTCGTCGATGCCATGCGTGTGGTCGGCGTGCTCGTGCGTATAGAGCACTGCCTCGACCCGGTCGACCTCGGCACGCAGCAGTTGCTCGCGCAGGTCGCAGCCAGTGTCGACGATGATGCGGGTCGGCTCATCGGAGCCGGCCGAGAAGCCTTCGATCAGCAGCGAGCAGCGGCTGCGGCGATTCCTGGGATTGTCGGGATCGCAGACGCCCCAGTGGCCGCCGATCCGCGGCACGCCACCCGAAGAGCCGCAACCCATGATCGTCGCTACGATACGTTGTGCTTCAGGCATTACGCCTTAGCCTTTGAGAATAAACGGAAAAAATTGTCGGTCGTCTCGGCGCCGAGTTGTTCGAGGCTGATGCCGCGCACCTCGGCCACCTTGGCGGCAGTATGGGCCACATAGCTGGGTTCGTTCGTGCCGCCGCGATGCGGCACCGGAGCCAGATACGGCGCGTCTGTTTCAACCAGATAACGGTCTGCCGGAACGAACTTTGCGACCTCGCGGATTTCCTCGGCATTCTTGAAGGTGATGATGCCTGAGAACGAGATATAGCCGCCGAGCGCCAGGGCCTGGCGGGCGAGATCGGCGCCGCCGGTGAAGCAGTGGAGCACGAAAGGGAAGGCCCCCTGCCCCACTTCATCGGTCAGCACGGCCCCCATATGGGCGTCCGCCGAGCGCGAATGGATCACCAGCGGCAGGCCGGTGAGACGCGACGCGGCGATGTGCCGGCGCAGCCCGGTTTCCTGCGCTGCCTTGGGCGCATTGTCGTAGAAATAGTCGAGCCCGGCCTCGCCGATGGCAACGCATTTGGGGTGCGCGCTGAGCCGCACCAGGTCGTCGGTGAAGATATCGAGCTCTTCATCGGCGTGGTGCGGATGGGTGCCGACCGAACACCAGACCTCGGCGTTCTCTTCGGCGATGGCCTTGATCTCGTCGAAGCGCTTCACCCGGGTCGAGATGGTCACCATGCCGTCGATCCCCGCCGCCTTGGCGCGGGCGAGCACGCCGGCACGATCGGCGGCGAGCTCGGGGAAATCGAGGTGGCAGTGCGAGTCGATCAGCATTGGCCTATGCCATCTTCGCGTGCTCGAACTTCTTGAACACCGGCTCGGGCGGCGGCAAGATGGTACCGGCGGGGACGCCGGACGCGCCGAGCGCATGGCTCAGCAGCCGTTGGTCCGCCGGTACCGCGAGGGCATCGAGGAACTTCGCTGCCGAGCCCGGAACGAAGGCCTGCGCCGCGATCGCGGCACGACGGACGATATCGGCCGTCGTCGCAAGGATCGTGCCCATGCGCTTGAGGTCGTCCTTCAGCCCCCATGGCGCCTGGTCGGCGAAGTAGAGGTTGGCGGCGTTGAGCAGTGTCGTCAGCTCGCCTGCGGCCTCGTGGATCTGCTGCGTCTGCATGGCGAGATCCATCTTGCCGATGGTTTCGATGGCCGTGGCGACGATGGCCCGCTCGGCCTCGGTGGGCTGGGCCTCGGGCAGCGCCCCGCCAAAATTCTTCTGGATCATCGAAAGCGAGCGCTGCGCCAGGTTGCCGAAATTGTTGGCGAGGTCCGAGTTGTTGCGGTTGATGAACTTCTCGCGGCCCCAGTCGCCGTCCTGGCCGAAGCTGACTTCGCGCAGGCAGTACCAGCGCACGGGATCGGTGCCGTAGAGGTCGAGCTGTTCGTGCGGATCGACGATGTTGCCGACCGACTTCGACATCTTCTTGCCTTCCGAGGTCAGAAAGCCGTGCGCGAAGACGCGATGCGGCACCTCGATGCCGGCGCTCATCAGGAAAGCCGGCCAGTAGACGGTGTGGAAGCGGATGATGTCCTTGCCGATGACATGCAGGTTCGCCGGCCAGAACTTCCTGAACTGCTCGGACGCGCTATCGGGAAAGCCGACACCGGTGATGTAGTTGGTGAGCGCATCGACCCACACATACATCACGTGCCCGGCGGCGCCAGGCACCGGAATGCCCCAGTCGAAGGTGGTGCGGCTGATCGAGACGTCGCGCAGGCCGGCCTTAACGAACGACACGATCTCGTTGCGCCGCTCCTCGGGGGCGATGAACTCCGGTCGGTCGGTATAGAGCTGCAGCAGGCGATCCTGGTAGGCCGAGAGGCGGAAGAAATAGCTGTCTTCCTCGACCCATTTCACCTCGGCGCCGGTCGGGGCGAACTTCTTGCCGCCCTCGCCGTCGGTCAGCTCTTCCTCGTCGAAATAGGCCTCGTCACGGACCGAGTACCAGCCCTTGTAGGTCGACTGGTAGATGTCGCCATTATTGCTGGCGGCCATCCGGCGCCAGATTTCCTGGCTCGACTCGTAGTGGCGCGGCTCGGTGGTGCGGATGAAATCGTCGTTGGAGACGTCGAGCCGCGCCGCCAGTTCCTTGAAGCGGGCGGCGTTGCGGTCGGCCAGCTCGCGCGCCGTGATGCCTTCGGCCGCCGCCGTCTGCACCATCTTGATGCCGTGCTCGTCGGTGCCGGTCAGGAAGTAGGTTTCCTTGCCCGACAGCCGCGCCCAGCGGGCGATGGCGTCGGTCGCGATCATCTCGTAGGCGTGCCCGATATGGGGCGCGCCGTTGGGATAGGCGATGGCGGTGGTGACGTAGAACGTGTCGGTCATGGTGTCGGCTGGACGCTCAGAAGCTGGTGTTTCCGGATCGCATCGAACAGCGCGACCAGGGTCTGCCGCATGTCGAGGTTGTATTCGTCGGCATCGGCGAGTGAAAGCCGCGCCTTGTCCCATAGCTCGTTGGCGGAGGCAAGGCGAACCCGGCTGCCGGCGCTGGCGGCAGCCTTGGCAGCCTCGGCCAGCCAATCGTTGAGGATGTCGCGGGCGAAGCGAAGCTCGGCGGAGTCGCGGTCGGCGCCCAGGGCGTCGGCCAGTGCGATGCGGGCGGCCGATGGCGCGCCCACCGGGTCGGCGAGCCAGGCCTGCAGCAGCTGCAGGGCACCCCCCTCCCCCAGCAGCATCGCTTCGAAGCCACGGCGCGGCCGGCCGCCGGCGAGAGCTACGGCGCGGTCGATGGCGAGCGGCTGGCCGCCGACCTGTTCCAGCACGCTGCGAACGTCGCCGTCGGCGATCGGCCGCAGCGCCACCTGGAAGCAGCGCGACTTGATGGTGGGCAGCAGTGAGCCCGGCCGGTGCGAGACCAACAGGAACGTCGTGTCGGCCGGCGGCTCCTCGAGGATTTTCAGCAGCGCATTGGCCGACGAGGCGTTGCAGTCGTCGATCGGGTCGACGATGGCGATGCGATGCCCGGCCCGGCCGCGGGTCATCCGCATCTCTTCGATGAAGCGGCGGACCTCTTCGACGCGGATCGCGGTGTAGTAACCTTTGCCGGTGTCGCGCGCCGACTTGCGCATCACGAACAGGTTTGGATAGGCGCCGGCGGCGACCTGCGCCGCGATATGCCCGGGCGACTCGTCGCCGGTCTTTTCGAAGATGCGGCGCGCCAGGTCGAACGCCAGCGTCGCCTTGCCGATCCCGCGCGGCCCGTGGATCAGGACGCCGCCGGGCAGCCGCCCGGCATCGAGCCGATCGAGCAGCGTGGCGCGCGCCGCCTCATGGCCGGAAACGCCGGTCTGGAACTCGGGTAGCGGGACGCCCTCGAGCTGGTCGGGTTCGCGTTCGGGATAGTCCAATTCAGTCGGCCTTTGCCTCGAGTTCGGGGAAGCGCCGAAGCAGCGTATCCCAGATCTCCTGCTCCAGCGCATCTTCCGATTGGCCGGCGGGCAACACGACGCAGCGCTCGGGGTTGGCCTTGCCGATGGCGAGGAAGGCCTGGCGCAGCCGCCTGTGCCACTCGAGATCTTCCTTCTCGAACCGATCACCGGTTTCGGCCAGCGCCTTCTCGATCTCGCGATTGTTGACCCGCGCGAAGGCGATCGCCGGGTCCATGTCGAGAATGAAGGTGATGTCGGGTTGGTGCCCGTCCAGCGCCAGCGTCTCGAGCCCGCGGATCAGCTTGTCGTCGACGCCGCCGGTGAGCCCCTGATAGGCCCGGGTCGAATCGTGGAAGCGGTCCGAGATCACCCATTTGCCGCTGTTGAGGCTGGGGGCGATCAGCGAGCTGACATGATCATAGCGCGCCGCCGCGAACAGCACCGCCTCGGCGCCGGCGCCCCAGCTCTCGGAGCGCCCCTGCAGGATGAAGGCCCGTACGGCCTCGGCCTTGGGCGTGCCGCCCGGCTCGCGGGTGCGAACGGCTTCGATGTCCATGCGGTTCAGCCGTACCAGCAGGCGCTTGACCTGGGTCGACTTGCCGACGCCTTCGCCGCCCTCGAAAGTGATGAAACGGGCGGCGGGCTTCGCCGGCACATCGAGCATCTGTCAGAATTCCCCGCGTTGTGACTCTCGTATTACCCGCGATGGCATCCCAGCGAAAGCAGCCGATCCATCTCCCCACAGCGCCGGGCCGGATCGTCGGACCCACGGCCGGCCGTCAGAGCCAGCCGAGCGCCAGTTCCTTGAGGGCGTCGGTCGCCTTGCGCACGATATCGCCGTCGGCGACATCCTCGCCGGCATAGAGCGGGGTCACCTGCACCACCGAGCCATTGCACATGACATTCAGCTCGGCCAGCTGGTCGCCCTTCTTGACCGGCGGGCGGATCGGCGCCTTGTAGGTGACGGTCGCCTGCGGGCAGTTCTGCGCGCCCTTGGGCAGGAACAGATCGATATTGCCCTTGCCCATCAGCGACACCTGTCCGGCGCTGCCGCCATAGACATCGGCATATGAGATCGGCGTGCCGTCCGGGAACACCGGGATCAGCTCGAAGCCGCGGGTGCCCCAGGTGACCAGCTTGCGGGCCTCTTCGGTGCGCTCGGTCATCGACTTGAGCCCATGCAGCACGGCGATCAGCCGGCGACCGGTAGCGGCGGTCGAAACCACCTCGCCATAGCCGGCGGCCTCGGTGTGCCCGGTCTTCAGCCCGTCGACACCGATGCCGATCTCCAGCAGCGAGTTGCGGTTCATCTGCCGGATCTTGTTCCAGGTGAATTCTCGCTCGGAAAAGATCGGGTAGTATTCCGGGAACTGCGCGATGATGAAGCGGGCGATGGTCGCGAGGTCGCGCGCCGTCGAGAACTGCGCCGGATCGGGCAAGCCGGTGGCGTTGACGAAGTTCGAGCCGGTGAGGCCGATCTCCTTGCCCAACTGGTTCATCATCTGCGCGAAGCTGAGCTCGCTTCCGGCGATGCCTTCGGCGAGCGCGATGGCCGCGTCATTGCCCGACTGGATGATCACCGAGCGTACCAGGTCGATCACCGGGATCTTGGAATTGAGCACGGCGAACATGGTCGAGCCGCCCGAGGAGGCGCCGCCATCGCGCCAAGCATGCTCGGAAATGAAGAACTCGTCGGTCGGCTGGAGCTTTTTCGCCTGCAACTGGTCGAACACCACCGCCAGCGTCATCAGCTTGGCCATGCTGGCCGGCTCGAGCTGTTCGTCACCCGCCTTGTTGAAGAGGATCGTGCCCGACTCGTAGTCCATCAGCACGGCGAACGGTGCTTTGGTGTCGAAATCCTGCGCGTGCGCGGCAGCCGCCCAGCAGACGGTGAGTAGAGTGACCAGCAGTTTCAGGCTGAAGTTCCGCAATCTCAACCCCGATCGCGGTCAGAATTGACCGCTCTCAAACTAATAGAGCACCAGGTCCTTGAGTCCAAGTTGCCTGGCGAGCGACATCACGTCATCCCTCGCCACACCGGGCTTAAGATGGGTGAGTGTCAGCCGTGTGGCATCGGCGCCGGGAATGCGCACCGCATCCTCATCGACTGCGCCGAGCATGGCGAACTGCAGCGCCACGTCATCGGCCCGCGCGGCATCGGCGAACACCCCGAGTTCGAGCTTGATGGCGCGCTTGTCCTCGTCGACCGTCGCCACCCACGAGTCCAGCGAGCCCGAGCGGGTCGCCATGGCGTTAGCAGCCGCGTGCGCGCCGGTGATCGCCTGGTCGGCAGCGTTGCTGTCGACATAGCCGAACATGTCGATGATGCCGCCGATGAGGTTGGGACGCGCTTCGTTCATGGCGAGGCGGGTCGTGCCCTGCTCCATCCGCGTCGGCTTGTCGACGCTGGCCAGCAGCATGCGGGTATCGTCGCCGTTGAGCGGCGCCGGGCCGACATACTCCACCTGGATGTTGCCGACGCCATTGCCGGCATAGCCGAGAATCTCGGCGGTGCGGTAGCTGAGATCCATCACCCGGCCATGCAAATACGGGCCGCGATCGTTGACGCGGCAGACGATGGAGCGGCCATTGTCGACATTGGTGACGCGGACATAGCTGGGGAGCGGCAGCACCGGGCTGGCGCACGAGATGGCGTTGGCCGAGAAGATTTCGCCATTGGCGGTGCGGCGGCCATGGAAATCATTGCCGTACCAGGACGCGCCGCCGGTCGCCACATAGCCGACCGGGTTCTCGATCGGTTCATAGACTTCGCCACGCACGGTATAGGGTTTGCCGACCATGTAGCGGCCGCCGCCCTTGGGCGGGTTCTTGGCATTGGTGACGCGGGGGCTGACGGCGACACCGAACTCCTTGGAGCTGAAGGCGGCTCGCTTGATATGCGGCACCGCTCCTCCGTCGCTGCTGCACGCCGCGACGACCGGCGCCACGAGAACGGCGAGAACAAGCAGCCGGGCGGCCGCGCGAAGGTCGCGAGAAAACACTGCCAAAACCAGATCAACCCAAACAGAGATTTCCGCACCATACCCAAAGCCGTGCGGGGATGATCTCAGGGAAGCGCAACGTGGTTGCGGTCAGGTTAATTTGCTTCAAATACCAGCTATCTAGCGGCCCATTCCTTGAGTTCCGCGGTAACGATGGCGTGTTGCTCGACCAGCGCCATGTGCCCGGCTTTCGGAACGACCACGAGCCTTGCGTCGGCGATGCCGTCTGCCATCTCGCGGGCGGCTTCCGGGACGGTGATCGCATCCTTGTCACCCACCAGCACCAGCGTCGGCACCTCGATGGCGCTCAACTCCGGCCGGGAGTCGGGGCGGCCGATGATCGCCAACTGCTGCCGGATGTAGGTGTCGGCGCCATTGGCCGTGGCCATGCGAACATGCAGGGCCTTGAGCCCGGCGTCGCCGACATGGTTGGGATGGACCGCGTTGGGGAAGGATTGTGCCACCGCCAGGTTGAATTTCCCCTGCTCCGTCAAGGCGATCGCGGCCCGGCGCTTCTCGGTGGCCTCAGCCGTGTCCGGACGCGCCGACGTATCGAGCAGCGCCAGTTTCAGCACCCTGCCCCTCGCCTGCCGGAGCATCTCGAACGCCAGGTAACCGCCCATCGAGAACCCGACGAGGGCAAATTCCGGTGGAGCATCGCGAAGGATCGATGCGGCGATCTCCCGCATCGAACCGGCCCCGGCATGGTTGGCGATCGTCACGGGGCCGAACTGCCATAGTGCCGGCACCTGATGGGCGTAGATTTCGGCTGTGCAGTTGAGGCCCGGCACGAGGAGGATCGGCGTGGTCATGAGACGGAAAGTCCTGATCGGTTGTACTGGTTCCCGGGCGGAGCTGATGGCCGCTCCGGGCAGAACGTCTTCCTCGCCCATGGAGAACGGAAATGGGCTTGCTTGCCGGAGCGTCGACGATCATATAAAGATATCTTTATATCCCGCCGTGCGAGTATGCCGGCGACGAACGCATTTTGGCGTGACAGACGTTGGAAAGTCGAGCGATGACTGAAGCTCAACACATTGAGATCGATAGAAATTCCTTGCCCAAGGGCGAGGAGGTGCGGGCAGCGCTTACCCAGGCGGCCGCCGAACGCATCCTGATCCTCGATGGCGCCATGGGCACCATGATTCAGCAGCTCAAGCTCGATGAAGCCGCCTATCGCGGCGAGCGCTTCAAGGACTGGCACAAGGATGTGCGGGGCAATAACGACCTGCTCAACCTGACCCAGCCCGATGCGATCCGGGCCATTCACCTGCAATACTACCTTGCCGGCGCCGACATGGTGGAGACCAACACGTTCTCCTCCACCGACATCGTCATGGCCGATTACGGCATGCAGGCGCTCGCCTATGAGCTGAACGTCGAGGGGGCCCGGCTGGCCCGCGAGGCCGCGCACCAGGCCTTCGACATCGATGGCCGGCGGCGCTTCGTCGCCGGCGCCCTTGGCCCCCTGAACAAGACCGCGTCGATGTCGACGGACGTGAACTCGCCCGGACACCGGGCGATCACCTTCGACGAGATCGTCAAGGGCTATGCCGAGCAGATCAACGGGCTGATCGACGGTGGCGCGGATCTCCTGCTGTTCGAGACCATCACCGACACGCTCAACACCAAGGCCGGCATCTTCGCGGCGCAGCGCATCTTCGAGGAACGCGGTGACGAACTGCCGGTGATGATCTCCGGCACCATCACCGACCTCTCGGGCCGCACCCTCAGCGGCCAGACGCCGACGGCGTTCTGGTACTCGGTGCGGCATGCAAAGCCCTTCACCATCGGGCTCAACTGCGCGCTCGGCGCCAACGCCATGCGCGCCCATATCAACGAGCTCTCCGATGTCGCCGACACCCTGATCTGCGCTTACCCCAATGCGGGCTTGCCCAACGAGTTCGGCGGCTATGATGAGACCCCTGAGTTCATGGCGCGCCAGCTCGAAGGGTTTGCGCGCGACGGCTTCCTCAACATCGTCGGCGGCTGCTGCGGCTCGACCCCGGACCACATCCGGGCGATCAAGGAAGCAGTATCCAAGTACAAGCCGCGCAAGATCCCCGAGGTGCCGACCTTCCTGCGGCTGAGCGGGCTCGAGCCCTTCACGCTCACCGGCGACATCCCGTTCGTCAATATCGGCGAGCGCACCAATGTCACCGGCTCGGCGCGGTTCAGGAAGCTGATCACCGCCGGCGACTACACCGCGGCGCTCGAAGTGGCGCGCGACCAGGTGCAGAACGGCGCCCAGGTCATTGACATCAACGTCGACGAGGGCCTGCTCGACAGCCAGAAGGTGATGGTCGAGTTCCTCAACCTGCTCGCCGCCGAGCCCGATATTGCCCGCGTGCCGCTGATGATCGATTCTTCGAAGTTCGAGGTGATCGAGGCGGGGCTGAAATGCGTGCAGGGCAAGGCGCTGGTCAACTCCATCTCCATGAAGGAAGGCGTCGAGAAATTCCTCGAGACCGCCCGCCTGGTGCGCAGTTATGGCGCAGCGGTCGTCGTCATGGCGTTCGACGAGCAGGGTCAGGCCGACACCTATGAGCGCAAGGTCGAGATCTGCTCCAAAGCCTACAAGCTCCTGACCGAAGAGGTTGGCTTCCCGCCCGAGGACATCGTCTTCGACCCCAACATCTTTGCCGTCGCCACCGGCATCGAGGAGCATGTCGGCTATGGCATCGCCTTCATCGAGGCGACGAGGACCATCCGGCAAACCCTTCCGCACGCACATATTTCCGGCGGCGTGAGCAATCTCAGCTTCTCGTTCCGCGGCAACGAGCCGGTGCGCGAGGCGATGCACTCGGTGTTCCTCTACCACGCCATCCAGGCGGGCATGGACATGGGCATCGTCAATGCCGGCCAGTTGGCGGTCTATGACACGCTGGAGCCGACGCTGCGCGAGGCCTGCGAGGACGTGATCTTCAACCGCCGGGCGGATTCGACCGAGCGGCTTCTGGAGATCGCCGAGCGCTTCAAGGGCCAGGCCGGCGGCGAGCAGAAGGCCAAGGACCTGACCTGGCGGACCAAGCCCGTGGCGGAACGCATCTCGCATGCGCTGGTCAACGGCATCACCGAGTTTATCGACGAGGACACCGAGGAGGCTCGGCTCGGCGCCGAGCGTCCGCTGCATGTCATCGAAGGCCCGCTGATGGCCGGAATGAGTGTCGTCGGCGACCTGTTCGGCTCCGGCAAAATGTTCCTGCCGCAGGTGGTGAAGTCCGCCCGGGTGATGAAGCAGGCCGTGGCGCACCTCCTCCCCTTCATGGAGGCGGAAAAGAACGCCGACGGCAACGCCACCGGCCGCCGCAGCGCCGGCAAGGTGCTGATGGCGACCGTGAAGGGCGATGTGCACGATATCGGCAAGAACATCGTCGGCGTGGTTCTGAGCTGCAACAACTACGAGATCATCGACCTCGGCGTCATGGTGCCGACGGCGAAGATCCTCGAGGTGGCCAAGGCCGAGAACGTCGACGTCATCGGCTTGTCGGGCCTCATCACCCCGTCGCTCGACGAGATGGTGCATGTCGCCTCCGAGATGGAGCGCGAAGGCTTCCACGTGCCGCTGCTGATCGGCGGCGCCACGACCAGCCGCGTCCACACCGCGGTGAAAATCCACCCGCAGTATCACGGCGGCCCGACGGTGCACGTGCACGACGCCAGCCGCGCCGTGGGCGTGGTGTCGTCGCTGTTGTCGCAGGAGCAGCGCCCCGCCTATGTGAAGGACGTGAAGGCCGAGTACGAGCGGCTGGCCGAGAAACATCGCCAGAGCGAGGCGGAGAAGCAGCGTACCTCGCTGGCGACCGCCCGCGCCAACCGCTTCCAGCCGAAATGGGATGGCTATGTGCCGCCCAGGCCGAACTTTCTGGGCACCCGCGTGTTCGAGAACTACGATCTGGCCGAGATCGCCAGGTACATCGACTGGACGCCGTTCTTCCAGGCCTGGGAGCTGAAGGGCCGGTTCCCGGCGCTGCTCGAGGACAAGGACCAGGGCCCGGCCGCGCGCCAGCTCTGGGAGGATGCCCAGAAGATGCTGAAGGAAGTGATCCAGAAGAACTGGTTCCGCCCCAAGGCGGTGATCGGCTTCTGGCACGCCAACCAGGTCGGCGACGACATCCGGCTCTATACCGACGAAGACCGCAAGGACCAGCTGGCGACGTTCTTCACCCTGCGTCAGCAGCTTTCCAAGACCGGCGGCAAGCCGCACATGGCCCTGGCCGATTTCGTCGCGCCCGAAGGCATTCCCGATTATCTCGGTGGCTTCGTCGTCACCGCCGGGCTCGAGGAGAACGTCATCTCCGAGCGTTTCGAGCGGCGCAACGACGATTATTCTTCGATCCTGATCAAGGCGCTGGCCGACCGCTTCGCCGAGGCATTTGCCGAGCTGATGCATGAGCGGGTGCGCAAGGAGTTCTGGGGCTACGGCGCCGCGGAGACTTTTGCACCGAACGAGATGATCGGCGAGCCCTACCAGGGCATCCGCCCTGCTCCGGGTTATCCGGCACAACCCGACCACACCGAGAAGACGACGCTGTTCCACCTGCTCAACGCCAAACAGCGGATCGGGGTGGAACTGACCGAGAGCTACGCCATGTGGCCGGGCTCGTCCGTGTCGGGCATCTATCTCAGTCACCCCGACAGCTTCTATTTCGGCGTCGCCAAGGTGGAACGCGACCAGGTCGAGGACTATGCCCGGCGCAAGGGCATGGCGATCCGCGAGGTCGAGCGCTGGCTGGGCCCGATCCTCAACTACATTCCGAGCTCGGACAAGGAGGGGGCATGACCGACCTGAGGGAGTACGACGTCGTAGTCGTTACGCACTCGCGGCACCCGCACCTGCGAGAAGGCATGATTGGTACTATTGTCCTGGTGCTCGATGCGGCCGCCAAGATATTCGAAGTTGAGTTCCTCGATGAGCGGAAGACCTCGCTGGGCACCTTCACGATAGCCGGTGCGGACCTCGCTCCATGGCGGGCGCCATGACCTCCCCTGCCCCGTTCGCTCGCCGCGCCACCTCCGTGCCGGTCACCGTGGTCACCGACAAGGCGGCGCTCAGCCGCTTCGGCGGTGGTGACACGGCCGTGCTGCATCTCGATCCGCCGCTGCACGCCCACGATCCGGGCGCCCAGTGCATTGCTTGCGAGAGTCGCGGCAATGTGCGGGTCCTGCTGTTCGAGCTGCAGGAAAAGCTGCGCCTCGGCATGACCGAACCCTTCGTGCGCGTCGTGGTCGACGCCACCGATGTGGCCGACCACGATGCCGTCACGGACGCGATCGTGCCGGGAAAACTCCCGGCCTTCGGGCTTCGCGATCTCACCGTCGCCCGCAACTTTCACCTGGCGGAGGTGGTCTGATGGCCGCGCTTGATCTGTTCATCCGGCCGGCGGTCGATCACATTCATCCGATGAGCCGCTCGGCGCTGCTTGCCCTCGACGTTGAAGCGCGGACCCAGCGGCTCGGCGAACAGCAGGCGACGATCCGCGCCCGGCTGGCGGCGGCGCCCGACATGCGCGACTGGCACGATCAGGTCGGCATGATCGTGGCCGACCTGCGGCGCGCCGGTCATGCCCTGACGCGCGACGGCGAAACCCATAGCTGGCTGAGCCAGTCGGGTCAGCTCGGCATCAGCTTCTGCCCGGCCGGCAACACCGTCCTCGACTGGCAGGGCTAGCGCCGCCAAACCTCAGTATTGCTTGCAGCGTTGCCGCGCCGCGCTAAGCTCGCATGAGCCGCCACCGCCAGTGGCGAAGCTGTGCGCTTGAGGGGGCGTCGCAAAATGGCCGAACATCCTGATCCGTTTTCCGTCAATGTCGGGAGCAAGCTGCTGTTTGGCGCGATCATGCTGCTTGGTCTCGGCGTCATCGGCGCCATCCTGGGGCCGGTGCTGACGGCCTTCGGCCCCGGCGCCAACCCGGGCGCAATCGCCGGCGCCGTGGGACCGGGCATCATGCTGATCATCGCCGGTCTGGTGCTCGGCCTCATCGCCGGCATCTTCCTCGGCTACGCCAACGCCAAGTACCCGCCATCCGCTCGCCGCTGAATGTGACGCTGCGGACTTAGTGCGCGTGCTCGGTCACGCACTCGCCGTGGTCGGCCAGCACTTCGATGATCCGGCAGTCGCAGATCCTGCCGTGGCCGCATTCCTCGACCATGCGGGTCAGCTCGCCGCGCAGCGCCGTCAGGCTGGCGATGCGGCGGTCGATCTCGGTCAGGTGGTTGCGCGCGATGCTGTCGGCCTGATGGCATGAGGCCTGCGGCGACGCGGCCATATCCAGCAGCTCGCGGATGTCCTCGACTTCGAAGCCGAGTTCGCGCGAATGGCGGATGAAGTTGAGCCGCTCGACTTCCGGCTTGCCGTAGCGGCGCTGGTTGCCCTCGGTGCGCGGCGGTGATGGCAACAGGCCGATCTGCTCGTAGAAGCGGATGGTCGGAACCTTGACGCCGGTCCGCCGTGACAGTTCGCCAATCGGCAGATTCATCGCTTTCACCTCTTGATCCTCTAGTGGCTAGAGGTCCTAGATGTATGCGGACATGATGAAGAATCCAAGGAGCGCCGCATGTCCGAGGCCGCAGAGAAGCTGAAATTCCGTGTTGGCGGCATGGATTGCGCCGCTTGCGCCACCAAGATCGAAAACGCCGTCGGCCGCCTGCCTGGCGTCGCCGAGGTCGGCGTATCGCTTCCCAATGGCACGATGACGGTGACCCGCTCCGGCGATATCGGCAGGGGCGCCATCGAACGGCAGGTGAAGGCGCTGGGGTACCAGATCGCTCCGGCCAGGTCGGCCGCAGCGGCGGCAGAGCAACATGACCATGCCGACCACGACCACGGGCATGCCCATGATCATGACCATGGCCATGATCACTCCGATCATGACCACGCCGGGCACGGCGAGATCATCGACGGCCCGTGGTGGAAGACCCGCAAGGCGCTGCTGACCTTCATCTCCGGCGGCGCGCTGCTGGTGGCCTACATCGCCGGGCAGCTGTTCCCGTCGATCGGGCATTGGGCGTTCCTCGCCGCCATGGTGGTCGGCCTGATCCCGGTGGCCCGGCGGGCGGTGGTCGCCGGCATGACCGGCACGCCGTTCTCGATCGAGACGCTGATGACCATCGCCGCCATCGGCGCGGTGTTCATCGGCGCCACGGAGGAAGCCGCGACCGTGGTGCTGCTGTTCCTGATCGGCGAATTGCTCGAAGGCGTCGCTGCCGGACGCGCGCGCGCCAGTATCCGCGGGCTCGCCGACCTCGTGCCGAAGCTGGCGCTGGTCGAAGCGGATGGGCGGACCACCGAAGTTCCGGCCGCGCAGCTCGCCGTCGGCACCGTGATTCTCGTTCGTCCGGGCGACCGCATCGCTGCCGATGGCGTCATCGTCGATGGCATTTCCGCCATCAACGAGGCTCCGGTGACCGGCGAGAGCGTGCCCCGGACCAAGGGCCCCGACGATGAGGTATTCGCCGGCACCATCAACACCGATGCCGTGCTGCGCGTGCGGGTAACGGCGGCTGCCGCCGACAACACCATCGCCCGCGTCGTGCGGCTGGTCGAGGAGGCGCAGGAGAGCAAGGCGCCGACCGAGCGGTTCATCGACAAGTTCTCGAAATACTATACGCCCGGTGTGCTGGTGGTGGGCGCCCTGGTCGCCATCCTGCCGCCGCTGCTGGCCGGCCAGCCCTGGGACGAATGGATCTACAAGGGTCTCGCGATCCTCCTGATCGGTTGCCCATGTGCGCTGGTGATCTCGACGCCTGCCGCGATCGCCGCGGGGCTCTCGGCGGGCGCGCGCCGGGGGCTGCTGTTGAAGGGCGGCGCGGTGCTGGAGCAGTTGCGCCGGATCGATACCGTGGCGCTCGACAAGACCGGCACGCTCACCGAGGGCAAGCCGCAGGTGACCGATGTCGTCGGCATCGGGCGGCCCGAGGGACAGGTCCTGGCGCTCGCCGCGGCCCTGGAAACCGGTTCGAGTCACCCCTTGGCCGTGGCTGTGCTGGCCCGCGCCGCCGCTGACAAGGCGTTTGTGCCACCCGCGGCGGGCGCCAAGGCGGTGCCTGGCAAGGGCGTGACCGGCAGGGTCGGCGGCGAAGAGCTGTTCCTCGCCTCGCCCAAGGCGGCCGAGGAGCGCGTGCCGTTCGATGCGGCGCTGCGCCAGCGCATCGACGGGCTCAACGACGCCGGCAAGACTGTATCGGTGCTGCTGGTCGGCGCCGAGGTCGCGGGCCTGCTCGCCATCCGCGACGAGCCGCGCGCCGACGCCGCCACGGGCATCGATCGGCTGGACGATGAGGGCGTGCGCGCCGTGATGCTCACCGGCGACAACGAGCGCACGGCCAGGGCAATCGGCGCCGATCTCGGCATCGAGGTCCGTGCCGGCCTGCTGCCGGAAGACAAGCAGCGCATCGTGCGTGAGTTGCAGCAGCAGGGCCGCGTGGTGGCCAAGGTCGGCGACGGTATCAACGATGCCCCTGCCCTCGCCGCTGCCGATATCGGCATCGCCATGGGCGGTGGTACCGACGTGGCGCTCGAAACCGCCGACGCCGCCATCCTCCACGGCCGCGTCGCCGACATCGCCAACATGATCGGACTGTCGAAGGCCACGATGGGCAACATCGCCCAGAACATCACCGTGGCGCTCGGGCTGAAGGCGGTGTTCCTCGTCACCACCATCATCGGCGTCACCGGCCTGTGGCCGGCGATTCTCGCCGACACCGGCGCGACAGTGCTGGTGACCCTCAACGCCATGCGTCTGTTGGGCTGGAAAGGAAAATAGCGATTCAGCTGCTAATGCCACAAACAACAACGGCTCCCCGAGGGGAGCCGTTTTGTTTTGGACTGCAGGATCTCTAGAGAACCTGGTGCGGTCGAGAAGACTCGAACTTCCACGCCTTGCGGCACAGCGACCTCAACGCTGCGCGTCTACCAATTCCGCCACGACCGCACGCC
>VFQP010001380.1_pt1 | contig 32998 bp, 26 predicted proteins | sample 3512351 | NCBI WGS metagenome assembly VFQP01 (sample SAMN10412372, study PRJNA504923) | tailings metagenome | isolation source: Relicate 1 Philex TSF1 revegetated site | place: Philippines: Tuba, Benguet | collected 2017-08-29
TGTGAAGCCGAACAAGGAATGGAATGCGTTCCGGATTCGCTTCGTTTGGCCTTCGTTACAGGTGTGGTGGAACGGGGAGATGGTACAGGATCTCGACGTGACCCGCGTGCCCGAGTTGGAAGATCGTTTACGGCAGGGGTACTTGGGGATTGAGAGTTTGTCGTATCCGCTGCGCTTCCGGAACCTCGAGGTGAAGCGGTTGGCGGGAGCGCAGAAGTGGGAGACATTGTATGCGAAGCCCTCGGATATGGCGTTGTGGAAGCCGATAGATGAGGCGAAAGGGAAGGCGACTTGGGAGGCATTGGGGCCGGTGTTGCGCGCCGATGGGCTGGGGTATCTGGTTAGTAACGCTACGTATCGCGATTTTCGGTTGCATTGCTATGTGCGGGCTTCGAAGCATTCCAATGGCGGCATTTTGTTTCGAGGGGGCGAGGATAACAAGAGCTTCCGTTATGAGATCCAATTGCACGACGTGGAGGGAGCGGTTTACCCGACGGGCTCGCTGTATCACTACGTGCGGTGTAATCCCTATCCGAGAGTGCCGGCGGAGGAGTGGTTCTTGTTTCAGCTCTACGTGAAAGATGCGAAGTGCCGGGTGAGGATTAACGGCGAGACAGTTGTAAACTACGACCGGCTTGAGCATCTGGAAGCAGGGCATATTCTGCTGCAGGCGCATCAAGCCGGGAAGTGGATTGAGTATCGGGATTTGCGGGTGGAGCGCTTAGCTTAGACCTTCAGTTGTGGGCGGCTCGGCTCCGGCCAGTCGAGGTGGAAGAACTGTCCGCGCGGCATGTCGGTGCGTTCGTACGTGTGGGCGCCGAAGTAGTCGCGTTGGGCTTGGAGCAGGTTCGCGGGGAGCGTGGCGCTGCGGTAGCCGTCGAAATAGCTTAACGCTGAATAGAAGGTGGGCCCGGCGACGCCGTGGGTGGCGGCGAGGGCGACGACCTTGCGCCAGTTCGCTTGGCGGCTGGCGGTTTCTCCGGCGAAGAAGGGATCGAGCAGAAGATTCACGAGCTTCGCATTGCGCTGGTAGGCTTCTGTGATTTTCTGCAGGAAGCGGGCGCGGATGATGCAGCCGCCGCGGAAGATGCGAGCGATGTCGGCGAAGGGCAGCGTCCACTTGTATTCGGCTTGTGCGGCGCTCATCAACTGGAAGCCTTGCGCGTAGGCGCAGATCTTGGAGCAATAAAGCGCGTCATGGATCGCCTCGATCATGGCGGCCTTGTCGCCTTCAAACTTCGAGCCCGGTCCGGCGAGGACCTTGGAGGCGTTGACGCGCTCTTCCTTGACGGCGCTGAGGTAGCGCGCGAAGACGGCTTCGGCGACCGTGGGGGCGGGCGTGCCCATATCGAGGGCATTCGCGCTGGTCCACTTGCCGGTGCCCTTTTGGCCCGCAGTGTCGAGGACGATGTCGACGAAGGCGCCGCCGGTCATGGGGTCCTTCTGCTTGAGGATGTCGGCGGTGATTTCGATCAGGAAGCTATCGAGGACGCCTTCGTTCCACTTGGCGAAGACTTCGCCGCATTCGGCGGGCGTCATGCCGAGCAATTCGCGCATCAAGGCGAAGGCTTCGCAGATCATCTGCATGTCGCCGTACTCGATGCCGTTGTGCACCATCTTGACGTAGTGGCCCGCGCCGTTGGGACCAATGTAGGTGGTGCAGGGGACGCCGCCGACGATGGGCTTGCCAGGCGCGGCGCCGCTCAAGGGCTTGCCGGTGGCGTCGTCGACTTTTGCTGCGATGGCTTCCCAGATGGGGCGCAGGTGTTCATAAGCTTCCACGTCGCCGCCGGGCATGAGCGATGGGCCGAAACGCGCGCCTTCTTCACCGCCGGAAACGCCAGAGCCGATGAAGCGGAAGCCTTTGGCCTTGAGCGCGGCTTCGCGGCGAATGGTGTCCGTCCAAAGGGCGTTGCCACCATCGATGACGATGTCGCCAGGTTCGAGCAAGGGGAGCAGAGAATCGATCACGGCGTCCGTGCCGGCGCCGGCCTTCACCAGGATGATGATCTTGCGGGGTCGCTTCAGCGATGCGACGAAAGCTTCAAGCGTGGGGTAGCCGTAGAGGCCGCCGGGGGTGTTCGGATTTTCGGCGACGAATTTCTCCATCGTCGCGGTGGTGCGGTTATAGACGCTAATGGGGAAGCCGTGGTCGGCGACGTTCAAGGCAAGGTTCTGGCCCATGACGGCCAGACCGATAAGGCCGATATCGGATTGGGGGTTCGACATAGAAAGGATTGATTTTTAGGCTAGCAGTTTTCCCTTGACAAAATAATTTGTCGGTGGCAGGATTGAGGACGTGGCGGGCTTAGCTTTACAACTTTTACGGGATCCGGAAGCGGCGGCGATCGTGTTGGAGCCGAAGCGGCGGATGATCCTGGAGCGCTTGCAGGTGGAGGCGAATTCGGCGACCGGGTTATCGAAAGTGCTGGAGATGCCGCGGCAGAAGGTGAACTATCATCTGCGAGAGTTGGAGCGGGTGGGGCTGGTGGAAGAGGTGTCGACGCGGCGCAAGGGCAACGTTGAAGAGCGTATCGTACGCGCGAAGGCGGCGCAGTACCTGATTAGCCCTGAGGTGTTGGGGCAGTTGGGTGATTCGCCGGAAGAGCGGCGGGATCGCTTCTCGGTGGCTTACTTGATATCGGCGGCGGGGCGCGTCATTCGCGATTTGGGAGTGCTGGTGCACCGGGCGGGCAAGGCGGGCAAGCGGCTGAGCACGATGACGGTGGAGGTGGATGTGCGCTTCAAGAACGCCGAGGCGCGTGCGCAGTTCGCCGACGAGTTGGTGAATTTTCTGGCGGAGCAGGCGGCGAAGTATCACGATGAGCGGACGGCGGGCGGGCGGGAGTTTCGATTTGTGGTGGGAGCGTATCCCAAAATCACCAAGCAGGAAGCAGATGGGCCGGAAGCGGCGGAAATCGAGGACTAAAGATGGCAAGAACGCAAACGCATGAAATTGTTTTGGACGGGACGCCCGAAGAAGTGTGGCGTCTGCTGAGCGAAGCGGATGGGATTACGCGCTGGTTCGCGCCGGAAGCGCGGGTGAAAGACGGCAAGCTTTGGCTGTCTTACGGGCCGGGAATGGAAGGGGAAGGGAAGATTCATCTGAGCGAGCCGGGGAAGGCCTTTGGCTGGACGGAGAGCGGGGCGATGCCGAAGGTGGTGGAGTTTTATTTGGAAGGCGATGGCGGCAAGACGCGGCTGCGCCTGGTGCAGAGTGGTTTTGGCGAGGGCGCCGAATTCGATAGTGAGTACGAAGCGGTGAATGGCGGCTGGCGGACTTATCTCGCGGCAATGGCGTTCGGGCTGCTTCATCACAAGGGCGACGCTTGCACGCAGGTCGCGAAGATGTCCATGTTGCCCGGCAAGCGAGAGGATTTAATCGAGAAGCTGAGTTCACTGCTGGGTTTTGCGAAGTCTTTGGGCGCGTTGCCATTGGGCGGTGAGTACGAGGCGAATTTGGGAGCATTGGGGCGAGTGCAAGGCGTGCGGCTCGATCCGGATAAGCCCGGCTATTATCTGCTGACGCTTGAGAACTGGGAGCGAAGTTTGATGGGATTGTTCGTTGAGAGTTTCGGCGACCAATTGGCGGTAACGCAACAGTGGTATCTGTTTGGCGGCGCGCAAGAGAAGGCCGAAGCGGTACAGGGGGCGATCGCGCAATGGATGGAGCGTTTGACATGAAGAACAAATGGCTACGTTGGACTGCGTATCTCGCGGGCGGGTTGTTGCTTCTGGTGAGCGTGGTCTTTCTGGTTGGCCTGAGCCGGCCGGAGTTGGTGCTGGCGAACTGCGAGATCGAGATCCGCAAGCCGGTGCCGTATGTGTTTGAGCTGGTGGCGAATCCGTTGAAAGCGAAGGATTGGTATTCCGAAGTCGATTCGGTGGAAATCTTGACGGAGCAGCCGTTGCGTTACCGGATGACCTCGGCGGGCGTTTCCGGCGATATGGAGACAACTCTGATGGAGCCGAATCGGCGCGTAGTGACGAAGACCTTAACGCATGGAATGGGAATGAGCGGGGAGTGGGATACGAGATTCTCGGCCACGGAGGCTGGCACGAAGATCGTGCATTCGGCGCGCATGAATTTTTCGAATCCGTTTCTGCGCTTCATGACGCTGATCATGGATGCGAATCAGGAGGAGATGAAGACTTTGGAGGCGCTAAAGAAATACGCGGAAAGTCATTGAGTGCAAGTGCGAGCGCTGCGATAGGATTACAAAAAAGTGAAATCGCTGCGCTTCAGTTGTCTCCTGTACTTCGCTGCTTTTGGTTTTGCGGCGGAAGAAGAGACGCGCGCGCGCAGGGTATTAGCATCGAAGTGCTGGACTTGCCACGGGACTATGGCTGCGGGTGGTTTGCGTTTGGATTCCAAAGCCGCGATGCTGCGGGGTGCGAAGAATGGCCCCGCGATCGTAGTGGGGGATTGGGACGAGAGCCGGCTCTGGAAGGCGGTGAATCATGCCGCCAGCGTTAAGCCGATGCCGCCGGGCGCTCCCCTGAGCGATGAAGACAAAGCTGCCTTGCGGGACTGGCTGCGTGCGGGTGCACCGTGGACGGATGATGCTGGACATTGGTCATTCGCTCCATTGACCAAGCGAAAGGCTGATGATTCCATTGATTCGATTTTGAGGCGCGTGCAGGTGCGCGAAGGTTTCGTGGCCAATGGTCCCGCCGATGCAAGGACTTTGCTGCGCCGGCTGAGTTTCGATTTAACAGGTTTGCCGCCCGAACGTATCGGCGAGAGCTATGACCAGGCGGTGGACCGCTTGTTGGCTTCACCGCATTTTGGCGAAAAATGGGGACGGCATTGGCTGGATGTCGCTCGCTATGGCGAAGACGACTTCAGCGGTACGGCGGTGCAGCCGTACGCGAACGCTTGGCGCTATCGCGATTGGGTGGTGGAATCGATCAATCGCGATCTGCCTTACGACCGCTTCTTGATGGCGCAAATCGCGGGCGACTTAATGGGCGATCCGAAGCTACTGGCGGGCACGGGGCTCTTCGGATTGGGTCCCTGGTATTACGGCATCGCGCAGCCGCCGCAATCGCGGGCGGATGAGCGGAACGATCGCGTTGACATGGTGTCGCGCGGGATGTTGGGGGTGACGCTGGCTTGCGCGCGCTGCCACGATCATAAGTACGACCCGTTCAGCATCAAAGATTACTATGCACTGGCCGGTGTGTTTGCAAGCACGGCGTATAAAGAGTATCCGCTGGTGCAGCAGGCTGAAGTCGATGAGTGGAATCGGCGCAAGAAGGAGAAGGACGAAGCCGAAAAGAAGCGGAATGAATTTGTCGACGAGCAACAGAAAAGGCTAGGCGAGAAGTTTGCACAATCGATCGCGCGCTACATGATGGCGACGGTGGATCCGAAGTTGGCCAAGGGGCTGGAGCCGAAAGTATTGGAGCGCTGGAAGAAGTACCTGGCGAAGCCTGAGGAGTTTCATCCTTTCTTAGAGAAGTGGTTTGCCGGGGAGAAGACGCAGAATACCGCCGAAGACTTTCAGGCCCTGATCCTTTCGATCCTCGCGGAGAAGAAGGTGGTGGATGCCGAGAATAAGGTCGTGATCGAGGAAGGGAAAAAGGCGGAGGCCAAGCCCAAGCCCACGATCGTTCTTCCCGGCGGCTACCGCTCGGAGGAAGACTTCAATCCGGGCGCATATATTCCGATCAAGTCAATTGAGCGGAATCGTTATGTGGCCTGGAATCGCACGATGAATGAGAAGAGTGCGCCGCTGAAGTTCGAAAAGGAGCTAGTGGCAGAGTTGCTGGCGGGCGACGCCAAGGCTAAGTACAAGGCACTTGAGCTTGAGGCGGAGCGCAAGAAGAAGGCCTTGCCGGCACAGTATCCGTTCCTGGCCGGGTCGGCTGAATTCGAGCCGCAAGACTTGCAGGTGCACCTGCGGGGCAATCCGGAGAACTTGGGCGAGGTGACTCCGCGGCGCTTTCCGCTTGTGTTGAGCGATGGAAAAGAGATCGCTTTGCGCCAGGGCAGCGGACGTATGCAACTGGCGGAAACCGTGGCGCATCATCCGCTGGCGGCGCGAGTGGCCGTGAATCGCATTTGGTTGGCTTTGTTCGGTGAGGGACTGGTACGCACGCCTTCCAACTTTGGCAAAGTAGGGGACCGGCCTGCGGTGCCGGAGCTCTTGGAGTATCTGGCTGCCCGTTTCGTAGAACAAGACTACTCTGTGAAGGCGCTGGTGCGAGAAATTGTCCTGAGCCAGGCTTACCAGCGCAGTTCGGCATTCCATGCGGCAAACGCCGCGAAGGATCCGTCGAACCGATACTTGTGGCGGCAATCCCGCAGGCGCTTGGAAGCAGAAGCCATGCGCGATGCCATGCTGGTCGCTTCTGGCGAATTGGATCGCTCGGTGGGCGGGGAGTCCAAGCCGCTCGACGCGAAGTTTACGCGGCGAACGATTTACGCCAAGACCGGCCGCTTCCAGCAGGATGAAACCTTGAGTCTGTTTGATCTGCCCGCGGCCGCCGTCACATGCGAGCAGCGCGTGGTCACCAACGTGCCATTGCAGAAGTTGTACTTCCTGAACTCGGATCAAGTGGTGCAACGTGCTGCAACGCTCGCGAAGCGAATTCAGAAGCGCGATCGGGCGGCTGGTATCCAGGAGGCCTACCGGGCGCTTTTCCAGCGCGATGCGAATTCAAAGGAAGTCGCGGAGGCTAAGGAATTTTTGACGCAGGGAACTTGGGCGCAGTACGCGCAAGTCTTGCTTTCCTCCAACGAGTTTGCCTATGTCGATTAGCAATGCCTTCGTGAATCCGCGATTTACGCGGCGTGATGCGCTGGCGCGGATGGCGTCCGGCTTTGGTGCACTTGCATCCAGCAGTCTTTTCGCGGGGCCTATCACGCATCATGCACCGAAAGCGAAACGCATTGTCTATCTTGTGCTCAATGGCGGCATGAGCCACGTCGACACCTTCGATCCGAAGCCCATGCTGACGAAGTACAACGGCCAGCCGATGCCCGGCGGCGCGCCGAAGACGGAACGCAGCACGGGCAACCTCTTTGCTTCGCCCTATCGATTCCAAAAGCACGGGCAAAGCGGAATTGAGGTGTCTGAGCTCTTTCCCAAAGTGGGCGCGCAGATCGACAAGTTTTGCGTGATCCGTTCGATGTGGACGGAGGTCCCCAATCACGAGCCGTCGCTGTTCATGTTCAACACGGGCGCGATTCAACCGGGGCGTCCTAGCCTCGGTAGTTGGCTGATGTACGGCTTAGGCACGATGAATCAGAATCTGCCTGGCTTCGTGGTGCTATGCCCGGGCATGCCTGTAGTGGGCTCGCCGCTATGGTCGTCGGCTTTCTTGCCGCCCGTCTTTCAAGGCACTTTTCTAAAAAATACGGAGACGGATCCGGCGAAGCTTATACGCAATATCCAAGCCGCCACGCCGCGTGAAACGCAGCGTCGGCAGTTGGATTTGCTGGCCAAGTTGAACCGGGAGCATGCCGCGCAACGCGACCAGGATCCGCAGTTGGAAGCCTCGATTGAAGCGATGGAAACGGCCTTCCGCATGCAGACGGAGGCGCCGGAGGCCTTCGATATCCGCAAAGAGAAGCCGGAGACTCTGGCGCGCTATGGCGACTCGGAGATGGGCCGAAGCTGCTTGTTGGCGCGTAGACTCCTGGAGCGCGGAGTGCGCATGGTGCAGGTTTACTACGGCAATTCCCAGCCTTGGGATAACCATGAAGACATTCTGGCGATGAAGCGGCTGTGCCGGAATACGGACCCTGCAGTGGCGAGCTTAGTGCAAGACCTCTCTGAACGCGGCATGTTGGAAGACACGTTGGTGGTTCTGGGAACGGAATTTGGCCGCACGCCCGCGGTGGAGAACGGCGCGACAACGAAGCTCCACTATGGCCGAGACCACAACTCCTATGGCTACTCCATCGCTATCGCAGGTGGTGGAATCCGGGGCGGCACGACCTACGGCGCAACAGATGACTTCGGCTACAAGGCCGCAATCGATCCCGTCCATCCGCACGACGTCAATGCTACGCTCTTGCACCTGCTGGGCCTGGATCATACGAAGCTCACTTACCGCTATAGCGGTCGCGACTTCCGGCTTACCGACGTTCATGGCGAGGTTTTGAAACCGATCCTCGCTTAAGATAGTCTGCGCATGCAGCGACGATCTTTCCTGGCCGCCTCGAGCCTTGCCGCCTTCGCGCAAACCAAGCAGAAGCCCAATCTGCTTTTCATCACTTCCGACGATCTTGGGCCCTACCTGAGCTGCTACGGCGAGAAGAGAATCCTGACGCCCAACCTGGACAAGCTTGCCGCGTCTGGCGTTCGCTTCGAAACGGCATATGTTGGCCAAGCCAGTTGCAGCCCTTCCCGCAGCGCTATGCTGACCGGCCTCTATCCGCACAGCACTGGGCAGTACGGGCTCGCCAACGCCGGCTTCGCGTTGCATGAGCCTTTGCGCGCCAACACCATACCGAACGTTTTGCGCCGCGCTGGTTACAAGACCGGCATCATCGGCAAATTGCATGTGGAGCCCGAAAGCAGTTTTCAGTGGGACTATCGCGGTACGCGCGATGCACAGACGAGGAAGGTCAAGACGATCGCACCGGAGGCACGGGGCTTCATCGACTCCGCGAAGAGCGACCCGTTCTTCTTGATGTTAAATTACAGCGACCCCCATGCCTTCCGCAACGCGAAAGCTCCGGGCGGTTGGGACTTCCCTCCTCAGATTGACGGCATACCCAAGGACCCTTACCCTGCGAACCCGAATGCCCTTTTCGACTTTCAACAAATCGACACTCCGGAACAGCGAGTGCGCACCGCAGGTTACTTCAATGCCATCGAGCGCCTGGATGTCGGGATTGGCGACTTGCTTGCCACATTAGAAGCATCCGGCAAAGCGGAGAACACCGTGATCGTTTTCTGTGGAGACCATGGGCCGCCCTTCGCGCGCGGCAAAACCAGTGTTTACGAGGCCGCGTTGCGCGTGCCCTTCTTTCTGCGATGGCCCGGAGTCACCAAGCCCAACACAACGAGCCGCAAGATGGTGTCGACCGTCGATATCATGCCGACTTTGCTGGACGCTGCCGGCCTTGAGGCGCCACATTCGTTCCACGGCAAATCGTTACGGCAGGCACTGGGATCGGGGCCCTGGCGTCAATACCTCGGCGCGGAATTTCATTTCCACGGGATGAGGCCTTTCTATCCGCGACGCACTGTGCGCGACGGACAATATCAGATCATTCACAACTTGCTCGCGGGACGGGCCAAGCCTAGTCCCGGAATCGATGGGGATCCCGCCTATCAAGTTTCACGAGAGGCAAAGTACGAGGGCACCGCCGTGCGCAAGGCGTTTGACACATTCGCCAATCCGCCGGAGTTTGAACTCTACGACATCCAAAAAGACCGTATCGCCTTCCACAATCTGGCGGGCGATCCGAAGTTCAGCAAGGTGGAGGCGCGCATGAAGGGGGCGCTTTTGCAGTGGCGCAAAGAAACTGGGGACCCCTTCCTCGAACCTACTTTCCTCGAAAAGTGGGAGAAGCAAGGAGCCCCCGCGTTGGCTAATCAGAAGCAGTAGCTACCAGGCGGCCACGCTGCCGTCCGGATGGAAGACGCGCGCCATCGGGAAAGTGCCCTCGAACTTGTACTTGGTGACTTGCTTTTCTTCCAGCTCGAAACCAAGACCCGGCTTCGTAGGCAACGGGAACTTTCCATTCACCATACGCATCGCCGGGAAGCCGAACCACTCTTCCCAGATCTTTTCCTTCACCCCTGGTTCGACGCCGCTGCAGATCTCTTGCACGACGAAGTTCGGCATGGCCGCGTCCACGTGTACTGTTGCGAGCCCGCCAATTGGGCCTTCGCAAGCGTGGGGCGCCATCTTCACGCCGGAGAGATCGGCCAGCGCGCCGACCTTCCAAAGCGCCGTGATGCCACCTACGTGGTTGATGTCCGTTTGAATGATGTCGACAATGCCGAGTTCGACTAGTTCGCGGCAGTTATAACTGGCCACTAAGCGCTCGCCTGTCGCAATGGGGACCTTGGTGCGGCTGGAGATTCGCTGCATGGCTTTCACATTCTCCGGCGGGCACGGCTCTTCGATGAAGAGCAAGTTGAACTTCTCCACCTCGCGGCAAATCGAGGTTGCCACCGTGGGGGAAGTCTTTGCATGGAAATCGATACCGATGTCGATATCGTCACCCAGGTTTACACGCAGAGTTTCAATGTGTTTGACCGCGCGATTGATCGCTGAGTTCGATTCGATCCATTCGTAGTATCCGGGCAAGCCGCCCTTAATCGCCGTGACTCCCAACTGCTTTGCCTTCGCGCGCACTTCGCGCATCTGCTCCGGAGTAGATGCGCGTACGTGATAGTAGCCACGCACACCCGCGGGATCGTAGGGCCCGCCTAAGAGCTTGTAGACCGGTTGGCCCAGGATCTTGCCACGAATGTCCCAGAGGGCCTGATCGATAGCCGCAATGGCCGAACCCATCACGGGGCCGGCGCGATAGAAGCTGTGCACGTACATGGATTGCCAGTGGTGCTCAACAGGCATCGGGTCCGCGCCAATGAGGAACTCCTTGAAGTCTTCGATACAGGCGATGGTCGCCGCGGCCTTTCCTTCGAGAGTTCCCTCGCCCCAGCCGTAGATGCCTTCGTTCGTTTCGATCTTTACGAAGACATAAGGACGATCGCGTTGCTCGGGCGTGGGCAAGGTGACGCCGAAGGTCTTGATGTTGGTGATGCGGACCTTGGAGCCGACGGGAAAGAGCGCTTCAGCGCCCAGGGGAGCCTTCGCTTTACCGCTGTCCTGCGCGGATTGCGGCGCTAGCGCACAGGCGCAGGCACCCAGCGCTGAGGCGGAGAAAAACTCGCGCCGATTGTGTCCGGGCCTGGGCAAAAACGATTTCATTAGAGCATCCTCCGCAACGCATTCTCATTGACTTCAATTCCCAAGCCGGGCTTGGTCGATAGGCTCATATAGCCATCCGTTACTTTCTCGATAGCCGCGCCAGTGATTTCCGCGCGACGCTGTTTCGCCTCGCCTGTGGGCGTAGGAATTTCCTGGATGAAAAAGTTCGGCAGGCTTGCGGCTAGATGCAGCGCCGCCGCGGTAGCGATCGGTCCCCCACTGGAATGCGCGGGCGCAACGGCGACGTAGTAGGTCTCGGCGAGAGCCGCCGCGCGGCGGATCGGCGTGATGCCGAGCTTGCCCAAGGAGAGACGCAAAACATCGACAACGCCATCCCGCAGCAGATTCTGAGCCCCGCTGGCTTCCACCATGCCAGTGCCCAAGCCGAGAGGCGTGGAGGATTCCGAAGAGATACGCCGCAGCACGTCGCCGCTGGATTCCCGGCAAGGTTCGTTGAACCACATGGGCCGCAGGGATTCCAAGGCGAAGGCCAAGTCGCTCGCCTCCGCGGAAGGTAAACTGTTGCGCCCATCGGGTACGAAATCGAATTTCTCGCCGAAGCGTTTCCGCAATTCGGCGAAGGAATTCGCAATGCCCTCATTCGTTTTCGGACGCGAAGTAATCGACGTGGGCAATGCCACCGGCAAGAGGAAGGCGCGATGGCCATCCTTCATCAACGCTTCGATGTCGTTGGCGTTTTGCACCCGCGCCAGCGCTCGGACTTTGTTTCGAGTGGGCCCGCCGAGCAACTGGAAAACCGGAATCTTGGCGGCCTTGCCCGCCAAATCCAGGAGCGCCATATTCGCCGCCGCTTGGACGGGATCGCCAGCCAGCTTGCGCGTGAGAACGTCGTAGGCGCTCGGGTCCTGCCCGCGCAACACGGCTTCCGCCTTCGCGAAAGCCTCCGGCGTTATCAGGTCGGCCTCGCCCCATCCAATCGCGCCCTCGTCCGTTGAGAGCTTCAGCAGGGCGTGGCCCCGGAGTCTGAATGCTTCAAGCTTGGAAATCTTCATGGAGTTTCCAGAGTTATATCGCAGTGCTTCGTAGAAGGAAAGCTAGGGCCAGGCCAATAACTGCGCGTCCTCGCCGTCGGCATAGTAACGCGGGCGCCGTCCGATCTCCCGGAATCCCATTCGCCGGTAGGCGGCTTGCGCGTTCGTGTTGGAAATCCGAACTTCCAGAAACCAATTTGGCGCCAGAGGCAAAACTTCGGCCAGTAAACGAGAAGCGACGCCGGCGCGGCGAAAGTCCGGAGCGACCGCGATGTTCAGAATTTCGCCCTCTTCGAGCACCACACGGTACGCAACAAAGCCGATGACGTTACCTTGGCTCTCTGCAACCAGCATTGCGGGAGCATCGATCCATTGAGCGGCCTCGGGCGAGCCCGCGAGGATTTCCCGCAATTTTTGCGCGTCCGCCTCCGCAACGGGCCGGATCACTACTTCGCGAGGCTCTTCCATAAACGCAGCTGTTCCTGGGCGATGCCGCTCCAAGCATACTTCGCCTCCGCCAAACTTCGCGCCGCTGCCGCTTGCCGGCTCCGCAATTCTTCGGACCGCAGCAGACGGTCGCACGCTTGCGCGAACGGTACGGCTCCTTCCGCAATGCTCACCGATTCGCCATTGACGAGCCCAAGGCCGTGCACGCCGCTCGGCGTGCTTACAATCGCCCGAGATGCGGCCATCGCCTCCAGGGCCTTGATGTTTGTTCCCGCTGAGACCGGCGTAGGAATCAACACCAAATTCGCGCGCTCGTAACAAGTTTCCACGCGTTCCACGAAGCCGCGCAACAGCACACCTTCGGGGCAGGGAAGCGATCCGAAGGGATAGTAAATCTCCGGCTGCGGACCGGACACAACTTCCAATTCCGCATCCGGCCAGACTTGGCGAAATGCCGGCCAGAACTCCTCGGCGAGAAAGCGATACGCTAACGCATTCGGATAGTGACGAAAACTTCCCACAAAGAGCAGTCGCGGCGCGGCGCCGGAGACTTCTTTACCGCCAGTGAAGCGCTTGAGATCAACGCCATTCGGAAGCACCGCAATATTGCGATGCGTCACCTGCGAGCGATCCCGCTCGCTCATCACCGCCACTGCCGCGAATAGCTTCCAGGCGCGAGTCTCAAATCGCTTCCATCGCCAATGATTCCAAGCGGCCGCCAGCGTGCCCGTGCGTGCGGCCTCTTGTTGCGCCAAGTCCATCGTCACGTCGTGCTCGACCAGCACGTCGCCGGCGTAGTCCGCGAGTTGCGTAAATTCCACCTGACGTACATCGGCGCTCGCGGAGTTCCAGGCCGCAAGCATGGCTGGCGTTTCGTACTCGATCACTTCGACTGGCCGCAAGCTGGCCCAACGCCAGCGCCGTACGCGAGGCTTTCGCACCAACGTTACTTCACTGCAGATCGATAGCAAAGGCGCCAAGTCCGCACCTTCGTCGCCTTCTTCCACGAATGCGTAGAGGTGCACATTGCAGTCGGTACTCGATTCCTTCAGCAGCGAATAGATGCGAACCGCGCCACCATGCGTCAAGGGCCATGGCACATAGGGCGAGAGAATCGCGACGCTCAGCTTTCCGGGCCGGTGCGCGCTTCCCGCCAAGTGTGTGACCTCGCCGTGGTGAACGGTATCGTCGCGCCAAGGCCGCCAATGAATCCGGTCGACGGGCCAACCATTCCAGAACAGCACGCTGGCCAGCGGCGCGCTGGGCTGCAAATGAAAATGATCGCCCCGCTCGTCGAAGGCCAGCATGCGCGTGGGCGCCAGCGCTAAAGCTTTCCAGCGAAGAGCCGCATCCGTTTCCGGACCCAACAGCGCCGCCGTATGCGCCACCGAAAATGGTGGAAACCTCTCCACCAACTCCATCCAGGATTCCTCGCGTACCAGATGATGCTGAAAACCCGGCAACTCCCGCCGCAGCACTCCGCGCATCGCCTCGACCCGTTCCCGAGGCCCGTTCGCGAATGCAACGACGTGCCGGCGTCTCACTTTCTCTCTCTCGTCAATTCCAAGATGCCGTAGCCAAGCAAAGGACAGACTGCGGCCACCAGGCAAACCGTCGAGAAACCCGAAGCGTCCACTTGTCTGCCGATCCAAGGGGAGATTACGATTTGCAGAAATCCATAGCCCGCCGTCAAGAGAGAGACGGCAAACGCCGCGCGATTCGAGCCATAGGCGTCCAAAGGCATTGTGTACAAGTTCACGCCCCAGAGATTCGACGCGAAGGTAGAAAGCGCGATCATTCCAACCGCTTGCCATGGCGTTGCGGCCATGGGCACGAAGGCCGTGACCAGCATCCCCACCGCGGCGATTAGGCAAATGCGCCGCCGCGCGCGCAACGGTTCCCATCCTTTGCGAATGAGCCAAAGCGATGCCGCGCCACCCAATATCGAACCGGCATAGGCGAGGAACTGCGGAATCGGCGCCAGCTTGTTGGCTTCGACCGAGTCCAGGCCATACATATTCTTGAAGAAAATCACCGTCCACGAAGTCCAGAGCGCAAAGATCGTCATGCCCAACACGTTGGCCGCGATGAAGCCCCAGGTTTGCGGTTTCTTCAGAATTTCCTTGACGTCGATGCCGCTCTTGTCCCTCGGCGCTTCTTGCACTGGCGCTTTCTTCGAAGCCCACCACCAAAAAGGAATCCACAAGAAGCCCAACCAACCCGCGAAGAGGAATGCACTCCGCCAGCCCCAGCGCGGGATGCAGTAGGCTGCCAGCAAACTCGCCCCCATCATCCCGAAGGTCAGTCCAAACTGTGACATCGAGCTGCCCAACGCCCGCTCTTCTTGCTTCAAATAAATCTGCGCCGCTTTACCCGTGGAAGGAATGCCGGCTGATTCTCCCACCGCCACCAACGAATGCGTTGTAATCAGACCGCCAAGCCCCTGCGTAAAGCTACGCGCCATGCCGGCGATGCTCCACAGTGCAACGGCGATGGAAGAACCCAAATTCAAGCCCAGCTTGTCCAGCATCCAGCCGGAAAGCGGCGAGCAGATCATATAGACGATCGCAAAAGCCGAGAGGATCTGCCCGTATTGCTCATTGCTTAAATGGAACTCAGCCTTGATCTCGATGGAGAGCGCGCCAAGCAACTGCCGGTCCAGATAGTTGAGTACGGAGGAGAGATAGAAGATGGAAATGACCCACCAACGGGGTGCGATGCGCATTAGGGGTGAAAGAACCAGTGTAGTTCCCCCAAGGCATGCATAGACTATGAAATGCATGGCCCACAATATTTTGATCGTCACCGGTGACGCCGGTGAATCCTACGAAACCCTTTACGCCGTCCACCGCTTTGCCGAAGCTGGCATCTCCTATCGCCTCGCCGCCCCGAGTGTGCGCCGCTTGCATCTAGTCATGCATGATTTCGAGCCCGGCTGGGATACCTATGTAGAGCGGGTCGGCTATGGCTTTTCGAGCGACATCGCCGTTGACGATGTGGACGCCAAGGACTACTCGGCAATTCTTTTGCTTGGTGGCCGGGCGCCAGAGTATCTCCGCCACAATTCAAAACTCATCGAGATCGTTCGAGCCATGCACAAGGAAGGAAAGCTCATTCTGTCGCTTTGCCATGGCATCCAAATCCTGATCGCGGCTGGCATCGCCAAAGGCAAACAGGTGACCTGCTATGAGCATGTGAAATACGAGGTTGAACTCGGTGGCGGCTCCTGGTGCTCCCCCGAGGCCGTTCGCGACGGCAACATCATTAGCGGCCAGACCTGGAACTCACACCCAGACTTCTACCGCCTCGTGTTTCAAGCCCTCTCGGAAACTTCCTCATGAGTTGGCTTCTTCCCGGCTCCCGCTATCGCGGAGAAGAGCTTCCCCAGTTGGAATACATCTGAGAATTTTGACCTCGTCGACTCACCAGTATTTCTTTTGATTCCTGGTAACAACTTGCCGGCAAGCTCTTCGAAGCCCAGCCCCAGCGGACTATCCACGGACACGTGCGTCCCCTTGAACTGCGCTTCTTCCAACCGCGCATAGTCGTTCGGTAGGAACAAACTCACCGGTATCCCGACGCATTGCTCGCACGCTTCCTTCGTCACCGTGTCGCGAGGCTTCGCACGATTCACCACGAAGATCACTTTGTCAGCCAGTCCATATTCCCGCAGCAACGTGATCCTGGCCTTTGCCAGATGCAGGGGGGCGATCTCTGGCGTGGAGACCAGCACGATCTCATCGCTTGCCATGAGCAGTTCGATCGAATATCTCTCAAACACTCCCGAATGATCGATGCAAATCGCCTGGTAGTTCCTCCGCCAGAACTGTAGCAATTCCTTCGCCGCACCGGAATCCAGGCGCTGGCCTGGCGTAACGTAGCCCGATCCCAGCAAGTCCAGGTTCCCGCGCTTGGCCACAAGATTTGCCCAGATTTCCTCATCCATGTGATGAGCGTGTTCTCCCGCTTCCGTTGCCGAATGCACCGCGGCCATCTTGAACAGGAAGCCTTGAAGACCCAGATTCAAGTCGAAGTCCGCCAACAAAATCCGCCCTTCTACACGGCGCGCCATCGCCAGCGAAACATTCATCGCGATTGAAGAAGCGCCCACGCCTGGCTTGGAGGGCAAGAAGGAAATCACTTTCCCTTTGTTCGCAAAATCGCTCCCGACACTCTCCAGATTCTGCTCCGCCAAACGCAGAACTTCCGCCACTGCTCCCCAATCAAATGGGAGCGACAAGCAGTCCAGCATCCCAGATCGCAATGCGCAACGCAGGGTTTCCGCATCTCCCGCCCGCGCAACCCCAGCTACCTGCGTCCCCGGGGCAAACTGCTTCAACCACCTCGCTATATACTCCGCCTTCTTCGCTTCCGACATTGAGACAAAGAGCAGCCTCGGGAAACTCGCCCGCATGAAGCGCTCCAGCTTATCTCCATCGGGATATCCCGACAGGTGCCGAATTGCATCCAGCCCCAGTTTCTCCCGTAAGAAAGGCAGTAACTGGCTTTCCAATTCTGATTCGTCGCCAATCACCGCTACGCGCAGCATAAAAAAGAATCGCTCCTAATACCCTCTTCGGATAATGGGAGCGATCCTTGAATTGATTTTGTGAAAGCCTACTTGGCCCCGACTTCTTCCCTCTCGAACAAGCTATCGAGCGCGAATAGCTTCATGAAGCGATTCTTGCGCGTTTCGCGGTCTTCGGACTTGCTGCTGCCTTGCAGCAGCGTATGGCCCAGAGCCTCGTAGCGTTTGCCCAGCGGGCTGTCGATGTCCACTTGCGAGCCACGACGCAACGCGGCTTCAACGCGCCCGTAATCGTTCGGGATCTGCATCGTGACCGGAATTCCCACCGTCGACTCGATGTCTTCCTTCGTCATCGTGTCGCGGCGCGAAACGCGATTCACCACCAAGCTCACCTTGTCGCCCAATCCGTATTCTCGCAGCAGGTTCATCTTCGTCCGGGCCAAATGCAACGGCGCGATTTCCGCCGTTGTCACCAGCAGGATCTCTTCGCTATCGATCAATAGTTCGATCGAGTAACGCTCCATGTTGCCGGAATGATCCGTGCAGATAATTTGATAATTCCGCCTCCAGAAGGCGAGAAGATCGCGCGTCGCGCCAGTCTCCATCCTCTGCCCGGGCGAAACGTAGCCGGAGCCCAAAACGTCCAGTTTCCCCTTTTGCACCGCCAAGGCTTCCCAAACGTCGGCATCCATGTGATGCGCATGTTCGCTGGCTTCTTGCGCGGAGTGCACCTTGTCCAGTTTCAACATGAAGCCTTGCAGGCCCAAATTCAAATCGAAGTCCGCCAAAAGCAAGCGGCCTTCGCTCCGCCGCGCCATCGCCAATGCCGTATTCATAGCCACGGTCGATGCTCCCACGCCCGGCTTGGCCGGCAGGAACGAGATCACCTTGCCGCGATTCGGGAAATCTTCCGGCGCATCCTGCAAATTCTTCTCGGCTAGCACCAGGGCATCATTCAACTGAGTCAGATCCAGTGGAACGCCCAGGCATTCGATCATGCCGCTACGGAGAGCGCTCCGCAGGACATCGCTGCCGCACTCCTTGGACACCCCAATCAACTGCGTCCCGGGAGCGAACTGCTTCGTCCACCGGGCAATATATTCCGCCTTCTTCGGTTCGGTCATCGAAACGAAGATCAGGCGCGGAAACGTCGCTCGCACGAATCGTTCCAATTCTTTGTCAGACGGGTAGCCGGCTAGGACTCGGATCGTGTCCTGCCCGCGGGAACTCTTCAAATAGGGGGCCAAGTCAGAGCTAAACTCGTGCTCCGGCCCTATCAGCGCGATTCGGATCATTTGGGGATTTTCAACCTACTCCCCAGTTCGGAGCCTTTCCTCCGAAACTTTAGTCCTAAAGCGCTTAGAAATTACTTAGCGCAGCCATTGCGACAAATAAGGCTCTAAAGCGTTCGCCTGACGCACAAAACCTAAATCCGTAGGATGCGAGGCGTCCACTGTTCCCTCCCCATCGCTTCCCAACAACCCTTCACCCCCCAAATACGCCAAGCCCTTCACGCCCTTGGCCAGCAACTGCCCATACGCCTTCCGGAACTCCGCCCGGCTATCATCGTTCCTTTTCCGCCTAGCCTCCACCCAATAAGAATCCTGATAAGTGCGGTCCTCCACCAGCAGCATCGGAGTATTCGGCTTGGCCTTTCTCATGAACTCGACAAACGGCACGGTGCGCTCGGCCACCTCCGACGCCACCAGGTTCGGCAAACAATCGATCACATACGCCACCGGGTCCAACTCCACCAGAAACTTAGCTACCTCCAACTCCAGCTTCCCGTTCCCGCTGAAGCCCAAATTGATCACCGGCCAATCGAAGCGCCGCGACAGGATCGACGTATGGATCATTCCCGGACGCGAGGCCGCCGCCCCGTGCGTAATCGACGTTCCATAAAACACCAGCGGCTTCTGCGTACGCGCCGGCGCTGCTTCAAGCTTCGCCCCCTGAGCCACGCCAATTTCCAAGGACTCCACGGGATTCTGCAACGGCAAATACAACATGTATTCGCGCCTCCCCGGGCGAATGTTCTCGATCACCTTCTTCTCGTTCAACGGAAACTCCGTCGGCGCGCTCGCCGCCACCCAACGCCAATGCCCATCCGGCGTGCGCGCATAAAGATCCAATCCGCTGCCCGCCAGCGGCGCCATCGTCTGCGGCGCAAAACGCTTGTTGGCCACCTTCCACCGCGCATGGATCGTCGTCGCTTCCGTCATGAAACGCACGTTGATACCCGCCGGCTGCCGGCTCAAATCCCAAACTGCCTGACGCACCAGGCCTTCCGCCCGCACCGGCAAACGATCCCAAGGGCCCTTTAGATCCTGGAAACCTTGGCCATCCACCCGTAAACTCTTCCCATCCGTCCACTGCAGAGCCCCTTGCGCATTCACACATGCCGCACCAGCGGCCCAAGCCGCAAACCCGCGTCTCGTCATCGTCATGCGGTCTATCTTATTCTGGAAGTTCAGCCTCATGTTGTTATCCCGCTACGAAAAGTGGCTTGACCGTTGGGAGACAGATCTCGCTACCCGTTCCACAGATCGCGTGGTGCGCCCATTTGAATGGGGCACCGATTGGCTCGGCGCGCCGGACTTGCGCGATGGCGAGCACGAATCCTGGCTAGACGCCTACAACCGCCAAGCCATCGTCGGCAGCGACGAATACTTCTCCCACGCCACGCCCAAGGACTTCGCCCTGGACGGCGAATGGCTACGTTTTACCTCGCCGCTGGAATCTCCTTACCCCGAAAATAACCTCGTCGAAGCCCGCTGGTTTCCCACTCCCGAAGGCAAGCCGAATAAATACAAACGCGCCGTTCTCGTCCTGCCACACTGGAACTCCCACGCCCAGCAACACGTCGCCCTTTGCCAAGGCTTTCAAAAACTCGGCATTCCCGCGCTGCGCCTGAGCCTTCCTTATCACGACCGCCGCATGCCGCCGCCTCTGACACGCGCGGATTACGCCGTCTCCTCCAACATCGGCCGCACGCTCCACGCCACCCGCCAAGCCGTCCTCGACATCAAAGGCGCTGTCGACTGGCTGCAACAACAAGGCTTCGAACGCATCGGCATCGTCGGCACCAGCCTCGGCAGTTGCTACGCATTCCTGGCCAGCGGCCACGACCCGCGCATCCAGGTCAACGTCTTCAACCACTGCTCGGCCCGCTTCGGCGACGTCGTCTGGACCGGCCTTTCCACGCGCCACATCAAGAAAAGCCTCGAAGAAAACCTGAGCCTCGAACGCCTCCAACGCGTCTGGGACGCCATGAGCCCGCGCTATTTCATGGAAAAATACGCGCGCCACCAGCACAAGAAGAACCTCTTCATCTACACGACTTACGACACCACCTTCCTGCCGCGCTACAGCGAGGAAATCCTCGCCGACGTCCGCCGCCACGAAGTTCCGCACAAACTTGTCGTTCTCCCCTGCGGCCACTACACTATGGGCGAATCACCCTTCAAGTTCCTTGTCGGCTATCACATCATCAGCTTCATGGCCCGCAAGCTGCGCTAAATCCATGCCCCTTACGCGCACGAACTCATACCTCGAAGACAGCCTGGCGCTGTTTCGCCAATATCAAACTTTGGCCGAACGCGCCCTCGCCCAAGTTCCCGACGCTGCTCTCTTCGTGCAAATCGACACGGAGTCGAATTCCATCGCCATCATCGTCAAGCATCTGGCCGGCAACATGCGCAGCCGTTGGACGGACTTCCTTACCACCGACGGCGAGAAATCCTGGCGCGATCGCGACAGCGAATTCGAAGCTCCTGCCCGCACCAGAGACGAACTCATGGAGGATTGGCGCGGCGCTTGGTCCACGCTCTACTCCGCCCTTGAGCCGCTTCGCGACGAAGACCTCACCCGCACCGTGACCATCCGCGGCGAGGCCCACTCCGTGCTCCAAGCCATCAATCGCCAACTCGCGCACTATTCTTACCACGTCGGCCAAATCGTGTTTCTGGCGCGCCACTTGAGCAACGGCAATTGGAAATCGCTCAGCGTTCCCCGCAAAGGCAGCGCGGAATTCAACCGCAAAGTCGCCGCGGGCGAAGCGAGCCAGCGTTAAAGCAACGGCTAAAGCCGCCGGAGCAATTCTTCCGCAGCCGCCATCCCACTCAAAGCCGCTCCTTCCACGCGAGGCTCCCCAAACGCATCTCCAGCCAGCACCAGCGGCGCGGGGGCATCCAGCGCCAAACACCGTTCTTCGTGCATAACCACCGGTTTTGCATACTTCCAGCGATGCAGCTTCCAAGCCGAAGCCTGATATCCGTTCAACATCTTCGCGGCCACGCTATTGGCGTCCGTTTCCCAATGTTCGGTGCTGAACTGTGGCCCTGCATGAATCGTCAATCCCCGCGCGGCCAATCCGGGAACGGGTGGCGAAATCCCCTTGCGATGGTTATCGGCCACCCAAGTCACCGGCTCGCCATTCTCCACTTGCTTCGCCCCCGGCTCCGGCAGGTCCACCTCATTCTCCACCATCGCCATCAACGCCAGGCACCGCTCAAACTGCAATCGCTCCAGCGCAGCGCGATCGCGATCCGTCATCGCATAATCGAGCAACTGTAGCGCCTGCGGCGCCGGGCATGTGACGATCATCGCCGCGGCTTCCAGCGATTCATCGATATCCGTCTCAATGTTCCAGACCCCGCCCAGATTTGTGATCCGGCTCGCTTTGATGCCACTCTGAATCTGCAAGCCCTGAGCCATCATGGCCGCAATCGAATTCATCCCCGTTTGTCCTATATAGCGCGGATGGCCGTCGCCGGCGCCGTTGAATCCGTGTCCCCACACCCTCACTAATCCTCGCGTTTGCCAAGCCCTTTGGTACGCCGCGAACTTCTCATGCCGCACCGTAAAGAACTGCGCGCCATAGTCGAATATGGCTCCCTCGAAAGGCCGCGTCGCCATGCGCCCGCCCGGACGGCTCCCTTTATCGATCACCGTCACTTGCACGCCCTCGCGGCGCAAACTGTGCGCCGCCATCAATCCACTCATTCCCGCACCGAGAATGACTACACGCTTTTCCACAAACTACATTTTCGCCTGAAAATGTTACAGAAGGATGATTCACTCCCAGCCATGTGGCAAGTAACGGTCCAAGGCGAACGCGAAGACTTCGGCGACTGGCCGGTGGACGGCGCCGAACTGAAGAATGGCACCAGCGTCGTCTACTTCACGAACTACAAAGTCGCCCGCGCCTTCGCCAAGGCAAATTCCGGCAAGCTCGAAAGCGCCGTCTGGGAAATCGATCTCAGCTACCAGCGGACCTGGACCGCCAAGCCCATTGGTGAGATTTGGTGGCTGCGGCCCGAATGGGACGATACCCCTGCGCCCCCCGGCCGACATACGCTCACCATGCAAACCGGCCTCGTCTTCGGCGGTGGCGACCACGCCACTACCTGTGCCTCGCTCGAAATTCTCGAATCGACGCCTATCCAAAACGCCGCCGTCTTCGACTTAGGCTCCGGCACTGGAATCTTGAGCGAAGCAGCCCACAAACTCGGCGCAAAATCCGTCGTCGCCTGCGACCTAGAATCCGACGCCGCCGTGATGTCCAAAGCGCGCGGTATCGCCGCCTACCAAGGCTCCTCCTTCGCCTCCCGCGGCGCCCGCTACGACGTCCTCATGGCCAACATCCCCGGCTACGTCCACCTTGATCTCGCCAGCGAATACGCCCGCCTTCTGCGCCCCAACTCCTGGCTCGTCCTCAGCGGTTACTACGATTGGCAAGTGGAGAAAATCGAAGCCGCCCTCGGTGCCGAATTCCACAAGCGCCAACAGATTGTCCGCGGTGACGCCTGGATTGGCGCGCTCTACCAGCGCTCTGCCATAAGCTGACCGCGATATCCTAAAGGTCCCCCCGATGGAATCCAACCCCCGCGTCAGCGTCATCATCATCTCGCAGGCCCAGCGCTCCGCCCTGGAAGCGACCCTGTCCTCGCTCGTAGCCGCCCGCCCCGCGGAAACTGCCCCTGTAGAAGGCGAAGCCGCTCCCCCCAAACTCTTCGAAGTCCTCGTCGTCGATTGCGGCAGTCGCGACGGCAGCGCCACCCTCGACGAACAATTCGAGGGCATCACCTTCATGCGCCTTCCCAAGAACTTCGGTTGGACCCGCGCCTTCAACATCGCCACCCGCACCGCCAAAGGCGAATACCTCTTCCACCTGCCCCCCGGACTCACCATCGATCCCAACACCATCCCCACCCTCCTCGCCGCCCTACAATCCGACCCCCAAGCCGGCGCAGTCTCCCCTGCCGGACGCTTTTACGCCCTCCCCAAACCCGGCGACACCAAACTCACCGAAGTCCCTGCTTCCCAGGCCCAATATCCGCACAACCAGGCCGTGCTCTACCCCCGCCTCGCCCTCAGCAGCATCAACTATTTCCCTGACAAGTACGGCCAATACTATGCCGACCTCGAACTCTTCCACAAGATGCGCGAGGCAGGGAAGAAGCTCAAAGTTCTGGAAGACCTCCACCTCGGAGGCGCCCCTGCCGAAACCCCACTCATCGATCCGGAAAGCGCCGAGGCCGACCGCCTCCACGGCCTCTCTGTTTTTTATGGCAAGAACTTCGGCGGCTCTACCGGCTTCAAGTTCACCTTAGGCCAAGCCTTAGGCGCGGCGCTGCGTTTTCGCCTCGGCCTCGCCGGAAAACTCTTCTCTGGTACAAAAGTTGACGGTTTATAGCCGACTCCATAAGCATTAGGCCCGAGACCACCCTAGGAAAATCGCCTTAACTCTAAACCTTTGCCCTCCCCGTTCCGATAGAGCCACAAGGAACATTCGATATGGCTTCAATCGACGCAATGGTCTGGCTTCTTCTCCCCCTCTTCGTAGCCGCCGGTTCGGCTCTAATGGCTTACTTCCTGATGCAGTCCAAATTGGAAGTCGCTGTCGCCAAGGAACGGGAAACTCTCGCCGAGGCCCGCGCGCTGATTTCCACCAATCAAAAGACGCTCGAAGAAACCATCCGCGCCACGGAAGAAACCGCCCGCCGCAAGGCCCTTGATGAATTCCTCGCCGATTTCCGCGTCGAAGAACGCCACTACATGCGCGAATCGAAGAGCCTCTTCATGAACCGCAAGAGCATGGTCCTCCAGGAACGCCTCTTCTTCCGCAACATCCCCTTGAGCAACTGGGTTGAGCACGAAATGGTCGTGGAAGACGGTGGCGACATCCAAAAGCTCGCCAAAGCCTGCAGCGTGTTCAGTTCCCGCAGCGCCAGCAGCGACATGACTGCCGCGGCCCTCAGCGGTGTAGCCAGCGGCGTCGCCGGCATGCTCGGCGGCCTCCCCAAGCGCGTCGGCAACGGCGGCCATCGTGAAAACACTACCCCCGTCGCCCCCGGCAAGCTCCTCCCCATGGAAACCGTAGGCCCCCGCCGCCGCGAAATCGCGGGCTAACCTAGCCTCCACCGTAGTCTTCCGAACAAACCGCCACCCCACCATCGGGGACATACCGGCCCAATGCAGCGTGGTCGCTGCGGGCGGCGTTTTCGAACCCAAACCATCTCAGCATCTCTTGCCCCCCCACAATCACTCCACCCGCCAACAAGCTCGCCTCCCTCTCCCGCGGCCTATCCTCGGAACTCACCGACTACATTGGCACCCACTTGCAATGTGGCTGCATTCTCCCCATCGCCTGCTGTTGCATGGATCTCTTGAACTCCTAATCGTCAATCCCTACCAGAACCAAACCGCTTCCAGTCGGGCCGGGCCAGGCGTATCATCCTTCACGCGCAGAGAGATCACCGCTTGGAAGTTGTCGCCTGCCCAATCCGCCGGCGCCCTTCCGAACAGTTCCCGCAGTCTCGATTCCTGCACCACGAACTCCGCCGCAGCTTGCGTCCCAAAAGTTGTGATCCCGCTCAGCGCCAGCAAAGGATGTCCATGACTGGAAGCCGCTACCTTCGTAATCAGCGCGAAATCCCGCTCTGCTCGCCCATCCATCCGAAATCCTTCCACTTCCCATGGCTGCCCCGGATTCTTCGTGTCCACGATCTGCCCGGGTGGCCCGGGAAGCATCTGATACCTCCAACTCTTCATCTCGTCCAGCGTCCACGCGGAACTGAACCCGCCCAGCAGCACCACCGGGCCCGCTCGCAAATCCGAATAGCGCATATCCTTGCCTGCCCGCATTGCGAACTCATGCTTTTGGCCCGACAACATCCCGGTAAGCTGCGCGGCTCCCAACGCTGCTCCCATTCCCACCACTTCGTCCTTCAGGCGCACCCGCTCCGCCGGAATCTGAGCCCCATTTTCCACTGTTCCTTCTCGAAGTGCTTTTTCGTATTGCCCCAAGACCTGGAAGCGCGTTAATACAGGCAAACTGATGACCACGGGCCTTTGCCCTTCAATCATGGGCGTCCATAATTTTTCCAGCGCGCTTTGCCCTCCCCAAAGTCCTGTGAATGCTAGCGTCGCCAGCGACAATATCGCCGCGGCCCCACCCAAAACATATCCTCCCCAAGTTCGCCACTTCGCTCTCTCAGGTTCCGCCGCCAGACCTGCTCCTTCAACGATACTGACGATCGGTTGATAACTACCAAGCGGAATCTCTATCCGCACGGGATCGCCCAATCCGCTCCCCTCGTAATAGGCGCCCAATCGCTTCCGCAAATCGCTGGCTTTCACGCGTACGAAGGATTCTTCCGCGGGATCGTAAGTATTGGCTTTACCAAAAACCTCAACGGCGATCGTTTTCTCTCGAATCCTCGCCGCATCGCCCTGCTCCCAGCATGCCATGACGAAACGCAGAAACTCCACCGATCGCTGGCTTCCCCGAAACTCCACACTGTTCACAATTCGTTCCAAGCACTCAACCGCGCGCAAGCGTACCTTTTCCGCCGGAAGCCCATTTACTACACTCGCCATTCGCGCACAGCATATCGCATCGTTACGCGGAAACCAAACGTCGCTTTACGTTATTGAAAAAAAAAGGCTTATCGCGCAAGCTTGAATAACCTTTCGTAACGCTTGTATTCGCTCGGCTCTCCCCATAAAATTCAGAAACTCGATTGCTCGGGTCTCACTATGAAACTGTCATTGTCCGCTTGCCTGCTCCTAACCGCTTCCGTCCTCGGTGCCCAAAGCTCCTCCAGCACCATCTCCGGAATCGTCCGCGACGCCAGCGGCGCCGCCATCTCTGGCGCCGATGTTCTTGTCACCAACAAAGCCACGCAGATCGTGCGCAAAGTCTCCAGCGGCGCCTCCGGCGAATATGTCGCTCCGCTTCTCGATATTGGCGCCTACGAAGTGTCTGTCGTGAAACCGGGCTTCAAAACCTTCGTCCAATCAAACCTGGTCCTGGCCCTCAATCAAGTCGCCCGCCTTGACGTCACGCTTGAGGTTGGGGGCGTCACTGAAAAGATCGAAGTGAGCGCGCAAAACACTTCCCTCGATACGGAAACTTCCTCGGTCGGCCAGCTTGTTACCAATAGCCAGATCACACAGATGCCCCTGAACGGCCGCAACGTCATGAGTCTCCTCCAGCTCTCCGCCGCCGTCACGCCCCAAGGCGGCATCAATTCCGGCTTCAACGAAGGCACCGGCTTCCTGGTTTCTAACGTCTCTATCTCCGGCGGTCGCGGTTCCATGAACCAACTCCTCTTCGACGGCGCCAACAATGCCGCCGCCACCCGCCAGGAAATCGCCGTCAGTCCCAGCGTCGACGCCATCGCCGAAGTGAAAATCTACACCACTGGCGCTCCCGCCGAATTCGGCCGCACCACCGGCGGCGCCATCTCCATGGTCTCCAAGAGCGGCACCAACGAATGGCATGGCACCCTCTACGAATTTCTTCGTAACGACAAGCTCGACGCCCGCAACGCCTTTTCGCCTTCACGCCCACCTTTCCGCTTCAATCAGTTCGGCGGATCCATCGGCGGCCCCGTGCGCATCCCCAAGCTCTATGATGGACGCAACCGTAGCTTCGTATTCTTCAATTACGAAGGCTCCCGCTTCGTCAACTACGCCAACCGCCTCTTCACGGTACCCACGGCCCTCCAGCGCCAAGGCGACTTTTCGCAAACCGCTCTCGCCAACGGAACCATTCTCGGCGTCTATGACCCCGCCTCCACTGCCGTCAATCCCGCCGGTTCGGGCTTCGTTCGCACGCCCTTCCCCGGCAATCGCATTCCTGCCAGCCGCAACGACCGCATCACCGCCGCCATCATGAACGATGTCCCCTTGGCCAACACCACCCCCAGCAGTTCCGTCACCAACATCAACAACTACTTCGAACAGCGCCGCCGCCAAACTTCCAACGACCAATACATTGGCCGCCTCGATCACAATTTCAACGCCGCCCACCGCATCAGCTACCGCATGGCTTATAACTACAACGCCATCCGCCCCGAATCCCAGTTCGGCAACTACCTGACCCAAGGCGAACAGAACGACATCTTCGACCGCAATTACTCCCAACAAGTCGCCAGCTACACCTGGCTCCTCAGCCCGCGCGTCTTTCTCGATTCCCGGGCCGGCTACGTCCGGACGCTCATCACCCGACGCCCTCCCACCTTCGGCGGCCAGGACATGAATCGCCTTAACTATCCTTCGATCCTGCCCCGCGTCATCTTCCCTTCGCACAATGTTACGGACTTCGTCGAACTCGGCGGCGGGCAAGTCGTCGACGGCGGCGTCCACACCATGACCTTCAATCAAGCCGTTACCCAAATCGTCGGCCGCCACACCTTGAAGTACGGCGGCGAAGTCTGGCGCCAGCGCAACAACCGCTTCCAGCAAGGGGGCCTCAGCGGAACCTTTAACTTCACCCGCGCCCTCACCCAGGATCCCCAACGCCCGCAACTCACCGGCTATGGCGTCGCTACCTTCCTCCTCGGCGCCGTCAACGCGGGCCAACTCGTCACTGCCACCAGACTCTACGAACGCGCCTGGTACGGCGCCTTCTTCCTCCAGGACGATTGGCGCGTCCACTCACGCCTCACCCTCAACCTGGGCCTCCGCTACGACATCGAAACCAATCCCGTCGACCGTTTCAACCAGCGCTCCGCCTTCAACTACACGCGCACCAATCCCATCACCAACCTTCCTGGCGTCCTCGAGTTCGCCGGCGTCGATTACGAAGGCTCGGTTGTCCCTACCGACAGGAACAACTTCGGCCCCCGCTTCGGCTTTGCCTATACCCTGGACCCCTCCGGCCGTACTGTCGTCCGTGGCTCCTATGGCCTCTTCTACCAAGGCATCTTTGAGAGCTTCGAATCCAACCTTGGCTGGAGCGCCACCACGCCTTTCAACGATCCCAGCATCGGCCCTCGCCCCACTTTTTACCTGTCCCAAGGTCCCAGTAACATCGTCCAACCGCCCGGCAACTCCCAAGGTGCCGCCAGTTTCCTCGGCCTCGGCGTCCTGGGCCGCGATCCAGGCGATCGCGTCGGCTACACCCAGCAATGGAGCCTCAACATCCAACGCTCCCTGCCTGGCCGCTGGGTGGTTGAAACCGGCTACGTCGGCACCAAAGGCAACAAGATCGGCATCGGCGCTCAGGGTGTCAACGTCAACGCGCTCGATCCCCGCTATCTCTCTTTGGGCTTTGCGCTCCAAGATCAGGTTCCCAATCCCTACCAGCGCTTCGGAGCCTTCGGCGCTACTGTCCCACGTTCGCAAACCCTCTTGCCCTATCCCACCTATCAGGCCGTCACCCGCCGCGCCCCGGCCTTCGGCAACTCCATCTATCACGGTCTCCAGATAAACGCTCGCAAAGCCATGTCCTTCGGCCTCACCGCTCAATTAAGCTACGCCTTCGGCAAGACTATTGACGACACCGTTCCCAGTCTCTCCGCCGGCTTTGCGGGCTTCAACACCGGCGACCCCGGCTATCAGAATTTCTACGACCGCCGCTCCGAACGTTCCATTTCGCCCACCGACATTTCGCAACGCTTCGTCGGCAATTGGCTCTACTCGCTTCCTTTTGGCGCCGGCCAGAAATTTGCCATGCGCGGACCTCTCGATTGGGTCCTGGGCGGCTGGCAGATTACCGGTATCCTCACGGTCCAAACCGGACAGCCTCTGGTTGTGCGTGGAGCGAGCAACAATGCCGCCAACCGCCCCAATTCCACGGGCCGCTCCGCCTACCTGGAGCCGGATCAACGCAGCGTAGCCCGCTGGTTCGACACCACCGCCTTTAGCGGACCACCACTCTTCACCTACGGCAACCTCGGCCGCGTCCTTCCCGACGTTCGTACACCGGGCCTGGTGCAGCTCGACGCGGGCCTCCAGAAATTCTTCCGCATCAAGGAAGGCATCCAAGTCCAGCTCCGCGGCGAAGCCTTCAATGCTACCAATCGCACCAACCTCGGCGCCCCCGACGTCGGCTTCCTCTCCACCGGTTTCGGCTCCATCAACTCCGCGGGCCAAAGCCGCGTCATGCAAGTTGGGGCTAAGCTGACTTTCTAATGGAACTCACCCGCCGAGCACTCTTGCAAACCGGAGCCGCCACCGCGCTGGCTCAATCCTCTCAGCGCCCCAACGTGCTGTTGCTCATGACCGACACCCATCGCTGCGACGCCATCGGCGCCTGGGGCAATTCCATTGTCCGCACGCCGCATCTCGATCGTTTGGCGGAGAAGGGAACTCGCTTCACCAATTGCTGGAGCCAGCACCCCGTTTGCATGCCCGCGCGCGCCACCGTCTTCACCGGCCGCTATCCCGGCGTCCATGGCGTGCGCTCCAACGGCGTCCGCCTCGCAACCTCGGAACTCACTCTGCCGGCCTATCTCGCCCAAAACGGCTACTCCACCTTCGGCGCCGGGAAGTTCCACTTCATCCCCCACTTCCGAGGCCAGCTTGCCGTCATGGAATCGCACAAAGGCCCATACTATGGCTTCGAAGAATTCCACCTCGGCGAAGATGGACGCCGCGGCGAACAAGCTCTGTGGCTCCAACGCGAGCACCCGGAACACGCCAAGAAGTCCGACGACCAAATTCCCATCAACCTCCACAACTCTTCCTGGATCGCTTCCCATACAACTCGTTTCCTGAAGAACGCCGCCACCCACCGCAAGCCCTTCTTCGCCTTCGCTTCCTTCGTCGATCCCCACCAACCCTACAATCCTCCCGCTCCCTACGCCGGCATGTACAAGCCCGGCGATATGACCCCGCCCCTCTTCCGGAAAGACGAACACAACAACCGCCCGGCCCACATCGCCGAAGCCGCTCGCCGTTTCGCCCCGCTCAACGAACGAGTTGCTTTCCACAAAACGCAGTCCTACGGAGAAATCAGCCTCGTCGACGACTCCGTAGGCGCCATCTTGAAAACCCTCGACGAGACTCGCCTGGCGGACAACACCGTCGTCGTCTTCTTATCCGACCATGGCGACATGCTCGGCGATCACTCGCTCTTCTACAAAGGTCCCTATCACTTCCACCAGTGCGCTCGCGTGCCGATGATTGTCATGGACCCGCGCGCCCCCAAGAAGTCCGCCCGCGTGGACGGCATCGTCCAACAAACGGATGTCTTCCCCACCATCACCGATCTCTGCGGTCTCCCCCAGCCCCCAGGTGTCCAAGGTCACAGCCTCACTCCCGTACTGAAGGACCCCAACGCGAAAACTCCTTACGACTCCGCCTGGATCGAGTACGGCATCGGCGGCGCAAACGCTGCAAGCTACCAGCCAGTCCCCAATGCAGCGGAAGATACCAATCTCTGGACCTTGCGCACCCTGGAATGGCGCTTGAGCCACTATCCCGGCAAACCATACGGGGAACTCTACGACCTCGGCGCCGACCCCGAAGAATTCACCAACCTCTGGGATAACCCCAAGTACCGCGATGTCCGCCTGCGCCTCCAATCCCAAATGCTGGACCGCGCCCTCCTCGCTCGCGATCCGCTTCCCGAACGTGAGCAGCCTTACTAACTACTCCCAAGCCCGGACAATCATCTCCGCCAAGTCTGCCAGCACCAACAACGCCGGATTGTCCGGCCCATAATCGATGCCCGGAACATCCTCCACTGTAATCGCCATCGCAATCGGCCCGCTCTTCGTATAAACGATCCCCACATCGCTCCGCAAATGATCCAGCGCCCCGCTCTTGCTCGCGATCGTATACTTGCCCAGCTTCCGCTGCATGCCGGTGTTGTCCTGCTGCCGTTTCAGAATCTCCAGCATCTCTTTACCCCCCTCCAACTTCCCGCTCTCCAACATCTCTAGCAGTTCCACCATCTCCACGGACGTCGACGACCCCAACCCAAACTTCCTGTTCTCCTCCAGCATCCCTGCTTTGCTCCACCCCTGCGCCGGTGCAAGCTGCGTCCCGTCTCCACGCACCTTCCGCATGGATCGCGTCGCGGGCAACCCCAACACATCCATCCGCGCATTCACGCGGTCCGCCGTGATCCTCTCCAAAATCACATTAGTCCCCGTGTTGTCGCTCACCACGATCATCAAATTCGCGACGTCCCGTATTTTCAACTTCGTCCCCGGCGTCAACTCTCGCATCACCCCACTCCCACTCACCACGTCCTGCTGCCGCATCTCAATCTCATCGTCCAACTTCCACTTCCCCTCGGCGGCCCCCGCGAACACCTCCACCAGGATCGGCAACTTAATTGTCGACGCCGTTCTTACCTTCTCTTTGCCTCGCAGCCCGATTGATTTCCCCGTCTTCAAATGCTTCGCGTAGAGGAAAACCTTCCCCGGCCCGCGCTTCGCCCGCGCCTCTAGTTCTTCCTGCAATCCCGCTCCCCACAACGTCCCAACCAACGCGAAGCCAAGTAATTTCAGCAACATGTTATTCTCCAAGTAGTCCCGCCGCGTTCCTTCGTCGTTTATCCTACCCGCGACTCCTATATCCTGAATACTTTAGCGAACTCATAAAGGAGCTTCCGCATGCTTGCTGGTATCCGTGCTCTCATTCTTCCCCTCCTCCTTGGCGCCCTCAGCCTTGGAGCCCAAACCTTGGCCTTCGAAACCCAAGCGGTCCCCTCCGGCACGGTCAATATCGAATATGTAACGACACTGCAAGCCAGCGGTGGCGTAGGCAGCTACGCCTTCTTCCTGAATTCCGGCCAACTCCCCCCCGGCCTCACCCTTAGCAATGGCGGCGTCATCCAAGGCATCCCCACCACCGCAGGTTCCTATCTCTTCACGATCCGTCTCCAAAGTGGCGTCGACTCCGTCCTAAAAACCTTCAACCTCATCGTTGCCTCCAATACCGGCAACAACCTCACCATCACGACGCTGGCCCTACCCCAAGGCACCGTCGGCCAGGGCTATCAGGCTACGGTCACGGCGGCGGGAGGAGCAACTCCTTATAAGGGATTCGAAATCGTACTGGGAAGTGGGGCCCTTCCGAACGGCATTACGCTGGTTCAAACCGGACAGTTCGTCGGTGCGCCAAATTCGGTTGGCGTCTTTACCTTTACGGTTCGCGTGACAGACGCTCTCAATGCCACATTTGATCGCACACTAAGCATCGTCGTCAATTCCAACGTCCTGGCTGTCGCGACCACCACCCTGCCCAATGCTTCCCGTGGTCTCGCCTACAACTCCAGCCTCGCCGCCACAGGAGGTACACCGCCGTATAGCTTTGGCATCGTATCTGGCTCCCTGCCCGCTGGTCTGAGTCTGAGTGTTGCGGGAAACATCTCGGGTCAGATTGCTGCCAATGCTTCATTAGGCGTATCCAATTTCCGCGTGCGTGTTACAGACGGCATCAGCAGCACTGCTGAACGCGATCTCAGCCTTACCGTGGTTGCGCCTGCCCTTTCGATTACTCTAGGGCCTTTGCCCGCCGCCATTTTTAACGCCGCTTACGCCCATACCTTTACCGCCACCGGCGGCTCCGGGTCATACTCTTACTCTCTCTTTAGCGGGTCACTACCCACAGGCCTAACCCTCAATGCAAACGGCATCCTAAACGGCACACCCAACTCCCTCGGCATCTTCCCCATCGTCGTCCGCGTCACCGATGGCGCTAACAACACAAGCAATGGCAACTTCACCTTGTCTGTAAACGCTACTGCTCTCACGATTACGCCCACCACCCTGCCAACTGGCGCCTTAAACGTTCCTTACTCCACCACTATCGGCGCCACCGGCGGCACCGCTCCCTATAACTTCTCCCTCGCTTCAGGTGCCTTGCCTCCGGGCCTTGC
>VFQP010001381.1_pt1 | contig 32984 bp, 28 predicted proteins | sample 3512351 | NCBI WGS metagenome assembly VFQP01 (sample SAMN10412372, study PRJNA504923) | tailings metagenome | isolation source: Relicate 1 Philex TSF1 revegetated site | place: Philippines: Tuba, Benguet | collected 2017-08-29
GTTTCGATAGAGACTGGTTTTGCTGAGGATTGAAGATCTCGAAGAGATCCAGGCTGTCGCGATAGACATAGAAGGTGCCCGTTCCGCCAGCAATCGCTATATTCCCGTTGGTGAGGGCGCTTGCGGAGAATCCTTCGTAGACATCGTGGGCGGTTTGTCGGTTCCCGTGTAAGAATTGCCACGACCGTGAAGCAGGATCGTATGCGGAGTAGTGAAGAGAACTGTTGACAACAAAGATACGCCCGTCGGGGAGCATTGCGGCGTCAATGCAGGCGGAAAATGGCGCTCCGAGGTAGCTAATGCTTTCCACCAGTCCCCGAGCCAGATCGACGAATTCGATCGAAGCCCCAGTACATCCAAACGCAACTCGGCCATCGGCGAGCCGGAATGCCTTCTGCTTTGCTCCATTCCAAATTTGAGTAGGGAAGGCCTCAGATTTGCCTGTGGAGGGGTCGAAGATTTCCGAAATTGGGGCGCCTCCGCTGATGAGTACTCGCCCATCGGCAAGCAGCACGGCAGCATGCTCTGAGCGGCCGTAAAGCATCGTCCCGAGTTCCGAAGATGTGCCGGTGGCTGGATCAAATATCTCCATCGATTTCTCGCATGCATTCGCACAGGTTCCACCCGTGAAGAGCACCCTGCCATCGAGGAGTAAGGTGGCAGTATGGGCAGAGCGGGATTTGACCATACGCCCGGCTGAGGCGAGAGTTCCCACGCTTTGCGATTGCAATAAAGATTGCAACAGTATCGATGCGAGCAGAATCTTCATGGCTACTGCAACCTCACGGAAACTGTGTTGCTACCGCGTTCCATGTAGCGAAAGACGACACTGGTCTCGGCACTGTCGAGGAGAGCTTCGGGCACCAGAACATTGATTTGGTTGGGGCTCGAGTAGAGTAAGGTGGTTGGGCGCCCTCCCACCCAGACATGGGGCATGATCTTGGAATCCGGCAATGGTCCGGTGACGTAGAGTTCAAGGGCCTTTCCAGCGGCGACAGGAAGGGCTGCGGCGATATGAAGTTCCGGCCAGTGGTTGATGGGGACGTAACGTTCCATTTCTCCGCTGGATTCCCCCCCGGCCAATAGGACGCTGCCATCGTTGAGCAGCGTGCAGGTGTGCCGAAGCCGGGGCCGGAGCATAGTGAGGCTGCGAATGCTGATGCTGCCATCCAATTGGATCAAGTTCGCGGAACGGGCGGAAGGCGTGCCGAGCACCGTTTCCATGGGAATCGGAAAGATGCCCGAAGTTCCGCCGCTCAACAGGAGACCATCGGGCGACAGGCAATCGGCATGATATGCACGACTAGCCGAAAGCAGTTTGGATTCTGAAGTCATCGAATCGGGTTCGAGGAGTTCGTAGAGAGGCGCCGCGCTCCATGTGGGGTAGCCATCGCCGACTCCTCCGGCCACAACCACTTTCCCGATGGGTAGGGTGGTGGCGCTGCGGCCCATGAGATTGTCCCAATAGTCGATGTAGCTGCTGCCAATGCTCTGAAATGAGCTGTCGTTTGGATTCAAGCGCATCAGGGCCTTGTTCTCCGAAACAAAGAGAATGCTGGAATCCGGCAGGAGCGCCGCCGACTCACAAGCGGGATACCTTCCAAGTAAAGGCGCGATTCTTTGGGTGGCGCCGCTTTCCGGATTTAGGATGTCCGCGAATCGGTCGTTGCCACAGGCTAGCGCGATGTGTCCATCCGCCAAACGTAAGGCTTTTGCTCGCGTGCGTTTGGGGACTTCCCAATCGAGGAGGGTGCTCCGGCCCGTTTCCGCATCGAAAAGTTCCGCGGTGCCGTCGCCGATTAAGAGCACCCGGCCATCTGAGTGCAGTATTGCGCTGTGGTCTTTCCTCGGAACCTTGAGTGGGCCGGACGCAATGGAATTGCTAGTTAGCGGGTTGTAGATTTCGGAACTGGAACGGCAAGAACTTGTGTCCGGGCAGTCTCCTCCGGCGAAGAAAACGCGGCCATCCAATAGCAACGTCGCCGTGTGGCCGGATCGAGGGAAGAGTAACTTTCCCGCCGGCGTAAATTCACCGGGAACCTGCGGGAATGTGGCTATCGCAAGACTTAGAAGGAGGACAACGTTCCGCATGGGAACATTCTCTAGAACTTCTTGAAGACTCAAGATGAGTAGTTTATGAGGAAATGATGAGGAGCTAGCTGAAGAGCTCTTTGATCTCGCCGAAGTTGACGACGCCTGTACCGGCGGCGGGGTCGATGTAGACGAAGTCGCGGCCAGAGGGGGTGTTTCGGATGCGTTTGGTCCAGTCGATGCCGAGGGTGGAATAGATGGTGGCGCAGACGTCTTCAGGGTAGATGGGGCGTTTGGCGCTCCAACCGTAATCGGTTACGTTGGCGGCTTCGGCGTCGGTCGATCCCATGACGCGATCGCCCTGGACGCCTGCGCCGGCGAAGGCGGCGACCATGGCTTTGGCGTAGTGCTCGCGGCCGGCGAGGGGCGTCAGGTCGCCGGGGGCGCGGCCAAATTCGCCCATAGCCACGACGAGTGTGCGTTCGAGAAGGCCTTGGGTTTTGAGATCCGCCAGCAAGGCGCTCATGGCGTTGTCGAGGTCTTTCGATAGTTTGTAGACGCCGCCTGTTGAGTTCTTTCCGTAGATGTTGGAGTGCAGGTCCCAGCCGGGTTGGGTGACCATGATGAACTTCGCGCCGGCTTTGGCGGCGGCCATGTTGCGCGCGATGATGCAGGCGTCGCCGAAGGGAGTGGAGCCGTAGCTTTTCTTTTCTTCTTCCTTCAGGTCGAAGATGGGACCGATGGCGGGATTGGTCATCATTTTGTGCGAGGCACGGGCGAAGCTATCGAACTGGCGGACAGCTTGGGGGGATTCCGCGTGGAGGGCCGCGCGGCTGGTGTCGAGCTTGTTGAGCAAAGCCCAGCGCTTGGCGAAGCGTTCTTTGTCTGCTTCGGGAATCAAGAAGGGAAGGCTGCCTGTAACCAAGTCGAGTGTTAAAGGGGAACAATCGCTGGGCAGGCAGCCTTCCCGGATCAGCGGCCCGTACATCGTGGAAGCTTCGTAGTTCAACGATAGGAAGGGCGGCAGAAAGTCGGTGTCTTTGCGTTTGGTCTCATAGGCGATGATGGAGCCCATGGAGGGGGATTCCTTGACGCGCGCCGGACTGACAGCGTGGCCGGTTTGCAGGTAGTATTGGCCGCGGCTGTGGACGGTTTCCCAGGCTTCCATACTGCGGACGATGTGGAGCTTGTCGAGATGGTTGACGAGCTTCGGCATCAGGCCGACAGGCCAGGCCAAGCCTTGTGGGAGGGTGGTGAAGCCGCGATTTTCGGGGGCCCATTTTCCTTCCTTGATGTCCCAGGTATCCATCTGCGGGGGCCCGCCTTGGAGGTTGAGGAAGATCACGCAATCGGCGGAGGCGCGCGGAGAGACGCGACCGTTAGCGTAAACGTTGAGTGGGGTGAGAGCGCTGGCGGCCAGGAGTTCGCGTCGGGTCATGTTAGTAGAAAAGGAAGTCCAATCGGTTGAAGATGGCCCAGAGGAGGTCCTCAGGGTCGGCGTCGAGGGCGGCGGCTTTTTCCGCGTCTGAGGGGGGACGCGAGAGGGCGGCCCAGAAGAGTTCGTCCACTAGGGCTTCGGGGTTCTTGGCGGCGATGAGTTTTTCGAGGCGGCTGTCCTTCACGGCTTTGGTGCGATCCAAGAGGACTTTCTCATTCATCCAGAGGGCGCTTTGGACCATGCCGGGGCGGCGGTCGGCCTCGGCGGCGTAGCGGTCGCATTGTCCGAATTGCGCCAGGAGGCGTTGGACGGGTTTGGCGCTCTTTTCAATGTCTTGCGGACTGCGCGCCTGCATGGCGTATTTGAATTTCTTGTCGGAGAAGGTGACTTTCATTTCCGGCTGGATGCCGCTGACTTGGCCGACGGCGTCCCAGAGTTGTTCGGCGCTCAAGCGGCGTACGGTTCGAAGGGAATTGGTGGCATAGGCTTGGGAGCTTGCGATGGTTTCGATCAGCCGGCGCAGGTCATGGCCGTTCTCGCGGAAATCGGCGGCAAGGGCGTCGAGCAATTCCGGGTGGCTGGGTTGTAGAATCCACGGGGCGGGTGGCGGATTCTTGGGGTCTTGGCGAGCGAGGTCGAAGTCCAGGGGAGGGTCGACGATGCCGGTGCCCATCAATTCCGCCCAAATCAGATTGACGATGGTGCGGGCGAACTGGGGGTGGCTGGTGAGGAGACGAGCGTAGGCTTGGCGTTCGGTTTCGTTGGGTTGGGCTTCGCCGCCGAATAGAAAGGCGGCCCGGATGGGTTCCTTGGATTTGCGCGGGGGACGCAGGCTGGAAGCGGTTTTGAGATCGTAGCCTTTCGCCTTGTCCTTGACGTTTTCTTTCACCATGAACTGAGGGGTGCGGCCATAGACGGGGGCGATGTAGGTCTTGCCGAAGAAGCTAGCCTGACGCCAAAGGTCGGCGCGCTTCTTTTGGCTGAGGAAGATGTTTACTTTCTCTAGGTGCCCTTTGCCGTCGTGGCAACTGACGCATTCGAGGTTGACGCCGAGGAAGATCCTAGTGGTGTTAATGGCGATTTCGTCGGCCGTGTCCTCGTGGTTGATCTGGTAGCCGTCGCCTTCGAAGACGTGGCTGCGGGCGATCAAGTTTGACGGGCCGTCGGTCCAGGTGCTGATCGTTGAGGCCGTGATCATGTCGCGGACGAATTCGTCGTAGGGAACATTTAGCAGGAGGCTCTTGTAGATGTAGTCGTAGAAGGTATTGATACCCTCTTCTAGGAGTTGGCCGTTGCGGAAGAGGTCGTTGAAGAAGTAAGCCCAGCGGTCGAGGAAGGGGTCTTCCTTGATGGAACGCATGCCGGTGATGGGCAGGGGCGGGAAGAGGCTCTTGATCAGCGTTTGCCTTTTGTTCGGGTGGTTGTCCTTGGCGAAGGATTGGGCTGCTTCGACGGTGGGGAGGCGGCCAGTGAGATCGAGGTAGGCGCGGCGGAGGAAGGATGCGTCATCGATGGGCTTGGACTTGGCGGGGAGGTGTTGGTCGACGATGTTGGCCGAGGCACTGAGGACAACGGCGAAGAGTAAAAGCAAGCGCGGCATGCGAGAGAGATTATTTCGCGAAAGCAAAGGTTTGGCTAGTCTAAGGGTGTTTGTAACGGGATGTTACGTAGTGTTTTGTTGGAGTTCTAGCGACGCGTGAGAATGGGTTGCACGTTCAAAATTTTGTCGCCATTGCGTTCGTACGCGAGGACTGCTTCGAAGTTGCCGGCGGGGATGCGGTCCGGATCGTTGATTAGGTAGCTGGCGAGGGCGATATTGTAGCGGGAAGCCAGCACCAGCAGGCGAGTACCTGGGGCTCGACCGGGATAGACGGCGAGGATGCCGTGGCCCTTGATGCGACCGGGTGCCAGGGTAATGTCGCGCCATTCGGCTGGCTCGCCGGGGAGAGGTTTGACGTTGACGAGACGGCCGGTGCCCTGTTCTAGGAAGAAGGATGAGGTCGGGAGATAAGACTTTGCTTGGTCGGTGGTGCCGGGGCCGGCGAGGAGGATAGCGTCCTGGTTGATCAAGGAATCGAGTGATAGCGAAGGGGTGTCGAAGACTTTGACCGCGATTCCGCGCTCTTCGAGATAGCGAGAGAGCATGGCGGCGCCGATGGTGTCCGAGGCGACGGTGTAGATCTGGCTTAAATCAGGCTGGCCGTATTTATCGACGAGGTAGTGCAGGCGGGGGCTCTCGTTGAGGCGGCCAGCGTCGTTGATGCTGAAATCTCGCGCGACGAATCCCTCTTTCTCCCAGCGGAAGAAGATGGGGGCGGGGACAACGATCTGGACGGGCTTAGATTCATGGACGAAACTCCGCCAGAAGGCAGGGAGTGGAGGCTTCGCTTCGGGCCGAGGTGCGAAGGCGAGCCAAGCGAGGATTGCGCAAAGCACGCCCAGGCTTACTGTGAGCCAGGGAATGGGTTTGGGTGGGGGCGCGGCGATGGGGCGTTCGCGCACTTGGAGGCGATAGATGCCGAGGGGGATTTCGAGTTCGAGGGAGTTATCAGCGTCGGGTTGTTGGGCATAATCTTTCAAGCGCTGGCGCAGCCGGCCGATTTGGACGCGGACGGTGGAATCCGTTTTGGGGTCGAAGTCCCGCGGGCGGCCGAGGACTTCGGTGGCGAGTTCGTATTCGCTGATTTCGCGGTCCTGGTGATTCCAGAGGAAGATGAGCAGATCGCGAAGGACGGGGGCTTTGCGGAAGAATGGATGGCCAGCTACGCGGTCAAGGCGTGGGTCGCTCACTTCAAGAACTCTTCAAGAATTCGGTGGCGAAGAAGAGCGCCATGGCGCCGCCGCGCGGATCGATGCCGGTGATGGCGCGGCGCGTGAGGTAGGCTTCGAGGCTCGTTTGTTTGCCGGTGCTTTCGCAGACGCCTTCGACGCTGCCGTCGTCGCGGGTGCGTTTGTCGATGGCGATGTAGGCGTCGGTGACGGCGGTCTCGTAGGGGTCGCCCTTCAACCATTTGCGCTTGAGACCGCGCTTCATGGCGGCGCCAATCATGGCGGTACAACTGAACTCTTCGTAGCTGGATTCGTTGTCGATGACTTGGCGCCAGAGGCCGTTGGAGGTTTGGAACTTGGCGAGCGTCTTGCAGAGGTTTTGGTAGGAGGCCATCATCGCTGGGTGGCCTCGGTGTTTCTTGGAAAGGTGTTCCAGTGTGAGAGCCATGCCGAGGGCGGGGAAGGCATTGCCGCGGCCCCAAGCCGTCTCATGGAGCGGCGAATGGCGATAGATGCCGTCCTTGCGGAGGCAGAGCTTTTCGATGGCTTGCCAGTGTTCGACCGCTTCGTCGTGCATGCCGAGGCGGGCGAGGAGTGGCGGTCCCATGAAGATGCCGTCGCTCATTTCAGAATAGAGCGCGATCTTGGTTTCGTAGGCGAGCTTTTCGGCGGCGGTGGCAAGACCGATTTCGGGATAGATGAGAGCGCCGCTGATGTGGCTGGGGGTTAACTTCGCGGGCGTTTGGCGCGCGAAGGGTTCCATGAGTTCGCGGATCTCGGCTTCGGGATGGCCGAGGCGCAAGCGGCCGAGGAGCGCGAAGGTTTGGGTGTAGACGGGTTCGGTAATCTGTTGGCCGTAGATGCCGCCGAGAATAGTGGCGAGTTTTCGGGGTTCCCTGGCTGCGGCGAGCGTGGCCGCGGTTCCGAGGATTAGGGTTCTACGAGTCAATTTTGTTCCTCATTGTTGTAGTCACTGGGGGCGGCTTCCGAGCGGCGAGACGTGGGTTCCTTCTCCAAAAAGGGGCGTCCCTTTTCCATCCAGGCGGGCTTGGGCGCGCCCATCAGGTAGTGATCGAAGAACTCCTTCATTCGCTCGGAATAGTGCATCTGGTTGGCGCGGATGCGAAGGTTGTGGGGCTCGCCGTTGTAGTTAAACATGTAAACCTCCTTGCCCAGGCGGCGCATGGAGAGGAACATCTCGAGGCCTTGAGTGTAGGGCACGGCGTCGTCGGCGTCATTGTGCATCATGAGAAGCGGCGTGGTGATGGAATCCGCGCGGAAGATCGGGGAGTTCTCGATGAAGCGCAATGGGAACTGCCAGGGGGTGCCGCCGATGCGGCTTTGGGTTTTTTCGTATTGGAATTGGCGCGGGATGCCGGGGCCGTAGCGGATGCCGTCATAGGCGCTGATCATGTTGGCGACCACGGCGCCGGGGGCGGCTGCCTTGAAGAGCTTGGTGCGTGTGACCATGTAGGCGATCTGATAGCCGCCCCAGCTATGTCCTTGGATGGCGATGCGATCGGGATCGATAAAGCCCTGGTCCACGAGCTTCTGGATGGCGGGCAGGACGCAGGCCATGGCGCTTTCGCCCGGATAGCCGAGCTTGTAGGCGATATCGGGCGTCATGACGATGTAGCCGTTGGAGACGTAGATGGGGATGTTGATCGAATTGGTGGGGCGGGGTTCGTTGAAATTGTTGACGTTCTGGCTCAAGCGCTCATAGATGTAAACCATGAGCGGGTACTTCTTGGCGGGGTCGAAATTGTCCGGCTTGTAGACGGCGGCCTGGAGGGCTTGTCCTTCGCTGGAGCGGAAGGGCACGAGTTCGGCGCTACCCCAGGAGAATTCGGCGAATTGTGGGTTGGCGTTGGAGATCTTCTCAAACTGCTTCATGTCCGCGTTGGTGATCAGTAGATCGGGGGGCTGGCGGAAACTGGAGGCGCTGAGAAGATAAACGTCGGCGTTCTTGGCTTTGACGGGCGCTGCGAAGTTCTTGGCGTCTTCGATAAGAAGCCGGGGCTCGCTGGTGCCGTCGACAAAGTCCATATAGAAACCGGAGTTCCGCGTCGTGATCGATTCGCCACGGAGGAGGATGGGTTTGGTGGGATCGAGGCCATCTCCGCGCTCGTCTGCGTCGGGGCGTTGGGGGCGGAACTGGATTTGTTTACGGCGGCCGAGGCCGTCGCTGAGGTTCTTGGCGAGGCGGCCATCGGGGGAGATTTGCCAGACGTCGTAACGGTCGGGGATGAGAAGCCACTTGCCGTCTCGGGTCCAAGTGGCGCCGCCATAGCTGCCGGGGCGGCCGGGGGAGTCGTAGTCTTCGTTGTAGAAGTTGACGCCGAGTCCGTTGGTGAGATTGGTTTCGACGCCTGTGGCGGCGTTCAGGCAATACCAGTCTTTGCTGTCGAAGCGCGTGGCGAAGCGGCCATCGGGGGACCAGGTGTAGCCGCCGCTGCGGTGTTTGCCGAGGAGTTTGCGTTCGCCGGTGGCGGTGTTGACCAGGTAGTGATCGCTGTAGCGTGTGTCGTATTCGGCTTCGGCGCGGTAGGCGCGGTCATCGGAGCCGATGCCGTAGAGGCCGGTTTCGCTTAAGGAGATTTCGGCCATTGAGTCGTTGGTGACTTCGCTGACTTTGCCGTCGGCGAGGGTGATCATGCGGCGGTAGCTGCGATTGCGTTCCTGGGCCGCGCGAGATTTCTGCATGGTTTGGACGTGGTCGTCTTTCCAGTGCCAGAGATCGTAGGTGGCTTCTTCCTTGGGGGCGCGGGGAGCGTTGGCAGCGCGAACGGGGACGGAGAAAAAGAGGCGGGCGCCGTCTTTGGAGAAGTTCATGGGGCCGCGTTCGCTGGGCTTTGTGCCTTCGGTTATTACCTTGGCGGGGCCGCCTTTGCGATCCCAGAGGTAGAGGGCCTTGTCGCTGACGAAGGCGAGTTGTTGCTGTTTGTCGTCCCAGGTGAGTTTCGAGAACTTGGCTTTGTCTTCGATCAGGATGGTGGGGGTAGAGTCGAGGTTGGTGGTGGCGAGGCTGTAGACGCCAGCAGCGGTAGCGTAGACCAGCGTGGCGCCGTCTTTGGTGAGTGAGTAATCGGTGACGCCATCGATCTTGCGTTCGGCGCTGCCGGGAAGACTCTTGAGGACGAGTTGCTTGGCCGCGTTGTCGTAGAGGAAGGCGATCCAGGCGGAAGACTCCGAGGGGAGTTGGTAGCTCTTCACGTCCTTGAATCGCTGTTTGGCGCCGCTGGGGAGGGATACGATGACGAGGTCGCCTTTTGCGCGTTCTGCCTCTTTCTTCTTGGCGTTCTCCTTCACCTCCTCCTTGGTTGGAAATGTGGTGAAGGCTGCAAACTTAGAGTCGCTGGAAAAGTTCAGGACGGTGGTGCGTTGGATGGGCGGGCCTTCCCGTTCGGGGTCCGGTGGGGGCGGCGCGGGGCGGGCGCCTGCGGGTTCAATGATGTCACTTTTCGACGCGATGTCCCGAATGATGACGTTGCCGTCGGCGTCCTGCGGGAAGAGGCCGTAGCCAGCGAATTTCCCGTCGCTCGAAATCTTCTGTCCGCTGATAGAACGCCAATGGTTAGTGTCCTGGTAGGTCATGGGGCGCTTGGTTTGCGCGATGAGCGTGACACAGAAGATAGCGAGAGACAGGTACCGCATATTGGTTCGATTGTAAAATAAAGGAAAAATGGACAATTCCCCTATGGAGAATCCCCCGCCCGCAAGTTTCGAGATGCTGGTCGCCTCTTTGGTGATGCAAGCGCAAGTGGCGATGGGAATGTTGCCCATTCCCGGGCAGGAGAACGAGAAGCCGGAAATCAATTTGCCTTGGGCCAAGCATGCTATCGACTTGCTGGGCGTGCTGGAAGAAAAGACCAAGGGAAATCTTTCGCTGGAAGAGCAACGCTTGCTTGGCAACAGTTTGACGGAACTGCGTTTTCGTTATTTGGGAGCTAGCCAACAGGGCTAGCCATGCATCCATTTCGCATCACAGTATTGGGGAGCGGAACCAGCGTGGGCGTGCCGATGATCGGCTGCGCATGCAAGGTTTGCATGTCAAGCGATCCGCGCGACCATCGTTCGCGGCCTAGCATTGCCGTGCATATCGACGGGCGGGTGGTGCTGATCGATGCGGGGCCGGATTTCCGGATGCAGGCGATGCGGGCGAAGTTGCCGCGGATCGACGCGATCCTTCTGACGCATGCGCATGCGGATCATGTCCTGGGGTTGGACGACGTCCGGCCTTTCAACTTTCGCCAGCGCGAATCGATTCCGATCTATGCAACGGCGGAAGTGCTGCAAGCGGTGGAGCGGATTTTTGCTTATGCGTTTGAAGACAAGCCAACGCAGTCGACGAAGCCGAAATTTCATTTGATCGAGATCGATCGTGATCCTTTTGATGTTCATGGGCTGGAGTTTCAGCCGCTGCCGCTGGCGCATGGACGGGGGCGTTCGACGGGCTATCGATTTCGTTCCGCGGCTTATTTGACGGATCACAGCGAGATTCCGGAAGAGAGCCTGGAGAAGCTCAAGGATCTTGATGTGCTCTTTCTGGATGGCTTGCGCTACAAGCCTCATCCCACGCATACCCATGTGGCTCTGAGTTTGAAGCATGTGGAAAGATTGAAGCCGCAGCGCGCGTATCTGACGCATATCTGCCATGACCTGGGGCATGCGCGGGCCGAGAGTTTGTTGCCGCCGCATGTGCGCTTGGCTTATGACGGGCTCGAGATTACCTTGGGGGGCGCGCCGCCTCGCAAGGCGCGGCAAGCGGTGCGCGCGTTTCGCGTGCATCGTTCGCTGGAGAATCTGCCGGGGGATGTTGGGCCTTGCGCCATGGCAATTGGGAACTTCGATGGCGTGCACTTGGGGCATCGCGAGATCTTGCGGCGCGCCGAGCAGGTGGCTGCCGATGAGGGGTTGGCTCCGGCGGTGTTGACCTTCGATCCGCATCCGAGGAAGCTTTTGCGGCCCGAGGTGCCGACGCGAAGTTTGGATTCGATGGAGGGGCGCTTGGAGCGGATGCGCATGGAGGGGATGCGCGAGATCTTTGTGGTGCCCTTCACGAGAGAGCTGGCGGCGCTTTCGCCGCGAGAGTTCGCCGAGCGTGTTTTGATCGGGAAATTGCAGGCCAAGGCAGTGCTGGTGGGAGATAACTTCCGCTTTGGCTCGAAGCAAGCGGGCGATACGCGGACGCTGACGGAACTGGGTGAGGAACTGGGATTCCGGACGGAAGTCATCGAAGCGGTAACGACGCGGGGCGTTACCGTGTCGAGTTCGGCTATCCGGCATTTCCTGCGCGACGGGGACGTCCGGCGCGCGCAGCGCCTTTTGGGCTACCCTTATTCTTTATCCGGTGAAATCGTTTCGGGGAAGGGTATTGGCCGCAAGGTAACGGTGCCAACGCTCAATTTGAATCCGGCGCCGTTTGAAGCGGAAGACCGTTTGATTCCCGCCCAAGGCGTGTACATTACCGAGACGACCGATTTGACTAACGATGGAGGGCGCACTTGGCCCTCGGTTACGAACATAGGAACCCGGCCGACTTTCGATGGCGGCGGGGTTTCCATTGAGACTTATTTGCTCGAGCCTCTCGAGGGGGCGACCCCAACAAGGATTCGCCTCGAATTTCGGGCTCGCCTACGCGCTGAAGAGAAGTTTCCGAACCCGGAAGCACTGAAGGCGCAAATAATGGCCGATGTCCAGCGCGCGCAAGCGTATTGGCGCAGAGCGAAGCGCTGGGTCAAGCCCGACCTTGACGCATAGTTATTTTTTAGAAAGAAACATAGATTCAGAAATGCCTCTCAGCCCAGGAAAGAAAGCACACCTAGATAAACTTGCCGACGCCAAGGGTGTCATCGCCGCGGCGGCGATGGACCAGCGCGGCAGCTTGCAGAAGTCGTTGGCGGCCGCCAAAGGCGTGGACGCCAAGGCGATTACCTTCGACATGATGTCGGAGTTTAAGACAGCGGTCGTCCGCATTCTGACGCCGCACGCGAGCGCAATCCTGCTCGACACGGAATTCGGCTTGCCCGCCGCGGCGGCGCGCGCGAAGAACGCCGGCCTCTTGCTGGCCTACGAAAAGAGCGGCTACGACAATACGCAGCCGGGCCGGTTGCCGGACTTGCTGCCGGAGTTGAGCGTGCTGCGCATTAAGGAATTGGGCGCCGACGCGGTAAAGATCCTGATCTACTACTCGCCATTCGACGATGCGAAAGTGAACGACATCAAGCATGCCTTCATTGAGCGGATCGGTGCGGAGTGCGAAGACGTGCAGATTCCGTTCTTCCTGGAGTTCGTCGGTTACGATCCGAAGGGTGGCGATGAGAAGGGTCTCGAATTTGCGAAGCAGAAGCCGCAAATCGTGCTGGAAAGTATGAAGGAATTCTCGAAGCCCCGTTACAAAGTGGATGTGTTGAAGGTGGAAGTGCCGGTGAATGCCGAGTACGTCGAAGGTTCGAGTGTCTACAAGGGCCAGGCCGCTTACACGCGCGCCGAGGCGTTGGAACACTACCGCAAAGCCGCCGATGTGACCAGCCTGCCGTTCATTTATCTGAGCGCTGGCGTTGGCAATGCGCAGTTCACCGAGAGCCTGGCGATGGCGACCGAAGCGGGAACTCCGTTTAGCGGCGTGCTCTGTGGCCGCGCGACCTGGAAGGAAGGTATTCCGGTATACGCGAAGCAAGGCTTGAAGGCGCTGGAAGATTGGCTCTCTACGGAAGGTGTGAAGAACATCAACGCCGTGAATGCCGCGATTGCGGCGGCGAAGCCCTGGTCTTCGCGTCTGAGCTAGACTCTTCCCTCGTTTGGTTTATATTTCATCGGGCCCTCGCTTCGGCGGGGGCCCTTTCATTTATTGGGTAGATTAGAAGCATGACTGGCAAACAGATGGCGGCGGGCTTGTTCCTGGCTTTGATGGGATTGGCGCAACAAGGCGCGGATCCTTGGAGCGCGAAGGAGTTGCTGGCTCCGGCGAAGTTGGCCGATCAAATGGCGGGGCCGAAGAAACCGGCGAAGATCATTGCGGTGCCCTTCGCGGTCCTATACCGGCAGCGGCATATCACGGGCGCTGTGTTTGCAGGGCCGGGGAATAAGTCCGAAGGGCTGGAGGCGCTGAAAAAGGAAGTGGCCGGCCTGAGCAAAGACGCCGACATCGTTCTTTACTGTGGCTGTTGTCCAATGGACAAATGTCCGAACATCCGTCCGGCCTTCCAGTTGCTGAAGCAGATGGGCTATACGAAAGTGCGCGTGCTAAACATTCCGACGAACATGCACACGGACTGGTACACGAAGAAGTATCCTTCTGAGCCCCCGGTGGCGGAGTGAGACAAGAGGCCAACCGTGGCGAAGGAGCTTCGATATACCGGTTGCTGGCCTCCCGCTGCAGTATTGGAACGATATCCCAATTGGGTTTTTGCTCTGGACGAGGAAGGCGACGAGAACCAGGACGAGACTACGCTCAAGCCAGAATCCCAGCAGACTTACATCAGTGACGAAACCGATTTCACCTCAGGCTTAGCAATACTCGCGGACGGCACGAAGCGAACGGCGATTTTGAGCATTTGCGACGATTTCTTGGATGCAGTGTATGTGCAAAACGGAACGGAGTGGTGGGGAGCCAGAAAAGGCGCGAACGGGTTATGGGCTGTGATTGAAGAAACCTGGCTGCCCCAGGCTAAGCGAAACCAGTTAGCATCCTTGTCCGATGCAAACTTATTTCCCGCCAAGGTGGTTTCCCACCTGGAACGAGGCGATGGTAGAAGGCTTGAGGTGACGATTCCGCGGCAAGAGGAACTGCCGCCCAGAGCGAAGAAAGCTTGGTTTCAGTGGTGGTGAGACTTGAAGGCTGGCGTTATGCTAGAAGGCCATGATCTTCGATGACGGGACGAGGGAGTTTGAGGCGGCGATTGAGAAGTTGATCGAGGCGCGGGAGGCGCAGGGGATGGAGGCCTTTGAGGTCTTCACGATTGACGGCTTTCTGGAGCACGCCAAAGGACAGGCGATCAGTCTCGACGAGCGGATCGATATTCTCGACCAAGCGACTTTCCTGATCGAGAATCTTTACTGCCATCTACCCTTTAAGCGGGCGCGTTACGCTATCGATCCGGTGCAGCAGTTGCGGCTCTTGCAGCGGCAGCTCGACGACAAGATGGACGTCGCCGAATTCCACAGCCGGCTCTTGAAGATCTTCGCCAGCTTGCGGGACGTTCATACGAATTACTTCCTGCCGGAACCTTACGCGACAGCAGCGGCGTTCCTGCCTTTCCAGGTGAATTACTTTCACGATGCAGAAGGTGTGCGGCGCTATGAAGTTGCGGAGATCATGACTGGATTCGGGCATCCGCATTTCGTGGAAAGAGCGGAATTGATCGCCTGGAACGGCTTGACGATGGACGAGGCGGTGGAAGTGACCTCGGACATCGCCGCGGGGGCGAACGAGAGCGCGCGTTTCTTGCGGGGATTGCGACGGCTAACTTTGCGTCCACTTAATTCTTCGCTGCCGCCTCGGGAGAACTACGTCATTGTCGAGTACCGCGGTCCGCAGGACGAGGCGAACGCGGAGACTCGAGCGATTTTGCTGCCCTGGCGCGTGGTGACGAGCTTTGGCCAACTGCGTGAGCAGACAGGATCATTCGGCAGCGTGGCGATCGGGCCGGAGCTTGGGCGACAAGCGCTGCAAAGGCTTTTCTATTACGACAAGCCCGGCGCTTATTATTGCTCGTACAATCCGGCGGGAAAGAATCCCGGGGTGGTCTACAGCGGGGTGGGGCCGAGTGAGGAAGACATGCGGCCCAGGCTGCCCGGGCAGTTGGATTTTCAGTTCAGCAACGGGCGCGACCGAAGCTTTGCCCTGCCAACAAGTCATTTGCACTTGGAAGATAAGCCGGATTTGAATTTTGCCTATCTGCGCCTATTTGATTTCTCCGTGCCAGTAAAGGACCGCCGGGGAAAGACCGACGAGTTCCAAGCCGAGTTTCGGAGGATTCTATCGCTAGCCAACGAGTGGGCGCCGGATGGATTGATTCTCGATATCCGCAGCAATCCTGGCGGCGACATTACCTTGGCGGAAGGCCTATTGCAGTATTTGACTCCCAGGGATATCGAGCCGGCGCGCTTTGCGATTCTGCAGACGGCCTTTGTGCAAAACCTCGCGACCCGGCGGATGAATGCAAGAGCCCAGTTGGGCCGCGACCGGGAGTGGAAGGATTGGGCGGAGGATTTGACGCAGGCGCCATTTACCGGCAATCTACTCACGCGCGCTTTCCCACTGTCAAAGTTTGAAGACATCAACACCACGGGACAGATCTATCAGGGGCCATCGCTGCTATTGATCGATGGATTGACGTACTCCGCCGCGGACTTCTTTGCCGCAGGCTTTCAGGACAACGGAGTGGGGTTGATTCTGGGCGTGCAAGCGAGCAGCGGTGGAGGAGGGGCGAACCGATGGAGCCATACGGATCTGGTGAAGAACTTGAGCCGCTTGCCAGGTTTCCCACTGCATGAGCTACCCAGAGGCGCGAGGATGGGTGTTTCGCTGCGGCGTAGTTTGCGCGTGGGCGCGAGGAACGGCGGTCAACCTTTGGAGGATGCCGGAGTCACGGCGGACCGAATGCATCGGATCACGGCGGAGGATGTGCACAACTTTAGCCGGGATCTGCTGCAAAGAGCCTGCCAGATCCTCAGCGTGCAACGCGGCTTCCATCTTTCGGTGACATCGCAACTGCGGGATCCGCAAGACCCGAGATTGCTGCATTTTACGGTGCAGTGCAGGGGATTGATGCGAATCGAGGCGAACTTGAGCGGAGTGGGGCGGAGCTTCCCGCAGAGGGCATTTCCGGTGACATCCGATGGCGAACATCAATTTAGCCTGGAGATGGATGCGCTACCGCCTTTCGTAACAAGTCTGCAACTGCGGGGCTACGCGCGGAATGAGTTTGACTCGCTGGAGCTTTCCGCCGAGACTAAAGTATCGCTACAGGAAATCACGACTAGCGCCGCGACATGATCGGACAGATGTTCCATCACTACCGCATCGTCTCGGAATTGGGCCGGGGAGGGATGGGTGTCGTTTACGCGGCGGAGGATACGAAGCTGCAGCGCAAAGTGGCGTTGAAGATCCTACACGCGGGCGAGAGTGGCGCGGAAGGCAATGGGGAAGGGCAGCGGCGATTGATGCGTGAGGCGCGGGCGGCGGCGCAGTTGCAGCATCCGCACATCTGCCCGGTCTTCGGGTTTGAGGAGTATGAGGGGCGCTCCTATCTGGTGCTGGCCTACATTGAAGGCAAGCCGCTCAGTAGATTGATCGCCGCGAACGAACTGAGCCTGGAGCAGGTATTGAAGCTCAGCATGCAGGTGGCTGGGGCGTTGGACGCCGCGCACGCGGTGGGGATTATCCATCGAGACATCAAGCCGGGCAACATTCTCGTTACTTCGGAATTGCATGCGTACATATTGGACTTCGGGTTGGCGCGGCAGGAGTCGCAGTCGACGTCTTCGCTGGACGGTAAATTCGCAGGGACACCGGCATATGTGGCCCCGGAACAAGCGCAAGGGAAGCCAGTGACGGCGGCATCCGATCAGTATTCGATGGCCGTGGCGGTTTACGAGATGCTGACGGGGCGCTTGCCTTTTGCAGGTGGCCGGCCAGCGGAAATGTTGTATCGCGTGGTGTACGAAGCTCCCGCCCCGATGACGCCGGCCCGTTTTTCGCTGGACGAAAGTATTGAGCGGGCAGTGCTGCGGGCGCTTTCGAAAGATCCCGCGGAGCGCTTCCGAACGGTGACGGAATTTGTGGCGGCCTTGCGGGGAAATCAACTGGGCGATTTGAGCACCAAGCAGATGGGATCGAGGCCCTTGGGCTTGGTCGGGCGAGAAGCTCAGTCGCCTCGGCGGAAATGGTTGTCTGGACTGGGGGTGTTCTTATTGGGCGCCGTCGCTATAGGAAGCGTCGCCTTATGGCAGTGGACGGCCAAGGGAGAGGATTTCAAGAGAGTGGCGGTGCTCCCGCTGAATGTGGTGGGCAGCGACGCGCAGTTGGCTACTTTGGCCCAGGGTTTTGCGGAGACGCTGACCGCACAGTTGAGCGAGATTGAAGAATTGCCCGTGAAGTTGAGCGTGGTGCCGGCGAGTGAAGTGCGCGCACGGCGGGTGGCGAGCGCGGAGGAGGCGCGCCGTTTTTATAACGTAAACTTTGCCATCACAGGAAACGCGCAGCGGCAGGGCGAAATGGTGGTCTTTACTCTGTTGTTGGTCGATGCCGAGAAGTTGACCCAGGCGGCAACGCGGACCTTGCGTTTCGAGGCGACGAAAGCCGTGGCGGTGCAGGATGCGGCGATACCGGCGGCTTTGCAGATGTTGAAGATCAATTTGCCACCGGGAGAAAGTGAAAGCTTGCAGTTAGGTGGAACGCGCAACTCGGAGGCTTACGCGAAGTACCTGGAAGGACGGGGGTATTTGGCTCGGCACGATCAGCAAGGGAATCTCGTCCAAGCGAGAAAGGCGCTGGAAGTGGCGGTGGCGTTGGACCGCAATTATGCGCTGGCGCAAACGGCACTGGGGGAAGTGTATTGGCGCTTGGCAAAGCTGGGATTGGACGCCGGGTTGAAGGAGCAGGCGATTGCGACATCGAAGCACGCCGTCGAACTGGCGGGAAAATCGGCCACAGCCCATGCCCGCTTCGCCGAGTGTCTGGAACAGTTCGACCGGAGCCCGGAGGCGATTGAGCAATTGAGAATGGCTCTGCAGATCGCCCCGTCTCACGGCGAGGCTAGCCGGGCGCTGGCGCGCTTGTACGGAAAGTTGGGGCGGGATTCGGAGGCGGAAGGGGCATTTGACGAGGCCCAGCGACGGCGGCCAACGGATTGGATGGTACGCACCGATTATGGCGCGTTCCTGCTAGCGAGGAATCGCTATTCCGAGGCGGAGAGGGCTTTTCAGGCCGCGCGGGAATTGACGCCGGACAATACCGTGGTGCTGCGGCTCTTGGGCAATACTTACATGGCGGATGCGCGATTCCAGGATGCGGCCGATACTCTGCGGGCCTCGCTTCGCTTTCAGGAGAATCCGTCGGGGCTCAATGCATTGGGTGTGGCGCTGTATTACCGCCACAACTTCGCCGAGGCGGAGGCGGCGCTGGAGAAGGCAGTGGCCTTGGATGGGAAGCGATACCGGTCCTTTGGGAACTTGGGTACGGTTCAGCGGCAACTGAAGGGTAAGGATGGACAGGCGCGGGAGAACCTCAATCGGGCAGTGGGCTTGGTTCGGCAGGCCTTGGATTTGAATCCGAATGAGCACAACGATCTGGCGAACTTGGCGGAGTATTGCGCGAAACTAGGGGACGCAAGCGGAGCCGAAGAAGCGATCGGTAGGATACCGGAAGATCTGCGGCGTTTGTATGCCGACAGGATTGGACTGGCTTGGGAACTGTTGGGCAAGCGTGCGGAGGCAATCGCGATGCTGCGGCAGGCGAATACAAACCGCGCGCTCTTGGAAGCAGATCCGGATCTCGCCGCGTTGAGCAGAGACGCGGCGTGGAAGAGGGCCTGGAAGAATTAGAGCTACTCGCCGCCACCGCCACCGCCACCGCCGGCGCGGTTCTCGTTGGGGTTGTTGTTAGGGTCCGGACCCAGAGTGTTGTTGTCGAGCAGAGCGTCGATTAGGTCGCGGGCAACTTTTGCGACGCTAACGGCGGCTGCGGATTTGTTGGTTTCCGAGACGGCATGAGCTTCTTGGAGGTTCTTGATGGCTGCGGAGATTTCGGAGGTCATGGCTCCGCAGTATATACAATTCGGAGGCCGTGGAAAAGCTAATTGCGAAGTTTGGGAATCGCTACATCGAAACTAGGTGATGGGTGGGGCGCGTTCCTCGGGTGGAAGGCCTCGTACCAAGCTCCTAGGCTGCAGAAGTGAGTCACAAAAATGACCAAGAGTCCGGAGATGATGATGAAGTATTGCTCTCCACTCTTTAGAAAGCTGAGAATCCCGTCGCCGATGACCTGGCCGGTCATCTGCAGCCCAATGCCGGTACTTAAGAGCATGATGCGTCGGCTGACTTTTTTCGAGCCAAGTAGAAGCGTCCACCAGTAGAGGTTAAGGAGAACCATGAAAAAGCTCATGACCTGACGGACCCGATTGAACTGAATCTCCGCCTGGGAGTCCCTGACCCAGTAGAGTGTCAAGGCGAAGGTCAATATGGCGATGGCTCCCAGCCAAACAGTGTTCTTTGAGGATTCCACGCGCTCCAATTGTGTTTGCCTGATGAGCTGCAGCATAAGTATCAGCAGGACCAGATGCATCAATATTTCCAATGCGGCTTGGAACTGAACCCGCGAAGCAGGCGGAAGCGCTTGGACGATCCAGGAGACACCATTCTGCCAAAGAATGGCGAGACTAGTGAGGATGAATAAAAGAACCGCGTAGACAATCGCCAACGGGTAGTTGCGGTTGCGCCCGTCCAGGAAGCGTGAAAGCAGAAAGGCCTGCAGGACAAGTGCAAGCACCGGGGCGTATTGTGTAAGGAGGTCTAAAAAAGTTTTAGCCACCGAAATCCCTATCTTAAGCCTTATCGGCAGAAAGAGATACGGCGGCTAGAGTTTTTTGTTCTGATTTCAGAACAGAATTAAGGCAGCCTAATTTTTTTAGGAATTAGAAGCTGTCATCGATGGGCAGCGGCGGCGCGATCGGGATGATGCGAGAATCGTCGATCGGCAGCGGCGGAGCAATGGGAATGATCCGCGAATCATCGATGGGGAGAGGGGGTGCAATCGGAATAATGAACATTAAAAGCCAAGCCTCCTAAGGACTTTAGCCATCTAGTACCAACAACGTAGTACTTGTGGCCTAGGGCAGACACCTTAAGTATGCGAGAGGAGTGGCCTAAGGTCAAGAGAAATCAACGAGTTTTCATAGGGGGAAAGCCCTAGAACGGAACTAGGGGGTACGGGGGTAGGATTATTTCGGCTTGTGTTCGCCAAAATTGGACTTGTGTGTACGGGTAGTTCTAGAGAGGTATTGCCGAATTAACGAGAGGAGGAGCGTTCTTGGCCGCTCCGGCGGATATACGGACCGGGGGATCCGCTGGGAAGAATGGTGCGGTTATCGGTTAAAGCCAGGGAGAGTTGATCGGCTTGGAGCTCTCGGGCGTTACGAAGGTTGGCCGCGCGAAAATCCGCACCACGAAGTTTGGCCTCTCCGAAACGGGCTTCTTCGAGATTTGCGCCAGAGAGATCCGCCGCCTGCAGATTGGCCGAACGGAACTGCGCGCCAGCCATCTGACAGCCATGGAAAATGGATTGCGTGAGATCCGCTTGGTTGAAGCGGGCCTCACGCAGTTCCGAGCGTGAAAAGTCTGAATGCGTCAGCTTGGCGCCCGTGGCGTTCCAGCGGTCAGCGGTGACGCCGTAGAAGCGGCAGAACGAGACAACGGCGCGCGTGAAGTTGGCGTCCTTGGCTTGGGCTCCGGAAAAGTTGCACTCGTTCCATTGGGATTGTTGCGCACTGCTCTGGGAGAGGTCGGCATTCGAGAACACGCATCGATAACCTTTGGCGGATTGGAGAATGGCGCTGCGGAGTTGTGCATAGGCGAGATCAACTTCGCGCAAATTCGTATCCGCAAAGACGGCGTGGTTGAGGAATGTGTTCATCAGGACGCTATTGTCGAGCCTTGCGCCCATGAAGTCGGCTGATGTGAGAACCGCGCGGCGGAAGTCGCAGAAGCTCAAATCGGCCAAGCTGAACTGAGCGCCTGCCAAGTCGGCTTCCAGAAAGCAGGAACGACTCATGAGCACGGCTCGAAGGTCTGGTTTTTCCAAACGCAATTCGTTCCAAGAGCTGCCTTCGGAGTGAAAACGCTTGCCATCGTGGCGCTGTTCCAGCCACCACTTGTGCCTTTCCAATTGATGCAGAAGCGCCGCCGTGGCGGCCAAGACCATACTCACCTGACTGCTCGTTCCAAGGGAACTCATCGGTCAGGGGTTGCGAATTGTGAGAACGAATGTAGGGCCGGTCTCGGGACCGGCCCTACATTGAGCCAGGCTAGTTGAGGGGGCCGACGGGATCCTCTTGCTGCGGAGAGTCATCGGGTTCATCGTCGAAGAGGTCGGAGAAGACGATGTAGCCGGTGCGTTTGCGCTGCTCAAAGTAGGCACGCTCCGAGGAGACGGCGTCCTTGTGGGCGGCGATGCGTTGGGATTGGTAGAACTTCCAACGCTGCCCCGCTTCCGGGCAGCTGGGCTGCTCGTTCAGTGCCTGCGCGGCAAGCATTTCGAACTCCTGTGCGCGGCGAGCCATGAAATTGGCGAAGGCCCAGCGGTGGTACGCGGGCACTAATTCCGAAGGTACATACTTCGGGTCTTGTAAGCTGGCGGCAAAGAGCCGGTATTCAGCGAGAGTTTTCGGATCTATATTTTGCATTGTTTTGCCGTCGAAGATTCTTTCGACGACTGGAGCCTAGCAGCGCGGACTACGACAAATGATTACGCAAAGTACTTTGCAATTGATCCCAAACGAAATAAAGCTTCCGAAAAGCCGTGAATGAGCGGCACCTACCTGCCGATCGCGTTGTCGGCGATCCATTGTCGGTCTTGCTTCTCCCAAAGCTCTTGCATTTGTTTGAGCCGGGCTGGGAGCTTGGCGGCAAGATTGGCTGATTCGCCACGGTCTTCGGAAAGATCGTAGAGTTCCCACGGCGCGTTGGCCCCGGCCGCGACGATTTTCCAATTACCTTGACGCAGGCCTCGATTGTCCTCGTGGCGAAAGTAGATGAAGTCATGAGGGGCCGTATTGTCTTTGGCGAAAAGACGAGTGAGACTCTGGCCGGGAAAGGGAGGTGCCGTGAGGCCGTTGTGACGCATTTCCGGGCTGGCCCCGCTGAGCGAAAGCAGAGTGGGCAGCATATCCGTGAAGTGGCAGGGATTGTGTCGAAGCGCACCTCTTGCCGAAATGCCTTTTGGCCAATGAAAAACAGCCGGGCTCGAAACGCCGCCTTCGTGATTCCAATACTTATGCAGCCGGAAGGGCGTGTTGGCGGCGCTGGACCAGCCGGGGCCCAGGCACAAATGCGTGGCGGCAGAGCCGGGGGCGGCCTTCCGATCATGACCATCGCCGCGGATCATGATCTCGGCACTGGCGCCGTTATCGCTGATGAAAACAACGAGGGTGTTCTCCCAGTCACCGCTTTGCCTGGCTTGGTTCAGGACTCGGGCGAGTTCCGTATCCATGCGCGAAATCATGGCGGCATGGATTTCCATCTTGCGGGCCTGAAACGCTTTCTGGACGGGCGATAGCGATAGCCAAGGAACGGCGCGGCCCACTTCTCCGGGACCGATTTGAGCCAGTAGCTCGGCGTCGCTGAGATTCCAATGCGGCCGGTAAGTGGGGTCCAAGGCGGGCAGCGAATTTTTCACGATGCCAGCTTTGCGCAGGCGCTCGTGACGGCGGGCGCGGATGATGTCCCAGCCTTCGTCATAGCGACCTCGTTGGGCGGCGATGTCTTCCGGCAGCGCGTGCAAGGGGAAATGGGGAGCGGTGAAACAGAGGTACAGGAAATAAGGTTCTTGCTTTGGGTGCTGGTTGAGAAATTCAATGGCGCGATTGGCGATCTCCTTTGTTGAATAGAAGCCCATCTCCGGTTCAGGGAGTACCTGGTCATCGAGAAAATGCGCCGTGGTTGAGAAGAAGCGATGCTGGTCGCTCAAGAAATAGGAGCGGTCGAACTGTGCATCCTTGACGGGAAGCTTGCCCGGTACATGCCATTTGCCCGAATGGTAAGACCGGTATCCGGCGGGCTTCAAGTATTGGGGAGCCAGGCGTGCCCAGCGCGGAAAATATCCATTTGTTTGGTCTCTGCCGACCTGTTGGGGGTAGTAGCCGGTCATCAGGCAACTGCGTGAAGGCCAGCAGCGGGCCGTTGAGTACATTTGCGTGAAACGCAGGCCGTTGGCGGCCAGGCCGTCGAGGGTGGGCGTGGAAATTTCGCCGCCGTAGCAGCCCGCGTCCGAGAAGCCCATGTCGTCTGCGAGGACGACGATGATGTTGGGGCGAGTTGCCGAATTCGCCTGCAGGGAAGCAGCGGCGGTGGAGGCGAGAAAACTGCGTCTGTGGAGCATCCTGCGTCTACTTTATCCGTTTAGACTGAAAGCTTGTCCGTACTTTTCATTTGCTATGGAAACATCATGCGCAGCGCCTTCGCTGAGGCGGTGATGCGTCAGATTGCGCCAGACCGCGCATGCTTTTCGGCCGGGGTGATGGCTTGGGATGGGAATCGGGCGGAGCCAGATGCGCGGGCTATGGCCAAGCGACTGGGCTATTCGTTGGAGGGGCACCGTTCGCAGCGCGTGACGCGGGAGCACGTGGCGGTGGCAGCCGAGATCTACATCATGGATAGCTTGAATGAGGAGATTCTGTTCCGAAATCATCCGGATGCCAAGGGGAAGACGAGATACCTAGGTGAATTGTTGCCCGCGGGGCCAAGGGAAATCGAAGACCCTTACCTCGCGGGCGACAAAACATTGGAGCAGTGCTTCCGCAGAATCGAGGAAGCGGTGGGGAGAATCTAAGCGCCGTAAGCTTTCGCTTTTTGGCTCGACGTGCCAAGGCCCTCGATGCCAAGCTCGACCACGTCGCCGGGTTGCAGGAAGATCGGCGGCTTGAAGCCAAGGCCAACGCCCGGAGGCGTGCCGGTGGAAATCACATCGCCCGGAAGCAAAGTCATGAACTGGCTGATGTAGCTGACTACCTGCGGGACGTTGAAGATGAGCTGATTGGTGGAGCTGTTTTGGCGGGTAACGCCGTTGACCTTGAGCCAGAGCTTCAGGTTGTGTGGATCGGCGATTTCGTCCTTGGTGGCGAGGAAGGGCCCCAGCGGCGCGAAGGTATCGCAGCTCTTGCCCTTGACCCATTGGCCGCCACGTTCGAGTTGGAAGGCGCGTTCGGAGTAATCGTTGTGGAGACAATAGCCGGCAACGTAATCGAGGGCGTCGGCTTCGCTTACATAAGTGGCCTTCGTGCCGATGACGATGGCGAGTTCGACTTCCCAATCGGTTTTTTCGCTTCCCTTAGGGATAACGACGTCATCGTTGGGGCCAACCAGGGAGGAGGTGCTCTTAAAGAAGAGGATGGGCTCCTTGGGGATCTCCATGCCGGATTCCTTGGCGTGGTCGACGTAATTGAGCCCGATGCAGACGATCTTGGAGGGGCGCGCGATGCAGGGGCCGAGGCGGGTACCGGGATCGACGGTGGGCGCGGAGGCGGCATTGGATGCGGCCCAAGAGGAGAGCTTGCCGAGGCCGCCGTTAGCGAAGAAATCTTCCGTGTAGTCCTGGCCGAAGGCGGAAGCGTCGATCCAGCGGCCGTCGGCGAGTTGCAGGCCGGGCTTTTCCTGGCCGGGCTGGCCAAAGCGAATGAGTTTCATGAGTTTCCTATGAGGTTATCGAATGTGTAGTGTACCGCCGTCGACGGGCAGCCCGATGCCGGTGATGAACGAGGCTTCGTCCGAGGCGAGGAAGAGCGCAGCGTAGGCAATTTCGTCGGTGGTTGCCATGCGGCCAATGGGCTGCGCTTTGGATAGTTTATCGAACATCTCCGCCTCGCGGCCGGCGTAATTCTTGGCTATGAAACCGTCGACGAAAGGCGTGTGCACGCGGCCGGGGAGGATGGCATTGCAACGGATGTTGTGGGCGAGGAAGTCCTTGGCCACGGAATAGGTCATGGCTAGAACGGCTCCCTTGCTGGTGCCGTAAGCGAAGCGGTCCGGGATCGCCATTACGGACAGGCAGGATGCAAGATTAACGATAGCGCCGCCTTTGTTATCGGCAACCATGTGACGCAAGGTGCTGCGGAGGCAATTGGCGGGGCCGAAGACATTCACTCGTTGGATGCGCTCGAAATCCTCGGGGCTAGTGGTGAGAGCGTTGCCGACGTGCGCGATGCCGGCGTTGTTCACCAGAATATCGATATGGCCGTGCTTGGCATGTATGGAGTTAATCACCTCGTCGACCATCTTGTGGTCGGAAACGTCGCAGCGAGTGGCAGCGGCGCCTGTTTCCGCGGCGGCCTTGTCCATCTCTACCTGATTCCAATCGAGGATCTCGACGATGGCGCCTTCGGCCAGAAAACGCTTGGTAATGGCGAGGCCGATGCCCGAAGCTCCGCCAGTGATGAGGGCGACTTTGCCCTGGAGTTTATTCATGAGATTAATGAAGGCCGGACGCGAGAATGCGCGACCGAAGATCGTAGTATCTCATGCCAAAACAGCCGTGCCGCTGGTGAAAACAGTTACGCGTTCAGCGCGCGATCAATGCGCTCGATGGCTTCGTCGATCTCCGCCGTGGACTTGAAACCGATCGTCATCGCCTGTACTTTGGTGTTCTTGATGACGTGCTGGACGCTGGCCTCGCGCTGCTCGGGCGTCTTGAATGCGCCCTCGCCCATGATCTTCATGCCAAGTATGCCTGTGCCTTGGCCGTGGACCTTCTCCATGATGGGCAGGACTTCCGAGATCACGCCCTTCTCGTTATTGGAATTGCGAAGATTGTCCATGCGCGTCCCATCGTGGTTACAGCGCATCAAGGCGACGTCCATCCACTTGTTGCCGGGGTAGGCGCGAATGGGGAGTAGGCCGTGGCCGGAGCAGCCATGAGAGCGGATGATCTGTTTGTGCTTCGCTTCCGAAAAGCCGTCCCGAAGGCGCTCGAGGTCGATAGGCCAGGTGGGTGATTGCACGTTGTGAAGGAGAAGTATGTCGAAGTAGTCGGAATTGAGTTCTTTGCGGAAGCGGTCGATCTCGGCATTCAGGTTGAAGCCGGGCCGGTCGCCATCGCGCCAACGCAGCTTGGTCATGAGGCGGTAGCTCTCGCGCGGAATGCCGCGGAGCGCTTCGGCGAGCATCTCGTGCATCTGATCGTAGTTGTCGGCGGACTCAAAGAAGCGAATGCCGCGATCATAGGCGTGTCGCACCAAACGCGTGAACTCCTTTTGACCCAATTCCCGCTGGATGCGGCCACCGTTGGTGCCGGTGCCGAAAGCGAGTCGTGTTACCTTGACGCCAGAGTTGCCCAGGTTCACCCAATCGGTGGCGCTGCGCTTGGCCGCTTGCAGGGAAGACGGAAGGACTACCGAAGCGGCGGCCGCACCAAAGGCGGTACCGAGGAATTGGCGGCGCGAAGCCTTTTGGGCGCGGGAGCGAGGGCAATTGGACATGCGGGTATTCTATCGGGATTTCCGGACGAATTAAAGGGGCTCTTATCGATTGCGAACGGGAATCGAGTAAGGTTGCGCCGGGCGCCCGCTTACGAGCAATTCCAGGGTTTGCTGGCCATCGGGGAGAGGCCTGGGAAGCGTAAAGGTCGCCTGGTAGGTATTAGGAGCAGTACGTTGCACGCGAAGAGTCTGTACTTCAGCTTCTCCAACGCGCAAGCTCACTTGATTCGGTCGTAGCAGCGCATCGACATGAACCGAGGGTTCCTGGAAAGTGATCGTGATGTTGTCGCCAGGGACTGCGGGCCGGGCGGCTTCCACCGCAAATTGCTCGGAAGACTCAACCCTCAGGATGCTGGCTGGGGCACCGAATACACGGACCAGCGCAGGGTTCACGACTTCACCGCCGATGTTCAACTGAAGTACCGCAAAGCCGGGTTCGACAAGTGGGGGAACGGCAAGAACCACACGCCCATTGCCAGCGCTCAAGATAACGATCGTTTCGCCGTTGAGCGTGCCGGTTACCGTGGCGCCTTGATAGAGGCCAGGGACATTCACGGCGGCGCGGGCCCCAGCGGTGACGTATGCGGAGCCTCCCTCGGTCGTCCAATTGGAATCGATTTGCAGGTTGCGGCTAATGGAGGCGAAGGCCGGTGCGATCTGTAAACCGCCGCGCAAGCTGAGGTGATTGAGGCCGGAAACCAAAGTCACCGTTTGTGCGCCGGGCTGCGCACCGGGGTCCGCCACCACGCTGATCAGGAGTTTGGTCGGAGAGACGATCTGCATGGCGCGGACGTTCAGGTCGCTGGTGCCGAATCCAACGCGAACTCGGCCGGCGATGAATTTGGCGTTCGGCGCATTGATCTCCATGACGGTTTCCGAGCCGGGTGCGAGCATGCTTGGCTGAATGGTAAAGCTGTTGGCTTCCATTTCCAGATAGGGCAGTTGCGCGGGGTTGTCCGGGGCCAGGAAGAGGGAACTCTGCCCATCGCTATTCAGAACAACTACGCGACCGACATGACCCGTGGGCGCAGTGGGAGCGCTCACCATGATTTGCGTGGTGCCTTGCACATTGCGCACAATAGCCGCTTCACCGTCGATAAAGACCCGGGAATTGGCATCAAAGTTTTCACCGGTGATGACGGCGTATTTGTTCCCCACTGGGCCGTCGCCAGTCCAGTTGATATTGGTCACGATGGGGGCGCGCCGGGAGGCCACCTGAATGGCGGCCGGCTGCACAGTGGTTTCCGTGCCGTTGTCCAGGAAAAGATGGCGCTCTCCGTCGCTTAAGAAACCAGCGAGCGAGAGGTCGAAGATGAGATATTGATTCGCCCAGCCGCGCGTGCGGTTAATGGCGGGGGAGCCGCCGATGATGTAGGAACGCAGGCCGGGCACCGGTTGGGAATCGGAAGTTACGAAGCCATAGCCGGTGGCGACGAAGAGCGAATTCGTGATCTGCGGCGTCACGAAGGCCGGCCGGGTACGGACTTGATCGAGATAACTGTAAGTGGTTGGATAAAAGAGCGTCGGTGGCGTGGCGCGCTGGTTTACTTCAAAGTTGATGCCACCGAGAGTTTGGCCGCCTTGCACTTGGAGCGCCTGGGCGGCGTTGGGATCGCGGGTGCCGGGATAGAACTGAAGATCGAAGAGGTTATTTGCCGGGATGCCATTGTTGGCCGGGTCGCGCGGCAGAATGATGTTGCCGGGAGTTAACTCGCCGCCCACTGCAGGCGGCACCGGATGAGCGTAGACCATATAGGGGCCGGGCGGCACTCCTTGCACCGTGTAGGTGCCATCCGGATTGGAGAGCGTCGAGACAGAGGTGCCCGTCAAGGAAAGTACAACCACACTGGCCATATTCACGCCTTGTCCGTTCTGGGTGACGCGGCCGCTGACCGTGCCGAAAAGAGCGTTGAAATTCTTCGAGGGATAGAGGATTGAGATGCCGGCGATATCGTCGGCTGCCAACGGTTTCGAGCGGGTAGTGGCGCGTGTCAATTGCGTCGACATAGCGCTGGAGGTAAATGTATGTTGCAGACCAAGCGCATGGCCGAATTCGTGGACGGCGTTGAGGAAGAATTCTTCTGAAAAGCTCTTGTAGCCGTTCACATCCTTGCGGAAGATGATCTGGCTGCGAAGGATGGGCGTGAAGGTTTCCGTCGCATTTGACGTAGTTTCCGCTTTGATGGTTGGACCGGCATACGAAATGATTCCAGGCGCGACCTCATCGAACACGATGTCGATGCCGGGCGCAGATTGCGGCGCGGACGCCGCGGCTGGCGCATAGCCCCCGAAGGCCAGCCGCAACTCGGAAGTCGGGACGTCGCTCCAGACTCGGCCGGCGGCTATGATCTGGCTCATGAGCGCCGTTTGGTTGTCGCCGTCGGCGACTTTGCTCAAACCGTCGGCCACGATGAAGAAAGGGACGGTCTTGTTAACCAAGGCGTTCAGGTCGAACTTTTCGTATATGGGCTTCTGGTAGCCAAGCGCGTTGGAGTACTTCACAAAGTGCGTGCTGGCGGAGGCGATCAATACCGCCGAAGCCGCAAGGGCCGCGAAACGGTACTTCATTTCACTGTCCCCGCAATCCTGGCGCGCATCTCGCTGAGACGCATCTTGAAATCCGTGTCGATAACTTCGCGACCGGAGGCGTCAAGCATCCGTTCTTCTGTCTTACCGCGGAAGGCAATGAGATTACCTTTTTCGTCCTTAACGATCCTGAGCAAGCCTTGGCTCAGGCCCATGATTTGCTTCAGGCCCGATTTTCCCTGCCACAGGAAGAATAGGTAATCTTTGTCGGGCTCCAAGGTGGGTGCGCCCGCATAAGCCTGACGAATGCCCAGACGTTGTGCGATTCCACCGGGCACCGCCACCATGACGCGCGCAGCTTCCCCGCCTTTGTAACGCTCGGAGACCGCAACTTCACAGAGGGTCCAGATGACGGGAGGGCGGTAGGTGGCCACGCAATAGGTGACCTTGCCGCGTACAATCTCAGTGGATTCCTCGATCAGCCGCTCGGGGGAAAGCTTTTCGAGAGTGGCTGCCGATAGCTCGGCGTGGCGGCCAAAGAAGAGGGCCGCCGCGATTAGCGTGAATGGGACGAAACTACGCATTTCCGCTTGCTCCAGCAAGATGCAAGCCGATTACCGGATTACTGTATTGATTCTAAACCATTTATGCGCGTTGTGCCGTAGCGGTCTGGGGCACATGGACACAGTCGTGTCCGATTTGTCCCAGGGCCAGACACCATACACGGCATGCTGGGTTAGCCTAGGAGCTACATGGATTGTGTACGGATCGGGATTGTAGGAACTGGAAACGTTGGTTCCGGCGCCCTCGAAATTTTGGCTAAGAACGCCGAAGAATTGCAGCGGAAGTTGGGTTTTGCCCTGACGGTGACGGCGGTTTCCAGCCGGAACATCGCCTCGAAAAATGTTTCAAACATTCCCGCTGGATCGCGTGTAACGGCCGACTGGAAAGAAGTCGCCTCCGCTCCGGATGTAGACATCGTTTGCGAACTGGTAGGCGGCACCGGCACGGCTAAGGAAGTGATCGAAACCGCGCTGCGCGCGGGAAAGACGGTCATCACTGCTAATAAAGAGCTGATGGCTTTGGAGGGCCCCGCGCTGCAGGCGCTGGCCTTGGCGCATGGGGCTTCGTTGCACCTGGAAGCTTCCGTCGCCGGAGGGATCCCCATCCACGCGGTGCTGCGCGAGGGCATCTCCGCCGATTCCATCCAGGCCTTCTTTGGCATCTTAAACGGCACTTCGAACTACATCCTGACGGAGATCGAAAGCAAGGGCAGCGCCTTTGGCGACGTCCTGGGGGAGGCGCAGCGGCTGGGCTACGCCGAGGCCGATCCCACCGCCGACATTGAAGGCTACGATGCGCGTTCGAAACTGGCTCTCCTGGCGCAGATGGCGTTTGGGCAGAAGATCTCTCCCACTTCGATTTACTGCGAAGGCATTTCGCGTATCACGCCTTTTGATTTCGAATATGCGCACACGCTGGGGCATACGATTCGCTTGATCTGTGCCGCTCGCGTAACACCCACGGGTTTAGCGTTGAGCGTCCGGCCGAGTCTGATTCCGAAGTCCACGATCCTTGCCAGTGTCCAGGGCGCGTATAACGCCATTTGGGTGCGTGGGGCGGCGGGACAGGACACCTTCTACTATGGCCGCGGTGCGGGGCCGCTGCCGACGGGTGTCGCCGTGGTGAGCGACATCATGCGAGCGGCTCGGGACCTCCGCTCCGGCGCCCAACGCCGTGTTTCGCCCTTCAGCTTTCAGAATTTGAGCGAAGCGAAGCTAGCCGCTCAAGATGATTTCGTTTCCGGTTACTATTTGCGCTTCAAGGTAAAGGATTCTACCGGCATCATCGCGACACTGGGCCGCATTCTTGCCGACAATGGCATTTCTATCGACGCCGTGTTGCAGCTTCCCAATGAAGACAAGGCCCACCTGCCCTTCGTGATCACAGTGGAACCAGCCAGGGAAGCGGCGATTCGCTCGGCGCTGAAGGCGATGGAATCGCTGGAGTTTCTGGTGGAGGCGCCCTTGGCCTTACCGCTTGAAAAAGGACTCTGAGTCCGATGCTGCCTTTGCTGCTGATCGCCTTCGCCGCGCCACCTTTGGCGCCGGAACTGCAGCGAGGCTTCGATCATTTCTACAACCTCGAATACGAAGAGGCCGTGCGGGTTTTCCGAGCATCGGCACAGGCGAGGCCGGAAGACCCGCAGCGCCACAACCATGTGGCGCAATCGATTCTTTATCGCGCGATGTTGAAGGCAGGGGCCTTGGAATCGGAGTTGGTCAGCGGGACGAATCCTTTCCTGCGCCGGGAGAAGATGAACCCGACGGCGGAAGAGCAAGCTGAGTTCGATAGCGCGATCGGGTCGGCGTTCGCGAAGGCAAACGCGCTCGTTGCGAAGAACCCGCGAGATGCCAACGCTCTTTATGCCTTGGCGGTGGCCCATGGCCTGCGCGCAAACTATAACTTCCTGGTGCGCAAGGCATGGCTCGATAGCTTGCGCGACGCGACACAGGCGCGCAAGAACGCCGAGGCGTGCCTTGCGGCGGACCCTGGGTACGCCGATGCGCGTCTGATTCTGGGCGTGCACGATTACATCGTCGGTAGTCTTTCCTGGACGTATAAGGTCTTGGGGTTTCTTGCCGGAATTCGCGGCGATCGTGAAGGCGGCATTCGGCAGGTGGAGCAGGTAGCCCGAGACGGTGTGAACAACAAGAGCGACGCGAAGATCCTTTTGGCTGCCGTTTACCGGCGGGAGAAGAAGGCGGCGCAATCGATCCCTTTGTTGGAAGGATTGATCGGCGCTTATCCGCGGAATTATTTGATTCGCCTAGAACTTGCTCAGATGTTGGGCGATCTGGGGGAGCGGGAGAAAGCATTGGCGACGATCGATCAGGTGATGGACTTGCAGCGCAGGGGCGCGCCGGGATTCTCTCGTTTGCAAGCGGAAAAGCTTGCGTACCTGAAGGGCAACCTGCTCTTCTGGTTCGATGACTATCCCAAAGCCGCGGACGAGTTGCGGAAAGCAGCTGAGGGCAGGGAACGTCTGGATTTGAATACGGGGCTATTGGCAGCTTTGCGTTTGGGGCAGACCATGGATCTGATGGGGAAGCGGCGCGAGGCGGAAGAGGCCTACCGGATGGGAGTGGACTTGGCGCCGGCCAGCGAAATCGCCAAGGAGTGCCAGCATTATTTGTCGCGGCCCTACAAGCGAGCCAAAATTCCTGTCTAAAGGGGAGCTAGTTCCGCACCAGATCGATGATGTCCATGATCGTATTGGTGGCTGTGGCAATCACGAAGGCCCAGCGATCGACAATGACACGGCGGTAGCCGCCGGGAAGGCGTCCCAGGCGGCCATCGAGATCGCCAGGAAAGCCGGCCATTTTTTTCCGCCAGCCGGGGGGCAATGGCTTGCCACGTTGCAGGTTCTTGGCAAGGCCCGGAGGCAGTGAACGTGCGGCGGGTGGGATCCAGTTGGGGTTTGCGCCGTAGTAGTCCCAGATGGCGGAGCGGTCGGCGGCGGAGAAAACGATGTTGACGTTGGGGCCGCGGTTGGTAGCGCCGGAATTGCCGCGCACTTTATCCTTTCCTTTCCCCTGAGCTAATGCCAGCACCGACAGCGGAAAGGCGGTGAGTAAGATCCTGCGTTTCATTTTCATCCTCGATTATCGGCGTTTCGGAATCGTTTCTGGATACGCTAGCAGGAAATGACCCGGCGCACACTTCTTCAAGCCGCCCTCGCCCCGAAATCCAGGCCAAACGTTCTCCTTATTCTGATGGACGATCTCGGCTGGAAGGATTTCGGGTGCTATGGCAGTGAATACTACCAGACGCCTCACATTGATGCCTTGGCGAAGAAGAGCGTTCGTTTTGATCGCTTCTACGCAGCCTGCCCGGTTTGCTCCCCCACCCGAGCCAGCATCCTCACCGGCAAGTACCCCACGCGCACGGGCATCACGGATTGGATTCCCGGTATGGAGGCTCCCAAGGGTTCTTCGCTTGCGACTCCCAAAACGAGGATGGAACTGGCG
>VFQP010001382.1_pt1 | contig 32974 bp, 32 predicted proteins | sample 3512351 | NCBI WGS metagenome assembly VFQP01 (sample SAMN10412372, study PRJNA504923) | tailings metagenome | isolation source: Relicate 1 Philex TSF1 revegetated site | place: Philippines: Tuba, Benguet | collected 2017-08-29
CGGAGCCGCGCTACGTCATCTCCATGGGAAGCTGCGCCAATGGCGGCGGCTATTATCACTATTCCTATGCGGTGGTGCGCGGCTGCGACCGCATCGTGCCTGTTGACGTCTACGTACCGGGCTGCCCGCCGACGGCGGAAGCGCTGGTCTACGGCGTACTTCTGCTGCAGCGGAAGATTCGGCGTACGGGAACGATCGAGAGATAGGCAGTGAGCAATGGGGCAGTAGGTCTGCTCGCCACTTCATTACCTAGTGCCAGACTGCCGACCGCCTGAGGCCAATATGCTCAACCACCTTGAAGCGCACATCACGTCCAAGCTCGGCGCGGCTGTCTTCGACCGGAAGATCACGCACGGCGAACTTACGCTCACGACGGATGTGGCGAGCCTCGTCGACGTGATGGCATTCCTCCGCGACGACAAGGGCTGCCAGTTCGAGGTGCTGATCGACATCTGCGGCGTCGACTGGCCCGCACGCGCCGCCCGGTTCGACGTGGTCTATCATCTGCTTTCTCCGCGGCTCAATCAGCGCGTGCGCATCAAGCTGCACACCGACGAGGACACGCCGGTGCCCAGCATCATCGACGTGTTCCCGGCTGCCAACTGGTATGAACGCGAAGCCTACGACATGTACGGCATCCTGTTCTCGGGGCATCCGGACCTGCGGCGCCTCCTCACCGACTACGGGTTCCAGGGATATCCGCTGCGGAAGGACTTCCCGCTCACGGGCTACGTGGAAGTCCGTTACGACGACCAGGCCAAGCGCGTCGTCTACGAGCCGGTGAAGCTCGTCCAGGAGTTCCGGTCTTTCGATTTCGAGAGCCCGTGGGAAGGCGCTCATCACGTGCTGCCGGGCGATGAGAAGGCGACGCGCTCATGATCCCGTTGGACGACGAACGGGTGGCGCAAATCCGCGCTAATTCATCGTTTGCGATCGAGGAGTTTAGGTCGGCCGCGGAGAAGGACATCGGGCTCGACGCCGGCTCTGTGGCGTGGGTCGAAGGATTCGTGGAGCGCGCGCGGGAACGCTACGGAGCCTCCGGCGCGCCGAGCGGGCTGGTCTCCGTAATCGGCAGCTACCTCGGGGAGGCGATCATCGCCGAAACGAACGGACACTGGGCCGTGGACGACGAAGGTCGGATCGGTGTGCAGTTCCCGAACGAGGATGCCGTGTATCCGTTCGCCAAGGTTCAGAAGCAATTCGATGATGGCGTCGCGGGCGGCGAATCCATCCTGAGCTTCTACACGGTGGCCGTGAGCTATCTCGCGATCGGAGCGCTGCGGGAGCCGGCTGCGACAGCGGGCGAGGGGCAATGAAGGATACCCTCAAGCCTGGAGATCGCGCGCGGCTGGAATTCACGGTGCCGCCGACCAAGACGGTGCCGCATCTCTATCCGGAATCGCCGGACTTCCAGGCCATGCCCGACGTTTTCGCAACCGGGTTCATGGTCGGCCTTATGGAGTGGTGCTGCCTCGAAGCGCTGAAGCCGCATCTCGATGCGGGCGAAGGATCGCTCGGAATTCACATCAACGTCTCACACAGCGCGGCGACCGTGCCTGGGCAGGTGGTGACGGTGGACGCTGAGTGCACAGGCGTGAACGGCCGCCGCATCGCCTTCAAGGTGACCGCGCACGACGGCGTTGAAGTGATCGGCGCGGGCACGCACGAGCGCATGGTCGTGCCCTGGGAGCGCTTCGTCGGACGTGTCAATGAGAAGGCCAAGCGTGCCGGTGCCGATCCGATCAAGAATTGCGGAGCGGAGGCTTAGGACCATGGGCAACTCGGGCAGCGAGGTGAGCGGCAAGTGCCTGTGCGGGGCGGTCACGTTCACGGCCGACGTCGCGAAGCGGGACATAGACGCCTGCCATTGCGACATGTGCCGCCGCTGGTCCGCCGGGCCTTACATCGGATTGCCGCACGATGGCGCGGTAGCTTTCACCGGCGGCGAGAGCCTCGGGGTCTACAAGTCGTCGGAGTGGGCCGAGCGCGGCTTCTGCAAAGCCTGCGGGAGTTCGCTTTTTTATCATCTGCTCGGGACGGATCACTACTCCTTCTCGGTGAATGCTCTCAACGATCAACGCGGCTTTAGGCTCACGTCGCAGATCTTCATCGACGAGAAGCCCGACTTCTACGACTTCGCCAACGACACACCGAAGCTGACGGGGGCCGAGGTATTCGCAGCTTTCAACGCCCAATTGGCTGAAGGACGACAGGATGGCTGAGCTGTTCAACGTTTCGGGAAAGTGCCTCTGCGGCGCCGTGACCTACAAGGCGACGGCCGCTTCGCGTGACGTCAGCGCCTGCCATTGCGATATGTGCCGGCGCTGGACGGGTGGGCCGCTGCTTTATATCCATGCCGACGGCAAGCCTGAGTTCACGGGGGCGGACAACATCGGTGTATTCCGCTCCTCCGAGTGGGGCGAGCGCGGGTTCTGCACCAAGTGCGGGTCGATCCTGTTCTGGAAGACCGCCGGCAAAGACAGCTTCACGTTCACGGCGGGAACACTCGACGATCAGGAAAACCTGAAGTTCACGCGTGAAATTTTCATCGACGACAAGCCGCCCTACTACGATTTCGCCAACGAGACCGAACGGCTCACGGGGGCGCAATCGACCGCGACGTATTTGGATAGCTCCGACAAGATCGAGTGAGCGCTATGGCCGAGACCGAGATCCGCCCTTTCAACATCAACTTCGGACCGCAACATCCGGCGGCGCACGGCGTGCTTCGTCTCGTGCTGGAGCTCGATGGTGAAGTCGTTGAGCGGGTCGATCCGCACATCGGCCTCCTGCATCGCGGCACCGAAAAGCTGATCGAGGCCAAGACCTATCTACAGGCCATCGGCTATTTCGACCGCCTCGACTACGTCGCGCCCATGAACCAGGAGCACGCGTTCTGCCTCGCGGCCGAGCGTCTTCTGGGTCTCGCCGTGCCGCGGCGGGCGCAGCTCATCCGCGTTCTCTATTCGGAGATCGGGCGTCACCTGTCGCATCTGCTCAACGTCACGACTCAAGCGATGGACGTTGGCGCGCTGACGCCTCCGCTCTGGGGCTTCGACGAGCGCGAGAAGCTGATGGTGTTCTACGAGCGGGCCTCCGGCTCGCGCATGCATGCCAAGTATTTCCGCATTGGCGGCGTGCATCAGGATCTGCCGCCGGCGCTGATCGACGACATCTATGCGTGGTGCGAAACGTTTCCCAAGGTGCTCGACGACATCGACGGACTGCTGACCGAAAACCGGATCTTCAAGCAGCGTAACGTCGACATCGGCGTTGTGAGCCTCGAAGACGCGTTCGCGTTGGGCTTTTCGGGCGTCATGGTGCGCGGCTCGGGCGCGGCCTGGGACCTGCGCAAATCGCAGCCCTACGAATGCTATTCGGAACTCGATTTCGATATTCCGATCGGCAAGAACGGCGACTGCTACGACCGCTATCTGATCCGCATGCTCGAGATGCGCGAGAGCGTGAAGATCATGAAGCAATGCTGCGAACAGCTCAAAAGCGCGAGCGGCGCGGGTCCCGTGACGGCCGCGAACACGCGTGTCGTTCCGCCGCGCAGGGCTGAGATGAAGCGCTCGATGGAAGCGCTGATCAATCACTTCAAGCTTTACACGGAAGGCTTCCACGTTCCGGCCGGCGAGGTTTACGCGGCCGTCGAAGCGCCGAAGGGCGAGTTCGGCGTCTATCTCGTGGCCGATGGGTCGAATAAGCCCTACCGCTGCAAGATCCGTGCGCCCGGATTCCCGCATCTCGCGGCGATGGATTTCATGAACCGTGGCCACATGCTGGCGGACGTTTCAGCGATCCTCGGCTCCCTCGACATCGTGTTCGGCGAGATCGATCGCTAGTGCCATGCGTGGGGCGTGGATTGCCGCAGGACTTTTGATTGTGTTGCTTCTTCGATGGCTCACGATGGGAGGCTCGGTTCCCTATTGGCTGCTGGGTACGAGATCAAGGCGGCGTATGTTCAAGATGCCAAGTGAAGTATGTTCTTCAAAATGGGCCATCAGTGTTTGAGTATTGGGCCCACAAAAACGAAATCTGCTTACTGGTGAATTAGTGGTCTAAGCCTCAAAACCTTCGAAGATGGGTGCGTCCGCGTAGAGGCGTGCGGCCTCGCGCTGGGATTCGGTGCGGACTGTCCAGGTGAAGAGCGGAAGGCCGAGATCCTCGCGGATGCGTTGTGCGACGGGCGAGGGCAAACCCCGGACGTCGTACGCATAGAAATAGGGGTCGGCCGGAGCGCTTTCTTCGAGATTGGCCAGCGCGGTGCGGCGGGCGTCCGAGAGCTGGTCCGGATACCACGGCTTGCCGTCCGGATAGCGATAGGAGCCGGTTACGATACCGCGCGGTATGCCGGGCGCGAGATTGCGGATCGTGGCGATGACGGCGGGATCGAACGACATCAGGGCGAGCGGACCGGAATAGGCAGTCGCAAGATTTGCGATGTTGGCCATGAAGGCGGGGTTGGGCTCTGTCCACTCGCTTTTGATTTCGGCGAGGAGGGGCACGCGTCCGCCGATCAGCGCAAGCAGGTCCGCGAAGGAGAGAATTCCGGTGAGGTTCATGCCCTTGTACGGCAGCTTCGCCGCGCAGCTCGGCTGAAGGCTTGTGATCAATCCGCTGGCGGTCGTCAGGCGTTCGAGCTCGAGATCATGAAAGACGAGCGGGGTCGCGTCGGCGGCGGGCTGCAGATCGCATTCGATGCCGTAACCTTTGGCGATGGCTGCTTCGAACGCGGGCCGGGTGTTTTCGATGACGCCTTTGGCGCTATCGTGCAAACCACGGTGCGCGATGGGACGCAGGAATGTAGCGCGGTCGATCATTGCGGTCGGACGTTCTCGCATGTGCTTCGTTCGCGACTCGATCGTTCCGCTGGAACGGACGGAGAGGCTCCGCCTTCCGTCAGCCGGCGATCGAAATGATGGCGTCGACTTCGACGGCGGAGTTCATCGGTAGGCTTGCGACGCCGACCGCCGCGCGCGTATGGCGGCCCTTGTCGCCGAGTACTTCCACCATCAGATCAGAAGCGCCGTTGACGACTTTCGGGTGGTCGCCGAATTCGGGCGTCGAACTCACGAACCCAGTGAGGCGCAGGATCTGTCCGATCCGGTCCAGGCTGCCGAGCGCAGCCTTGGCCTGGGCGAGGATGTTCAGTGCGCAGAGCCGTGCCGCGGCCTGGCCAGCTTCGACGCTGACGTCGCGCCCGAGCGTCCCGGTTACGATCGTGCTGTCAGCCGCTTTTGAGATCTGGCCAGAGATGAACAGCTGATTGCCTGAGATCACGTAGGGGACATAGTTGGCGACCGGATTCGGCGCCGGAGGGAGCGTGAGACCAAGCTCTGCCAGGCGAGCATCTATCGTGCCGGTCATTACCGAATTCTCCGGTTTGGGTTGCCGTAAGGTGCCGCATCGCGCTCAGCGCGAGAAGCCGCAGAATGGACAGGGTTCCTTGTTAACGTCTCGATCGGACTTTGCAATGCCCCGGCGGTACCCTAGATTCCAGGCAGGGCGCAGGTTGGCTCGGGTTGTTGGAGCTATTGGAAATAAAATGAGCAGAATGCAAGTTCGGGCGATCCGCGGGGCTGGCGGCATTTCGATTGCGGTGGCGCTGGCGCTGACTGCGCTCGGCAGTCATTTCTTTGTGGCGACCAGCGTGGCGGCCGCGCCCGCGCTCAAGGAGGTCGTGTTCGCTCCGCATCGTGCGATCTATGATCTCTCGCTCGATGGCGCGAAGTCCGGCTCCGGCGTTGCGGGTGTCAACGGCCGCATCGTCTATGAACTCAGCGGCAATGCCTGCGAGGGTTATGCGCAGAGCATGCGGTTCGTCACGCAGACGCTGAACCAGGACGGCGACGTGCAGACGACGGACCTGCGCACGTCGAGCTGGGAAGAGGTACCGGCGCGGCGGCTGCGGTTCAGCACGAGTACATATCAAAACGAGATGGCGGCCGAGCAGACGCAGGGCGTTGCCAAGCGTTCGCAGGCGAGCGGACCGATTTCCGTCGACCTTGCCCGCCCATCCAAGAAGGAAGCCAAGATTTCGGGCGAGATCTACTTCCCGATCCAGCATTCCATGGCGATCATTCAAGCGGCACGCGCGGGTCGCACGATCCTCGCCGCCGATCTCTTCGATGGGTCGGAGACCGGTGAAAAGATCTATTCTACGTCGACTGCGATCGGGCGGGAAAGCAAGCCCGGCGCCGGACCGGTGGTTTCGCTGGCCAAGGGAACGAGCAATCTGGACCGGGTTCCGTCCTGGCCGATTTCGGTGAGCTACTTTGCGGCTACGCCTGCGCCGGGCGATAGCCTGCCACTCTACGAGATGTCGTACCGGTTCCACGAAAACGGCGTCACCAGCAGCCTCAGGATCAACCACGGCGATTTCGCCATCGTCGGCGAACTCAAGGAGCTGACCTATTTCGAGGCGTCGCCCTGCAAGCCGCCTGCGCCGTAGCGCGTTCTGTTCAGTCGTTCCAGAGCCACGCGGCGCCGCGCACTCCGCTGGCGTCGCCCCACTTCGGCGGACGGATGTCGAGGTTGACCACGTCAGAGAACACATAGGGCGCCGCGAGTTTCGGCAGCACCTCGTACAGATGGTGCAGCTTCGAAAGGCCGCCGCCGAGAACGATTACGTCCGGGTCGATGATGTTGACGATGTTGGCCAGGCCACGTGCCAAGCGCGAGGCGTGGCGGTCGAGGCTCAACTGTGCCGTGGGATTGCCGACCTGAGCGCGCGATACGATTTCGTGCCCGGAGACGACCTCGCCGGTTCTGCGCTGGTAATCCGCAGAGAGGGCCGTGCCGGACGCCCAGACTTCCATGCAGCCCGCCTGGCCGCACCAGCAGACGGGCCCCGGGTGTTCGTCCGGCTCTGACCAGGGGAGCGGGATGTGCCCCCATTCGCCGCCGATGCCGCGTGCGCCCTCAACGACGCGGCCGTTGATGACGATTCCGCCGCCGCAGCCGGTTCCGATGATCACGCCGAAAACGGATTGTGCTCCGGCCCCGGCGCCGTCCACGGCTTCAGAAAGGGCAAAGCAATTCGCGTCATTGGCCATGCGTACCGGGCGTTCGAGCGCGCGCTCGAGGTCTTCGCGGAGAGGCCGGCCGTTCAGCCAGACTGAGTTCGCATTGCGCACGAGGCCGGTCGAAGGGGACAGCGAGCCCGGCATGGCGATGCCAACAGTGGTGGTCGCCCCGACCTCGCTTTCGAGCGCCCGGACGATACCGACGAGGGCTGCGACGCTGTCCTCGTAATGACCCTGGGGCGAGAGGATGCGGGTGCGCGCGACTTCTTCGCCGTTTGCAGCGAACACGCGCCCCTCGATTTTCGTGCCGCCGAGGTCGATACCCATTCGAAGGCGGCTGGTGGGGGTGCGCTCAGCAGTCAAAGGCCGCCTCGATTCCGAATTCGCGCGCGAGAGCCTCCCGCGCCGGTGCGACCGCGTCCGGCGCAATGCCCTTCGACGCTGTAAATACAAGAAGGAGGGATTCGTCTCCCAACAGATGATCGAGCACGGCTAGGAGGGTTTCGGGGGCTCCGGCGACCTGCCGTAACTGGTCCGGGGCGATGCCGGTGAGGGCCAGAAAGCGCCCAAGGCGGGGACCATCCTCAGCCAGGAACGCCAAGCCGGCGAGGGCGAGCGCAGAGGCGCTTTCGGCCGTTGGTTTCGGGGCTTTTCTCACCATCCCTTGTCCGCTTTTTTCGTTGGCGCATCCGGCATTTGAGCCACGATTGCTCTTCAATGCGAATGTTTCAACAGTTGCTTAAGCTAACCCGTGCACACTGCCCTCTATATGGCCCGCAGAATCGGTGCAGTTAAAGGCGGGGCAGTGTGAAGACCTTCGACGATGACCTATCAGGAGACGAGAATGGCCGTCGAGGGCCAGGCACCGGGCACAGCCCGCGCGGGGAAAACCGTGCTCATCGTGGAAGACAACGAGCTCAACATGAAGCTCTTCCACGACCTGCTCGATGCCTACGGATATCTCACTGTTCAAACGCGAAATGGTCTCGACGCACTGACGCTGGCCCGCGTGCACCGGCCGGATCTCATTCTCATGGACATCCAGCTTCCGGAGGTATCCGGACTTGAGGTGACCAAGTGGCTCAAGGAAGACGAGGAGCTGCGCGACATTCCCGTCGTCGCGGTCACCGCCTTTGCCATGAAGGGAGATGAGGAGCGCATCCGATCGGGCGGATGCGAAGCCTATGTGTCGAAACCAATTTCGGTCGCCGTGTTCCTCGATACCGTGCGCCGCTTCGTCGGGGATGCCTGAAGTCCGCAGAGTAGGCGGGTCTTGGGCGGGTGTGAGAGTTCTTTGTCATGACTGCTAGAGTTCTTGTCGTTGACGACATCCTGGCCAACATCAAACTTCTGCAAGCCCGGCTCGAAGCCGAGTATTTCGAGGTCGTAACGGCGTCGAATGGTCTTGCCGCGCTCGATATCTGCCAGCGTGAGCGCGTCGACGTGATGCTGCTCGACGTCATGATGCCGGGAATCGACGGATTCGAAGTCTGCCGCCGGCTCAAGGCGAACCCCCAAACACTGCACATCCCGGTCGTCATGGTGACGGCGCTGGACCAGGCCTCGGACAAGATCCAGGGTCTGGATTGCGGGGCCGACGACTTTCTCACAAAGCCTGTCGACGACATCGCGCTCGTCACGCGCGTGAAGAGCCTGGCTCGGCTCAAGATGCTCAACGACGAAATGCTGATGCGCGTCACGACAAGCCGGCAGATGGGGCTTGCCGACGAAGAGACGCTTGCGCGCATCCTGGCGGACCGTCCGGGCCGCGTGCTCGTCGTAGACGATCATCCGCGCTCCTCGTCGCGCGTGATGTCGGCGCTCGCCAAGGCCCATGAAGCTTACATCGAGGCGGATTCGCAGACGGCGCTTCTCCATCTTGCGGAACAGCCGTTCGATCTCCTGGTCGTGGCGCTCAACCTGCAGAATTCGGACGGGCTTCGCCTTTGCTCGCAGGTCCGCTCCCTCGATCGCACACGCCATCTGCCCATACTCATCATGGTGGATCCGGGGGAGGAGGCGCGGCTTCTGCGCGGCCTCGACATGGGCGTCAACGACTACCTGATGCGGCCGGTCGATCGCCATGAGCTGCTTGCCCGGGTGAAAACGCAGATCAAACGCAAGCGGTACTCCGACTACCTTCGGAACCAGATTCGCGAGAGCGTTGAGCTTTCGGTCACAGATCCGCTGACGGGGCTGCACAACCGGCGCTACATGGAGCGCCATCTCAAGACGTTGATTGCGGACGCCGAGCGCACGGGACGATCGCTGTCCGTGTTGATCGCCGACATCGACCATTTCAAGTCGGTCAACGACACCTACGGGCACGACGCCGGCGATCTGGTGCTGCAGGAGTTCTCGGAGCGCTTCCGCCGCTACACGCGCGGCGTGGATCTCGCGTGCCGCCTTGGCGGCGAAGAATTCCTCATAATCATGCCGGATACGGATAAGCCCTTAGCCCGTCAGATTGGTGAGCGGGTGCGTGAGTGTGTCGCATCCACGCCCTTCAACACCAGTCAGGACAAAGAAATTTGGGTGACGGCGAGTGTAGGGCTTGCAACCTGGGAGGGTGAAGGGGACGCGTCGGAAGCTCTCTTCAAGCGGGCGGACAACGCTTTATATGCCGCAAAACGGCAGGGCCGGAACCAAGTCGTTGCGGACGCTGCCTGAAGAGTGATGTTGGCAAGTCACTCCAGCGTCATTACAAAATTATCATAATTCGTGGGCGGACTGTCTTGGGACGGTTTTGGGCTGCGGCAGTGTGTGCATGCACAAAAAAGTTGTGGTGCGACGCGGGGTTTGCGCGTTAACCGCGAATCGACTCGGCTTCGTGCTCGCCACGCAATGGTCAAGCTCTAAACTTGCATTCGCCGAGGTGTTCTGCCAGAGTCACAGACGAGCGGAGGGGAAATTCACCAAATTTAGTTTGCCCGGAAATCGTTCGGCTGTTCGTCGCCTCTGCTGCCGACGTTTTGGGTCAGATCGGTTCCCGCGGCCCATTGGGTCCGCCGCATCTCCTGATGGAGCGGGAAACTCGTGGTGGGATCCGCGACGGTTGGAGTTACCTCCTAGAATTTACCGTTTCTGATCCGCTACGACACCAGGTGGAAAGTCAACGCCCTCTTTGACCCCATCTGGTTACTAGGCCAGGGTCCGTGGCTAACTCGGAATGCTTACCCCGCTGCCGAGCCGGTTACGGACCCTGGTTGAGGGCCCTTCCCATCAAAAGCTGAGCGATTGCGAGTTTCCATGCGCTGTCCTGGAAACGGGCCATCAAATCGATGGCCATTTGCGCCGCCTGTCCGGCGGCGCGCGCGCTTACTTGATCTTCGTCTCTTTGAATTCGACGTGCTTGCGAACGACTGGGTCGTAGCGCTTGAAAACGAGCTTTTCCGTGGACGTGCGCGGGTTCTTCTTGGTGACATAGAAGAAGCCGGTCCCTGCGGTGGACAGCAGCTTGATCTTCTGGACGATTTGCTTAGCCATTGGTCTTCGGACCTCGAAGTGGAATAATTCTCGAATTAGGATTGGGCACCATACTGTCCGCGCCCCCGGTGTCAAGCCGGACTAACGGCACAGCAGTGCGCGTTGTTGGCGCCCGTGTCGGTGATAGTAAAAGGGCACGGGTAACGAACCCTGCATATCAGCCTGCCGATCAAGGAATTGGGCCACGTCTTCTATCACGAGCTTGGTGATTGAGGGCAGCTTCAGGTTTCTCGCGCGATCCAGCGTGTACCAGTCGATATCCAGCAATTCGCCGTCCGTCCGCTCGACGCGGTGCGCGATCTCGCGCGCATCGACAATGAAAAAGCGGGTGTCGTAGCGGCGCGGCCGGCCGGGCGGCGTGATCGCACGGGCGAAGAAGCTGAGCCTCTCCAAGCGCGGCTGGAAGCCTTCCGCGTGAAAGGCGTCCCAAGCGCTCGCGCCGGACGCCGGATCGCCCGTGTGAGCAATGCCGACGACGAAGCCCGTCTCTTCATATGTCTCGCGTACCGCCGCAAGCGCCAGGGCGGAGGCGCGTGCATCGGAGCGTCGCCCGCGCATTTCTAACTTGAGTTTTTCGACCTCATTCGTTGCGAGCGCGTGGCTGCGTGCGACGAGGCGATCGGCCGGTTCCACGCGTCCGCCCGGAAAGACGAACGTGTTCGGCAGAAAGACCTGCTCGGGGCGGCGGCGTCCCATCAGGACGCGTGGTGCGGGCGGGGTGCGATCGACAATGACGAGGGTCGCGGCATCGCGCGGACGCCGGTGCCAGGGTGAGGCAGCCGTGCTTGCCGTCGGTGCATCGGCTTCCATGTCCGGTGTCCGTCCTTCGTCAGTTCGCGAGAGTTCAGAACGTGTGCGGCGCGGTTGGATCGGGATCGTCGGTCTTGCCGCCGAAGCCGTGCATGCGCAGGGCCCACTGGAGACCGACGAGAGAGCCCTTCACGCGCGGCAGGAGCCACAGACACATGACCACGGTCAGCGGCAGCCAGATTGCAAGGTGAACCCAGGTTGGCGGTGCCAGTGCCTGTTCGAGTACGAGAATGCCGCCGACGATGACATGGCAGACGATTACCATCGTGAAATAGGGCGGCGCGTCGTCGGCGCGCTGGTGATGGAGTTCCTCGCCGCAGGCCGGGCAGCTATCGGAGACCTTGAGGTATTTCCAGTAAAGCGGTCCCTGGCCGCAGGCCGGGCACTTCTTCGCCCATCCTCGCAGCATCGACGTTTTGACGTCGCGTTTTGGCAGCGCTTCGTCAGGAGCATCTAGCTCGATCATGCGGATCCTCCTCCCGCGCCATAACCAATAGGGGCGATCTCGGCGCTCTCAACAACGCGGAATTATCTCCGCCGGCCCCGTCCGGGACGATTGCGGAACCGGCGCGCCCCTTTGAGATGGCTCATCGAGCCCTTTTTACCAGGGGTCAAAACCTCGAAGCGAATGGCTCCGGCGGTCGGGATGACCTCGACGAGGCGAACGGTCACGGGATCGCCGAGCTGAAACGTTTCGCCCGTTCGGCTGCCAACCAGAGCGTGAGCCTCTTCCACGTGCGTGAAGAAATCCTGGCCGAGCGTGGAAACCGGTACGAACCCATCCGCGCCGGTCTCCTTGAGCTTCACGAACAGGCCTGAGCGTGTAACGCCCGCGATACGGCCTTCAAAGGTGGCGTCGATGCGGTCTGCGAGGTGCGCGGCGATCAGTCGGTCTATGGTTTCGCGCTCGGCGGCCATCGCGCGGCGTTCCGCATCGGAGATTTCCTTCGCCGTGTCGGCGAGGCGCGGGATCTCATTGTCCTCGAGCCCGTCCGGCCCGAGCTTCAGGGCGCGGATCAAAGCACGATGCACGAGCAGATCGGCGTAGCGGCGGATGGGCGAGGTGAAGTGCGCGTATTTTGCGAGGTTCAAACCGAAGTGGCCGATGTTGCTCGGATTATATTCGGCCTGCGCCTGCGAGCGGAGGATCACTTCGTTCACGAGCTCGGGCACCGGCAACGTCTTGGCGCGTTCGAGGATGCGATTGAACGCTTCCGGCTTGAGACCGGTGCTCGCCTGAAGTTTGAAATCGAGCGTTTCGAGGAAGTCGCGTAACGCCTTGAGCTTTTCCTTCGAGGGCTCGTCATGGATGCGGTAGACGAGGGGAGTCTTGGCGTGTTCAAGGGTTTCGGCTGCGGCAACGTTGGCCTGGATCATCATCTCTTCGATCAGGCGGTGTGCGTCGAGGCGTTCGGGGATCACGACGCGGGACACGCGGCCTTCTGCATCGAGAACGATCTTGCGCTCAGGCAGGTCGAGATCGAGCGGACCGCGCTCGTTACGCGCCCGGGATAGCGCGGCATAAGCTTGCCACAGGGGCCGCAGCGCGCGATCCATCAGCGGCGCGCATTTGGCGCTGACGTTGCCGTCGATGGCGGCTTGCGCCTCCTGATAGCTTAGCTTGGCTGCGCTCTTCATCACGGCGCGCACGAACTCGTGCCGGCGCTTCTTGCCGTGCGCATCGAAAATCATGCGGACAGCGAGGCACGGGCGATCCTCGAGCTCACGGAGGGAACAGAGATCGTTCGAGATGCGCTCGGGCAGCATGGGGACGACGCGGTCCGGAAAATAGACCGAGTTGCCGCGCAGTTGCGCTTCCTTGTCGAGCCGCGTGCCGGGCCGGACGTAATGTGCGACGTCGGCGATGGCGACGATGACGACATAACCGCCGCGGTTCCTGGAATCCGTATCCGGCTCGGCATAGACGGCGTCGTCGTGGTCGCGTGCGTCGACGGGGTCGATAGTGAGAAGTGGCGTCGCGCGCAAATCCACGCGATTTTCTTCTGGCGAAAATGGCTTGAGTGCTTCGCTCTCGGCAATCACGGACGCAGGGAAATCATCCGGAATGCCGTGGGCGTGGACAGCAATGAGGCTGATCTTGCGCTGGTCGTCGGGATTGCCGAGGGTTTCGAGAACGCGGGCTTCGGACATCGACTGCCGGTTCTTGGCGGAGAGGTCGAAGCGTACGAGGTCGCCGTCCTTTGCATCGCCCGTGTTGCCCTGCCGGACCTGCCAGGCGCGCAGCTCGCGACGGTCGATCGGCTCGATGGTGCCGCCCCCAGACGCACGCGTGCGATAAATACCAAGCAAACGGCGCTTGTCGCGCGGGAGGATCTTGATCGGCTCCGCCTCATAGCGCAGTCCTTCGACGTCCGGTTCCTCGAGCGCGTTGATGCGGGCGAGGATGCGGTCACCTACGCCGATGGCGGCGCCTTCGCGTTCTTCGGCGCGTGCGCGGTGGGTGAGGACCAGGATGGAGGGCGGCTCGCCGTCCTCGTATTTCCAGACCGCGGGCCGTGCGATCAAATCTCCGTCGCTGTCGCGGCCGGTGACTTCGAGCACCGTCACGGGCGGCAACTTGCCGACCTCGCGCATATCCTTCCTTGAGCCTGAGAGAGAGCCTTCGGCCGCCATCTCGTTCAGGAGGCGTTTCAGAGCGACGCGGGCATCGCCCTTCACATTGAAGGCACGCGCGATCTCACGCTTGCCAGCCTTGCCCTCGCTTTCGCGGAGAAAGTTCAGGATTTCCTCGCGCGATGGAAGCGCGTCCTCGCGCTGCCGCCGCTTCAAAGGAGCGCTGCGGAAGCCTTTGTTTCCTTTCGTAGCCGAGCGTCGCGTAGGCGGCTTCCTGGCCATACAGATCAGCTTTCGGCGTCGGCCTTGGCCGCGCTCTTCTTTCCTTTTGCGGCCTTAGGCTTGGCCTTCGCTTTCGACTTGGCCTTGGCGGACTTGGCGTCATCGCCGTCAGCCGCTGCCGGTTTCGAAGACTTTGCCTTTGCCGGTGCCTTCTTCGCGGCTTTCTTGCCGCCGCCTTTCGCGATGCGCTCCTGGAGAAGACGGATCGCGTCGTCGACGGTCAGCGTCTCCGGATTCGTGCCTTTAGGCACGGTCGCGTTGACTTTGTTCCAGCTCACGTACGGCCCGTACTTGCCATCGAGAACCTGGATCTTGCCGTCGCCGCCCGGGTGGTTGCCGAGGTCCTTCAGCACGGTTTTTACGGCCGCGCGGCCGAAGCGGTTGCCCTTGCCGGCGCGCTTCTCAGCGAGCAGCGTGACGGCGCGGTTGACGCCGATGGTGAAGACGTCCTCGATGCTGTCGACATTGGCGTAAGTGCCGTCGTGCTGGATGAACGGTCCATAGCGGCCGAGGCCCGCCATGATGGGCGTGCCCGTCTCGGGATGCATGCCGACCTCGCGCGGCAGCGACAGGAGCTGCATCGCTTTCTCGAAGTCGATCGTGGCGGCGTCGATTCCCTTCGGAATCGAGGAGCGCTTAGGTTTCTCGTCGCCTTCGGCTTCGCCGAGCTGGAGGTAGGGCCCGAAGCGCCCGGATTTGACGAGCACAGGCAGGCCGCTCTCGGGATCGAAGCCAAGCTCACGGTCACCACCCGCTCCCGAGGCATCGCCGGTGAGCTGGCGGGTGTACTTGCAGTCCGGATAGTTTCCGCAGCCGATGAAAGCGCCGTTCTTGCCGGAGATCTTGAGCGACAGGCGTCCGGTTCCGCACTTCGGGCAGAGACGGGCATCCGATCCATCTTCCTTGGCGGGGAAAATGTGCGGGCCAAGCATCTCGTTCAGGGCTTCGAGAACGTCGCCGACGCGCAGGTCCTTGATGCCGTCGATGGCGGCGGTGAAGTCGCGCCAGAAATCGCGCAGCACTTCTTTGTACTCCATCTCGCCCGACGAAATGAGGTCGAGCTTCTCCTCGAGCGCGGCTGTGAAATCGAATTCGACGTACTTGCCGAAGAAGCTTTCGAGGAAGGCGATGACGAGGCGGCCCTTGTCCTCGGGGATTAACCGCTTCTTGTCGATGCGGACATAGTCGCGTTCCTGCAGCACGGCGAGCGTGGAGGCGTAGGTCGACGGGCGGCCGATGCCGAGCTCTTCCATCTTCTTGACGAGGGTGGCCTCGGAATAACGCGGGGGCGGCTGCGTGAAGTGCTGCTCGGCCTCCATCGCGCGATCGGTGACCTGGTCACCCTTCTCGAGCGCGGGCAGGCGGCGCGATGCGTCGTCTTCGTCAGACGTATCGTCCTTGCCCTTTTCGATGGTGCGCACGCGGTCGTCGCGGCCTTCGTCATAGACCTTGAGGAAGCCGTCGAAGGTCACGATCGAGCCCGTGGCACGCAACGTGTAGACCTTGCCGTCGCGCCCCTTGACCTCGATGTCGGCCGTCGTCTGCTTCATCTCGGCGGAGGCCATCTGGCTCGCGACCGCGCGCTTCCAGATCAGTTCGTAGAGGCGGGCCTGATCCTTGTCGAGGTAGCGGGCGACGGACTGAGGCGAGCGCGTCACGTCGGTGGGACGAATGGCTTCGTGCGCTTCCTGCGCGTTCTTGGCCTTCGTCTTGTACTCGCGGACGAAGGGCGCGACGTAGCGCTGGGAATACTCGCGCGCTATCATGCCGCGAATGGCGTTGATGGCCTCGGGGATGATGGTAACGCCGTCTGTTCGCATGTACGTGATGAGGCCCACGGTCTCGCCGCCGACATCGACGCCCTCATACAGGCGCTGGGCGACTTGCATCGTTTGCTTGGCGGAGAAGCCGAGCTTGCGTGAGGCGTCCATCTGCAGGGTCGAGGTTGCGAACGGCGCATAGGGATTGCGCTTCACATCCTTGCTCTCGACGGAGACAACGCGGAAGTCGCCCTTCTCGATGGCGCGCTTGATGGCGAATGCGGACGCCTCGTCCTTGATATCCAGCTTCTTCAGCGTCGTGCGGTCAATCGCGTTCAGCCGGGCCGGAAACTCCTCGCCGGCCTTGGTCGCCATCGTGGCTTCGATGGTCCAGTACTCGTCGGTCCGGAAGGCTTCGATCTCGGCTTCGCGGTCGCAGACCAGGCGAAGCGCCACTGACTGCACGCGGCCCGCCGACCGGGCGCCGGGAAGCTTGCGCCAGAGGACCGGCGAGAGCGTGAAGCCGACGAGATAATCGAGTGCACGGCGCGCGAGGTAGGCGTCGACGAGGGGCTCGTCGATCTGGCGCGGCGCGGCGATGGCGGCCATGATGGCTTGTTTGGTGACCGCGTTGAACGCGACCCGCTCGATCTCGAGCCCCTTCTTCAGAGCCTTCTTCTGATCGAGGATTTCCAGGAGGTGCCAAGAAATGGCTTCGCCCTCGCGATCAGGGTCGGTCGCCAGAATCAGCTTGTCGGCGCCTTTAACGGCTTCGGCGATCTCGCGGATGATCTTCTGGGACCCGCTGTCGATCTCCCAGGTCATCTCGAAATCCTTGTCCGGAACCACGGACCCATCCTTCGAAGGAAGGTCACGGACGTGGCCGAAGGAGGCTAGCACTTTATAATTGCTGCCCAGATACTTATTGATGGTTTTGGCCTTGGCGGCCGATTCCACGATGACAACGTTCATCTTGCGCTTTCTGCCTTGAACGGATCCGCGCCCAAGCAGATTCCGCCGCCGCGCTCTACCTGGAATTGTCTCACGCGATGCGCTGCGCGGGACGGTTCAATGGTTGGAAACTCGGGCCGGGAACATGGGGAAGGATCGGCCGCCTGTCAAACAGGCTCCCTCCGGGGCTCTTAAGAAAGCCCTATATAAAGAGTGAGGTGAAGTGGCCTTCCCGGGCTGATTTTCCTCACTAATCCGGTCCTGCGCGGGTCACTGGCCGGAAATCGCGGCCTCGATGTCCTTGGAGACGGTCGTGGCCTGGGTGAACTCACTTGCCTCGCAGTGGTTCTCCATCTCGCTCAGAAGGTTTTCAACCTTGGCGCGCCGGTCGCCGGCGAGCTGCTTCTCCTCGGCGGACTCCGCAAGATCGAGGGTGACTTTGAAGCAGCCATCCTTGTCGGCTGCGACGTCCGCTGCGAGCGAAGCGGCTGAATGGGTCGCGACGAGCACTGCGACGACTGCGAGGTGTTTCAGCATTTGTCTATCCTAGCGGAAAGCCCCGGGCGGGGCGACGACGCGACGGGCGGGCGGGACGCCGCAAAGAGCGGGCGCCTTTCGCGTCTACGCGAGTCTTCGGGGTGAATTTGTGGCGGTCCGTGTGCAGATGGCCTAGGCGGAGGCCCTCGACAGCAGCGCACGCACAGCGCCTTCCAGTTCTGAATAGTGGGAGATCACGGCGTCGGGAGCCAGGATCTCCATCGGTTCTTCGGCATAACCGAACGTGCATCCGATGACGGGCACGCTCGCGGCACGCGCAGCGGCGATGTCGATGCCCGTGTCGCCAATCATGACGGCATAGCTCGCGTCCCCGTTAGCCATTCGAATGGCGCCGCGGACGTGATCGGGATGCGGTTTGTAGACGGGGAAGCTGTCCCGGCCGGCGATCGCGGCGAACAGGCTATCGATGCCGAGCTCGTGCAGAAGCTTCTCAGCAAGCGCCAGACGCTTGTTGGTGCAGACGGCGAGGCGGGCTCCGCCGGCGCGCAGCCGCTCGAGGGTTTCCACGGCATTGTCGAACGGCCGGCTCTCACGGGCTATGTTTGGCTCGTAATAGTCGAGGAAGAGTGCGAGGAGGCGGTCGAGTTCCGCCTCGGGCAGGGTGCGGCCGGTCTGGTTCAGACCTTCGACGATCATGCGGCGCGCGCCGAACCCGATCGTATGGCGGAGTGTTTCCGCAGGGATCGGAGGAAGGCCCAGGTCGGCAAGGGCGTGGTTGGTTGCCGCGACCAAGTCCGGAGCGGTGTCGACGAGCGTGCCGTCGAGATCGAAAACGAGCGTCGCATTCTGCATCGCACCCGTTTAGGCGCATCCCGATTGGGGAGCAAGACGGCGTCATGGCGCATTGCTGCCGCGCTCGACCGCATTCGATCTTTCGGCCGCTGTTCAAGCTTGCTCTTGCGGCGAACGACTGGCAGACAAAGAGAAATAGAAGGACACGGGATGTCGGTGGATAACAACAAGCTCGCCGCGGCGCGGCATGCGCTCAAGTTCGTCGAGCCACGGATGCGGCTCGGCCTCGGCACGGGTTCCACGGCGTCTTTGTTCGTCGAGCTTCTGGGCAAGGAAGTGCGCGACGGGTTGCAGGTTCTCTGTGTGCCGACGTCCGAAGCCACGCGCGCGTTAGCGGAGCGCTTCGACATCCCCCTCACGACTCTCGACGAGACTCCGCTTCTCGATCTCACGATTGACGGGGCAGACGAACTCGACGGCGAGCTGCGGTTGATCAAGGGCGGCGGTGGGGCATTGCTCCGGGAAAAGATCGTCGCGACCGCTTCCGATCGCATGGTGGTGATCGCGGACGTTTCGAAGCGCGTCGAGCGGCTCGGCGCTTTTCCGCTGCCTGTCGAAGTAGCGCGCTTTGGCGTCACGGCCACGCGCAACATGATCGAAATGCTGGCTGCCGATTCCGGTTGCCAGGGCGAAATCACGCTCAGGCTGGGCAAGGACGGCAAGCCCTTCGTCACTGACGGCGGAAATTTCATCTTCGACTGCGCATTTGGCGCGATCGACGATCCCGAGTCCCTGGACGAAGCCTTGAAGTTCATTCCCGGCGTGGTCGAGAACGGCTTGTTCCTCGGGATTGCGGATGTGGCGATTATCGGCGGTCCGGACGGCGTAGCGGTTATCGAGGCCAGCTACGGGGAAGCGCAAGAGGCCGTTTAGGCTAACAGCCGCATGAGGCGGCATGCCGGTTGCGCGGTGGACGGACTTCCGTCAGGTTGGCGGCCGATCCCTGAACAGCGCTAGGCCATTTCCCTGTCATGACAGCGATGGATTTCGACCTCTTCGTCATCGGTGGCGGCTCCGGCGGTGTGCGCGCGGCGCGCATCGCGGCCGGGCATGGCGCCAGAGTGGCGATCGCCGAATGCGATCGCTTCGGCGGTACGTGCGTCATCCGCGGATGCGTGCCGAAGAAACTCTTCGTGTATGCGTCGCGGTTCGGCGACGAATTCGAGGATGCCGCTGGGTTCGGATGGACTGTCGGAAGCAAGCCGACATTCGATTGGTCGACACTGATCGCAAACAAGGATCGCGAGATCAGCCGGATCGAAGGGGTTTACGAAGGCCTGCTCACGGGCAAGGGCGTCACGATATTCAGGGCGCGGGCCAAGCTCGACGGACCGGGCGCGGTCAAGCTTGCGGATGGACAGCGCATCACGGCGCGGACGATCCTGATTGCGACGGGCGGCGCCGCTACGCGGTATGGCGATATCCCGGGCGCTTCGCACATCGTGACCTCGAACGAGATTTTCGAGCTGCCATCACTGCCGAAGCGCATTGTCGTGTGCGGCGGCGGGTACATCGCCGTCGAATTTGCGTCGATCTTCGCGGGGCTGGGGGTCGAGACGACCCTCATCCATCGCGGCGAGAAGGTGCTCCGCGGCTTCGACGAAGACCTGCGCGACGCCTTGATGGAGTCGCTTGCCGGGCGCGGCATCCGTCTTCTGATGAACGAAGCGCTCGTGGGCGTCGCCAAGGACGTCGGCTGCTATCATCTCGCTTTGCTGAGCGGTGGAGAAATTCAGACCGATCTCATTCTCAGCGCCATCGGCCGCGCGCCCTGGACGCACGACCTCGGACTGGATACGGCTGGAGTCAAGACCGGGGCGCGGAACGAAATTCTGGTCGACAACTACTCGCAAACCTCCGCCGCCGGCATTTACGCCGTGGGCGACGTCACCGATCGGATCAACCTTACGCCGATCGCGCTCCGCGAGGGGCACGCCTTCGCCGACACCGTGTTCGGCAACAAGCCGACGGCCGTCGATCACACGTTGATACCGACCGGCGTCTTCACGACACCCGAGTTGGCAACGGTGGGGCTGTCGGAACAGACGGCGCGGGACCGCGGCCACGACATCGATCTCTACAAAGCGCGTTTCCGGCCGCTGAAAAACATCGTATCCGGCCGGAATGAGCGTACCCTCATGAAGCTCGTGGTCGACAGGGCTACGGAACGGGTGCTGGGCTGCCATGTATTTGGGCCGGACGCCGCCGAGATCGTGCAAACCGCCGCGATCGCCCTTCAGCTGAAAGCCAAGAAGTCCGACTTCGACGCGACCGTTGCGCTGCATCCCTCCGCTGCGGAGGAACTGGTGACGATGCGCGACAAATGGATCCCGACGTGAGCGAAGAGAATCCGTATGAACCGATTGAATGACAAAGTGGCCGTGGTGACAGGATCGGGCGCCGGCATCGGCCGTGCGATCGCGACACTATTCGCCACCGAAGGCGCGCATGTCTTCGTGACCGACATCAACGGCGAGAGCGCCACTGAGACTGCGGACGCGTTACGAGCGAATGGGCTCAAGGCGGCGTCCATGACGGTCGACGTTTCGCGCGGACAGGACGTCACCGCGTTGTTCCGCGAAGTGGAGCGTGCATTCGGCCGTGCGGACGTCGTGGTCAATAATGCCGGCCTCAACGTGCGGAGCGACTTTCGCCACCTCTCGGACGCCGACTGGGTCAAGATCCGCGAGGTCAACCTTGATGGTGTAGTGCGGATCGCGCGCGACGCGTTCGGATTGCTCAAGGCATCCGGTCAGGGTTCGCTCATCAACGTGTCGTCGATCATGGGCCGGCGGGGCTTGCGGCAGCTCGCCGGTTATTCGGCAACGAAGGGCGCCGTAACTGCCCTGACCAAAGCGCTCGCCGTCGAGTACGCGCCCTACAACATTCGTGTGAACTCTCTCGCTCCCGGCTACATAGATACGGCGCTGACCGAGCGCTTTCTCAAGAATCCGCTCGTCGCAAAAGCGCTTCTGGACAAAACGCCAATGCGCCGCTTCGGAACGGCCGAAGAGATCGCGCGCGCTGCGTTGTTCTTCGCAAGCGAGGACTCGGCGTATGTCACGGGCGCTGAGCTTGCTGTCGACGGCGGGATGACGGCCGGGCTTTGAGCGCTAGGCGTGGATTTCCGACCCGCGGCTCAGGACCTTTAGCGTGGGCGCCGCCTGGAGCCGGGCAAGCTTCACCGGATGGCGGCTCGCTTTCACCGAGATCCCGGCAGCGTCCTTGCGCTCTGCGCTCGCGGTTTTCGGTGTCGCAGGTTTTCTCGTGGGCTTGGCGCGGAAGGGCGGTAGTGGACGCAGCAAAGTCGCCTCCATGGTCGATGGTTCATCGCGTGCGGTACGAGACCGCCAAGCGATGGCGGCTTTAGCACTTTGAGTTGCGGCGCGGCAATCGCGAGCGGTTCCGTAATCCCCGTAACAAAGTCTCCATATCCATCAGCAACGGGCGTGCCACTCGTCATCGGCGCCGAAAAATCCATATGGCTCAATCCACTGTGCGGTCATCTTCCGTGTGCGTTGCTGCTTCGGCACAGTCGTACGGCTAAAGTTTTAGCGTGCCATGCCTATTGTGTCGGCAAGCTCGTGTTTTGGCGAAGGCAAACGTCTGGCTCTTTTCCCGGCTCTGGCGTTATCTTCGGCTGACAACCGCAAACAGGGTGCCCCCATGCGCTACGAAGATGATGACCGCCAAAGCGACAACGTCGACGACCGGCGCGGGCAGGGTGGCGGTCCATTCCGGTTCCCAGGCGGAGGCGGGCGCGGAATTCAAATCCCGATCGGCGGCCGCGGTGGCATGAGCCTCACGTCGCTGCTGATCCTCGGCGCGATCATGCTTTTCTTCGGCATCAATCCGCTCGACATTCTACTCGGCAGTGGTGGACAGGGCTTCCCGGACATCGCACGCCCGCCGGAGCAGTCGGAGCCCCCGGGCCGGCAGGCTGGCCGTAACCCGTTCGATATTCCTGGGATGCCGGGCGAAGACGCTACGACTAGACCGGCTGGCCCTACCGGTCCGGCGACAAAGCCCGTACCAAAGGCTGAAGACGAGATGAAAGTTTTCATCTCACGCGTGCTCGCAGATACCGAGGACGTGTGGACTGACGTCTTCCAGAGCTTCGGCCGCCAGTACAAGGAGCCGAAGCTCGTCTTGTTCAGCGGCGGCACGCAAACGGCGTGCGGCACGGGCGTATCGGCAATGGGCCCGTTCTACTGTCCGCTCGACCAGAAGGTCTATGTGGACCTCGCGTTCTATGACGAGCTCAAGCGGCGCTTCAACTCGCCGGGCGACTTCGCGCAGGCCTATGTCATCGCACACGAGGTCGGCCACCACGTGCAGACCCTGCTCGGCATCTCAGACCAGGTCCAGCGCGCCAAATCGCAAGTGAGCGAACGCGAGGGCAACCGCATCCAGGTGATGATGGAGCTGCAGGCGGATTGCCTCGCCGGCGTGTGGGCGAACCATCTCAACTCCCAGTCTAAGAACCGGCTGGAGCAGGGCGACATCGAGGAAGGCTTGAACGCGGCAAGCCAGATCGGCGACGACATGATCCAGAAGAAGACGCAGGGCCGCGTTGTGCCGGATGCATTCACGCACGGCACGTCTGCGCAGCGGGTCGGCTGGTTCAAGCGCGGTTTCGAGACGGGTCAGATGAAGGCCTGCGATACTTTCCGCGCCGACGACCTCTAAAACGCAAAAAGCTCTCCCCGCCGTAACGGGGAGAGCTTGTTCTTTCGCCGAACCGATGCTTAGAGCGCGTCGCCCGTGTAGCGGCTGACGCTGCAGGGCGTCGCCTTCATAGCCAGTTCCTGACAGAGGCGGCGGGCGTCGTCCACCGACGCCACAGGTCCGACGACGAGATCGTAAGTCTGCTCAGGCGCCGAAGGGTCCGTTATGTAGCGAGGCTGTAGCGAGCGGAAGCTCTCGCCGTGGCGCTCGTTGAGCAGAGTCCAGCTGAGCCGAAGGCTGTCGACGGACGGACCGGTTGCGATCTGCACGCCGATCAAGTTGGTGTTCGGCTGTTGGGCCGGCGTCGGGTTTGACGAAGGCGGCACATTGATCGTGGTGGTCGGGGTCACGGTGGCGGGCCCAAACGCGATGGCACCTGCAGCCGGCTGAGCGACGCTTCCGGTCTCGAGGCCCTTCTCGGGTCCCTTCTTGGCAGCCGCTGCAGCCTTTGCGGCCTTTTGGGCTTCCGCGACGGCCTGCTCCTGCTCAGCCTTTGCTTTTGCCTTAGCGAGCTTCTCCTGGGCGGCCTTCGCGGCAGCGACCTGTTTCGGGTCCGGCGGCGGCGCCTCGAGGCTCGCGATCCGGCTTTCGATGCTGCGCGCCGTTTCCGTCTGGCTGGAAACCTGGGCGCGGATCTCGATCAGCTCGTTGCGAAAGAGATCGATGGTGTTGCGGAGCGTTTCGACCTGCGCCACGGTCTCCGTGATCGCCTGTTTGTCGGCTTCCGCGTCCGCGGTTTTCGGGCTTGCGCCAAGGAAGCTGGCGACAGCCGAAGGCTGTGTGGCCAACAGCACGAGATAAAGGACAGCCGCTGTCGCGCCCGCCGCCCAGATCATGGCGTAGGGAGAGAGCATGCGGCTCTTCGGCTGGGGCGAACTTGGCTGCGGGAGGCTTTTTTCCGTCATGATTTGCTTTCCGAACCCTACGATTGTGGAGGCATTTCACCGCGACGCGCCGGGCCTTCGGACCTGCCTATGATTGCCGGGCGACGCGACCTCAACCCTCCGACGGTCGTGTCTGAGTCCCCCCCTTGGCGTCAACGAATCGAGCCGATGCAACTGTGGACGACTTGGGGAAATCGGTGGGTGCAGTGACGATCCTGCCCATTGAGTATGTGCAACGCGTTCATTTGCGATCGTCCTTGCGGAGCTATAGCTTGCAGCCGATTCCAGTTGCCGTCCCGCCTCTTCGATTCAGGGTCCCGTCATGAGCCGACCGTTGCTCACTGTCATCCTCGCCGCCGGGAAGGGCACGCGCATGCGCTCGAGCCTGCCCAAGGTGCTGCATCAGATCGCGGGCCGGTCGATGCTCGGGCATGTGCTTGCGCTCGCGCAGGGTGTCGGCGGCGAGAAGCTTGCCGTCGTGGTCGGGCCGGACATGGATATCGTGCGGAAGGAAGCCCTGGCTGCGGCTCCAGGCGCGGATGTGTTCGTGCAGGAGAACCAGCTCGGCACGGCCGACGCCGTGCTGGCCGCGCGCAATGCCATTCAAGGGCACCAAGGCGATCTGCTGGTGTTGTTCGCAGATACGCCCCTGCTCACGCGCGAGACGATCACCGCGCTGCTCGGCGAACTGGACAAGGGCGCGCAACTCGCGGTGCTGGGCTTCGAAGCGCGTGATCCGGGAAGCTACGGGCGGCTGGTCACGGCGGCCGATGGGTCGCTCGATGCCATCCGCGAGGCCAAGGACGCGAATGAGGCCGAGCTCAAGATCCGGCTCTGCAATTCGGGCGTCATGGCGTTTAGGCTCGACGCGCCACTCGATGTGCTCGGCAAGATCGGCAACGCGAATGCCAAGGGCGAATACTACCTGACTGATGCCGTCGAGATCGTAAGGTCGCAAGGCGGGCGCGCGGCCGTCGTCGTCTGCGACGAGGACGAGGTGCTCGGCGTCAACGCGAGGCGGGAGCTGGCCGGCGCCGAGGCGATCTGGCAGAGGCGCGCGCGCAACAGGATCATGGCGGACGGCGCAACCCTGATCGCGCCGGAAACCGTATGGCTGTCGTTCGACACGGTGATCGGCCGCGACGTCGTGATCGAGCCGAACGTATTCTTCGGTCCCGGCGTCACCGTAGAGGACGGCGCGGAGATAAAGGCGAACTGCCATATCGAAGGCGCGCGCATCGGATCAGGTGCGCGCATCGGTCCGTTCGCGCGGCTGCGTCCGGGCGCCGTGCTGGACCGTGACGTGCACGTCGGCAATTTTGTCGAGGTGAAGAACGTTGCGATGGGCGAAGGCGCCAAGGCCAACCACTTATCCTATCTCGGCGACGGATCGGTGGGCGCGCGGGCCAACATCGGAGCCGGGACGATCTTCTGCAACTACGACGGCTTCTTCAAACATAAGACCGAGATCGGAGAGGGAGCCTTCGTGGGATCGAACTCGGCGCTTGTCGCGCCGGTCAAGATTGGAGCGGGTGCCTACATCGGTTCGGGAAGCGTCATTACGAAGGATGTTGCCCCAGATGCCCTTGCCCTGGAACGAAACGGGCAGGAGGAGCGCGCTGGGTGGGCGCAGAAGTTTCGAACGATGATGGCGCGGCGTAAGGCGGCCACGTCCAAATGATAAGCGTTAACAATATACACATTGTTTGATTTGAAAGGCGGGGCGGCGTCCCGTACGCCATTAGCACCCCACCGGTGTTCCCGCGTAAGGATCCACTTCCGGAAACGCACGAAAGGCTTTCCCCATGTGTGGCATTGTCGGCATTCTCGGCAGCAAGCCGGTGGCGACGGATCTCGTCGACGCGCTTCGCAGGCTCGAGTATCGCGGTTACGATAGCGCGGGCATCGCGACTGTCGAGAACGGTCATCTCGAGCGCAGGCGCGCCGAAGGCAAACTCCGCAATCTGGAAACACGGCTGATCGCCGAGCCGCTGTCGGGTCATACCGGTATCGGACACACGCGCTGGGCGACGCACGGACGTCCGACCGAACGCAACGCCCATCCGCACATGACCGGCAAAGTTTCGGTGGTCCACAACGGCATCATCGAAAACTTCCGCGAGCTGCGCGAGGAGCTTTCGAAGCGGGGCCACACGTTCGAGACCGACACCGACACGGAAGCGGTCGTGCATCTCGTTACCGACGAAATGCAGCAGGGACTGAAGCCGGTCGATGCCGTGAAGTCGGCGCTCGGCAAGCTCAAGGGTGCGTTCGCACTCGGCATCATCTTCGCGGGCGAGGACGATCTCATGATCGCGGCGCGGCAGGGCAGCCCGCTCGCCATCGGTCATGGTCGCGGCGAGATGTATCTCGGCAGCGACGCGATCGCGCTCGCGCCATTCACCGATGCGATCACCTATCTCGAGGAAGGCGATTGGGCCGTCATGCGGCGATCCGGCGTCGAGGTATTCGATCGCGCAGGACAGCTGGTGACGCGGCCGCAGATCAAGTCCGTTGCGAGCTCGCTACTCGTCGACAAAGGCAATCATCGCCACTTCATGGCGAAGGAGATCCACGAGCAGCCGGACGTCATCAGCCACACGCTGTCGAACTATCTCGACATGGCGAACGGGCGGGTGAACTTCCCCGATCTCGGGCTCGATCTGACGAAGATCTCGCGCGTGACGATCTCCGCTTGCGGAACGGCCTACTACGCGGGCCTCGTCGCCAAGTACTGGATCGAGCGGTATGCCCGCGTGCCCGTCGAGATCGACGTCGCGTCCGAGGCTCGCTATCGCGAGGCGCCTCTGCCGGAGGGCGGACTGGCGGTTTTCGTGTCGCAGTCGGGCGAGACCGCGGACACGCTTGCGACGCTGCGCTATTGCAAGGCGAACGGGCAGCGCATCGCCTCCGTCGTCAACGTTCGCACGTCGACGATCGCGCGCGAATCGGACGCGGTACTGCCGACGCTGGCCGGTCCGGAAATCGGGGTCGCCTCCACGAAGGCTTTCACCTGCCAGTTGGCGGCGCTCGCCTGCCTTGCCATTGCGCTCGGCAAGGCGCGGGGTGCGATCTCCGACAAGCTGGAGCAGGAACTCGTCGGTGCACTGATCGAGGTGCCGCGTCTCATTTCGACGATGCTGCGCAACGAGGAGCAGTTCATCGAGCTGGCCCAGACGCTTTCCAAGGCGCGGGACGTGCTCTACCTCGGGCGCGGGTCGAATTTCCCGCTAGCGCTCGAAGGCGCGCTCAAGCTCAAGGAGATTTCCTACATCCATGCCGAGGGATACGCGGCGGGCGAGCTTAAGCACGGCCCGATTGCTCTGATCGACGAGAGCGTGCCAGTGATCGTGGTCGCGCCGGACGACGACCTGCTCGAGAAGACGATTTCGAACGTGCAGGAAGTCGCCGCGCGCGGCGGGCAGATCATATTGATTTCAAACGCTGATCCGGAAAAGATCGGGTGCCAGCTCGCCGCCCACATCACCACGCCCACGGCCCATCCGTTGACCAATCCTCTGATCTACGCGGTGCCCGTCCAGCTTCTCGCCTACCATACCGCGGTGTTCATGGGGACGGACGTCGATCAGCCGCGCAATCTTGCCAAATCGGTGACCGTAGAATGAGGGGATAAGGCAATTGTGGGTCCGCCCCGGAATTGCCCTTTCTTTCTGATTGTCATAAACGTTTTCGAGGGGTGCTGCGTCTGTTCAAGCGGCAGGGAAAAGAGCGCATGTTCAATGCGACGCGTCAAGCGACGATGGGAGGGCGTTTGGGCCGTGCGTGGCCTGACGTTTCTCGACTTGCCATGGGCGCGCTTGTCCTGAGCCTTGCCGTTCTCCCTGCAGCGGAGGCCTTCGCGCAGTCGAAGAAGGCAGCAAAGAACGCCAAGGAAAGCGCAGAGCCGGCACAAAAGGATGCGGCGGGCGTGCAGCGCGCTTACGCAGCCGGTGCCCGCGCATTCCAAAGCGGCGACCTGGCAACCGCAGAGCGCGAGCTTTCGACCGCGCTTGCCGGCGGTGGGCTGCCCAATGCGCAAATGGCGCGCGCCCTCTACATGCGTGGCTCCGCTTACCGGCAGCTCGGCAAGCCCGCGCAGGCGATCTCAGACCTGACAACGGCGATCTGGCTCAAGAACGGTCTCAGCGCCGAAGACAAGACAAAGGCCACCGAAGCGCGTCAGCAGGCTTACCGAGAAGCCGGCCTTGGCGACACGCCGCCGCCCATCGGCTCCGCTCCGCTCGATCAGGGCGCGACCAAATCGGCCGCGGCGCCTGCGCCAGCGGCTGGCGCGCAGGTGGTTGAGGTTACGCAGCAGGGCTTCTGGAGCGGACTCTCGATGCCGTCGCTCACGGGCGGATCTTCGAAGCCGACGCAGACCGCTTCGGGTGCCGCGCCGGCCGCGTCGCAGGAGCCGTCGTTCTGGAGCTTCCTGCCCGGTATGGGCGCGTCGTCTCCCGCTCCGGCGGAACAACCTACGCAGACGGCCACGCTGACCGCGACACAGGGCGATCAGAGCTTTGCGGCTGCCGCTCCGCCGCCTGCGACGCCTGAGGTGACCGTTTCGCAATCATCGTCTTGGGATACAAAGACCGCTGCCGCGCCTGAGGCGGCCGTCGCGCAACCTATTTCGACGGGCTACGCGCCTGCGCCTGAAGTGTCCGGCGTCAATACGATGCCCGGTGCGTCGCCTGCGGCTGCTCCGTCGTCGGGAGGGTCGTGGAACCCGCTCGGAGGGTCAGGCACCTCGGTCGGCAATTTCTTCGGCAATATGTTCGGGTCCAACTCGAATGCGGCGCAAACGGCCTCGCCCGAAGGTTCGCAAGTCACGACGGGATCAACCGCGCATACGTCGAACTGGGGTCCAGACACGACGGTGGTGACGGCCCAGACATCTTCGATGGTTCAGCGCGGGCCGGATGCGCCGCCTTCGACGCCGCCGACGGCAAGCGGCGGGGATCACCTGCCGTGGACCGCCGCGGCGTCTCCTGAAGCTCCTAAGGCGCGTACCAAGGTGGCTGCAGCCGCTCCTGCGGCTCCTGCCGCCGGTGGCAAGTACAAGCTGCAGGTCGCAGCGGTGCGGTCACGCGAGGAAGCAGAAAAGCTCGCGCAGACCCTTCAGGCCTACCAGGCGGTGCAGAACGGTACCGTCGCCCCCGAGATCGACGAAGCGGTGATTGGCAGCATGGGCACGTTCTACCGTGTCCGGTTGGGGCCATATGCGAATGCCGCCGAGCCTGGGCAACTCTGCAAGACCCTCAAGCCCCAAGGTTTCGACTGCCTTGTGGTGACCCAGTAGGCAGTTACCAGCGCGGGTGTTGACGAGGGAGACCCTAGACCTCACGATAGCGCGCGATGACGGACAAACCTTCCGGCAAGACCAACAGCGGCAACGACGGAAGCCTTTCCGCCGGTCTTCAGCGTTTGACGCACGACGACGGCACGCCACTTCGCATCGGCGCGCGGCTCCGGAACTATTTCCTCACGGGCCTGATCATCGTCGGTCCGGTCACGTTGACCATCTACATCATCTGGTGGGTCATCAACGTCACGGATGCTTGGCTGAAGCCGTTCGTGCCGACGGTCTATCTTCCGGACACCTACCTGCCGTTCGCGGTCCCGGGTATCGGGCTGCTGTTCGGTATCGTGTTTCTCACGCTAACCGGTGCACTTGCGGCGAACCTGCTGGGACGCTCGCTGATTTCGTTCGGCGAGATGGCGCTCGACCGCATGCCCATCGTGCGCAACGTGTATCGCGCGCTGAAGCAATTCTTCGAGTCCCTCGTCACGGCGACGGCGAGCGGCACGCAGGCCGGCTTCGAGAAGGTGGGGCTGATCGAGTTCCCTTCGAAGGGCCTTTGGTCGATCGTGTTCGTGACGGGTGAGACGAAGGGCGAGATCAACCTCACGCAGCCGGGCGGCGAAGAGGATCTTGTCACGGTGTTCATGCCGACCGGCATTGTGCCGCCGACCGGGTTCATCTGCTTTGTGCCACGCCGGGACGTCACGTTTCTGAAAATGTCGGTCGAGGACGCGGCGAAGATCGTCATCTCGGCCGGCATGGTGGTGCCGGACTATGAGGCGCGGCTGAAGCAACTCGCGGAACGCGTGAAAACCGAGACCAAGCGCCCGCCGCCACCGGCCCCGACACCGCCTGCAGGCTCATGACAAAGGACTTTGGGCTTTTATTTGGAGCTTAATCATAGCTTCGGCTTCGTGCGGCAAGGCAGCTAAACCCATCACAGCCACGCCGCCGTATATCGAAAATTTCTGCCGCAGAAGCATGTCTTCGAAGACCACATCTGTGCCCCACAGATGAATTTTGTAGTTTGCTAATGAGCATTTGCTTGGCAACTGCGTAAATATCGTATCGAGCCTTCGAATATCTATCTCCGATAATTCCTCTCGATCTCTGTGGGCAACGCCGTTGCGTATGTCGTCTATTGCTTTTGCCAGCTCTATGGCAGGGCCGGTAAAACCCACCGCTTCTAGTCGTTCGAGCTTGGGTCCGACACGATTGGCCCCTAGCTTTTTGGGGTTTCGAAATATCTTGGGCATGATGTGAGACAAGCATCGTTCGATCTCGTAGTGCACTCGAATGATTGAGCCGATATCGTCTTGGGTTTCGTAGGCTCTCTTAATGCGAGCTACGTCGGCATCGAAATCAAACGTAATATCCATGTTCTTTCCTAGAAATAATCACGCCGCGCGGAAGAGGCGGATCGCCTCGTCGCATTCGAAGAGATACAGCAATCGCCGCAGGGCCTCGCCGCGCTCCGTCTTGAGATCGGGATCGGACGCGAGGATCATGCGGGCGTCGTCGTGGGCTGCCGACAGCATGTCGGAAAAATTTGCGCCGCCTGCGACGCGGAATTCCGCTTCGCCGCTCTGTCGCGCGCCGAGCACTTCACCGCCGCCGCGCAGTTCGAGATCCTTCTCGGCGATCTCGAACCCGTCCTCGGTTCTTTCCATCATGGCGAGCCGCTCCTGCGCCGTGCGCGTCAGCGGTTCCTGAAAGAGCAGCATGCAAAAGCTCTCGCGGCTGCCGCGACCGACGCGTCCGCGAAGCTGATGAAGCTGGGCGAGGCCGAAGCGCTCGGCGTGCTCGATGACCATGATATTGGCGTTCGGCACATTGACGCCGACCTCGATCACAGTGGTCGCGACGAGGACTTTGAGGTTGCCGTCGGCGAAGGCGGCCATCGTGGCGTCTTTCGCCGTCGCATTCATGCCGCCGTGCAGGAGACCTACGCCTTCTCCGAGTACTTGCGTGAGGTGGGCGTGGCGTTCCTCGGCGGCAGCGAGATCGGAGACGTTCGAGCTCTCGATGAGCGGGCAGACCCAATAGACCTGTGCGCCTTCGGCGAGTTGCGCCTTGATGCGGGCGATGAGCTTCTCGATCATGGTGGTCGAGATCTGCTTGGTGACGATCGGTTTACGGCCGGCGGGTTTCTCGGTGAGTTTCGAGACCTCCAAGTCGCCGTAGTGCGTCATGAGGAGCGTGCGCGGGATCGGGGTCGCGGTCATCACCAACATGTTGGCGCCGCCCCCGCCGCCCTTCGTTTGCAGCGCGAGGCGCTGGTGAACGCCGAAGCGATGCTGCTCGTCGATGACGGCGAACGCAAGGTCGTGAAACACGACATCGTCCTGGAACAGCGCGTGCGTTCCAATCAGGACATCGATCTCGCCGGATGCGAGCCGCGACAGCAACTCGTCTCGATTGCGACCCTTCTCGCGGCCCGTGAGCAGGCCGATGCGTAGGCCTGCTGTTTCTGCCAGAGGTGCAATGGTTTCTGCGTGCTGGCGGGCGAGCACTTCGGTCGGCGCCATGAGCGCGGCCTGGGCACCCGCTTCCACAGCAGTCGCCATGGCCAGGAGCGCGACAACGGTCTTGCCCGAGCCGACGTCACCCTGGAGGAGCCGAAGCATGCGGCGCGGGGCGCCCATGTCGGCTTCGATCTCGGCAAGGGCGGCGCGCTGCGAATTCGTCAGCTTGAACGGCAGGGCAGCCGCGATGCGTTCGCGCAGACGGCCGTCGCCTTTGACGGGCCGGCCGCGCTGGGCCTTGAAGCTTTCGCGAACGATGGCGAGAGCGAGCTGATTGGCAAGGAGTTCGTCATAGGCGAGACGCTGGAGGGGCGTGCTGCCAGCCGAAACGTCGCCCGCATCCTCCGGATGATGAATCCGGCGTAGCGCCTCCTGGAAGGAGGGCCAGCCCTGCTGCTTCAACCAAGCAGGCTCCTGCCATTCCGGAAGAAAAGGTGCGCGGTCGAGCGCCTGGCGTTCCGCTTTGAGCAGCACCTTGCCGGAGAGGCCGCCCGTGAGAGGGTAGACCGGCTCCAGCAACGGAAGGTCGGCGCGGTGATCGGGCGAGACGATGTAATCCGGGTGCGCCATCTGGAGCGTCTCGCCATAGCGCTCGACGCGGCCGGAAACGAACCGCTCTTCGCCGACTGGAAGCTGCCGCTCGACGAACGAGCGTTCGGCGCGGAAGAAAACGAGGTCCAGACGTCCCGTTTCGTCCTCGGTCGAGACCTTGTAAGGCGCTTTGGTATTCCCCCTGGGTGGCGCCTTGTGCTTCAGGACGCGCACTTTCAGGGTGGCGATCGTGCCCGGGATCGCGGCGGCGACGGTGGGCTCTGCACGTCGGTCGATGACACCGGTCGGCAAGTGCCAAAGGAGGTCTATTACGCGCGGATGGGTGACCCCAGGTGGCAGCTTCAGCGCCTTCTTGAGCAGCGTCACGACATGCGGACCTACGCCCTTCAGGACGTCCGCAAGCGCAAACAGGGGGGATAGCTCGTTGGGCCGCATAGTGTCCGGCGAGACCGCTGTTTCTCTTCAAAGTTGCCCGTAAGCTGGCCTGCGGCGTCGCGGGCCGGAGAATGCCGTCTCCATGGGCTGACAGGCCCGGGAGAGGGCGTTATATGACACCTCAGGACGGGCGAAGCAAAGCCACTCCTAGTGTCCCGCTTCCGAAGTTCGCCAGAGCTCGCGGATAGGTGCCAAGCGAACCTCGGAATCAAAGGGACACTGGTAAGTCTAGGATTTGCTAGTGTGATTCAGATCGAGAAATTTGCTCGGTGCCTCGCGGCCAAGCATGGCGAATTTCTCGATC